>JGI24159J19872_10005850_pt1 | contig 15917 bp, 9 predicted proteins | sample Ectturendosymbi4_FD_19872 | JGI IMG/M metagenome (IMG submission 19872) | reverse complement strand
AGGTTTAAATACATTGGTGTATTTAAGGGAAGGCAAGCGAAGCACTTGCCTCGCGCGCCCCCCCCTTTTAGGGTCCCCGCAAGGCATTTCGCGCGTAAATATTCCTTATTTTTGGTGAATTATTTATTATCAGCTCATATAATATTTTCCGAACCACATCATAATTCAGTACTCTACCTTCAAAGGGGCCCTCAAGAGCAAGTGCAATGTCTACTCTGCTTTCAAAGGGGCCCCCAATAACAACTGCAACGTGCAGGTACTCTGCTTTACAAGGACGCCCAACAGCAACTGCATTGTGTAAGTACTCTGCTTTCAAATGGACCACAATAGCAACTCTAATGTGCAAGTCCTACGCTTTCAAAAAGGCCCACAATAGCAAATGCAGTATGTAAGTAGGTTCACTACGCTTTCAAAAGGTGCGCCAAGAGCAACTGCGATGTGTAAAGTACCTTGCTTTCAAAGGGGCCCAAACGGCAACTGTAATGTATAAGCAGGCTACTTTGTTTTCAAAGGGGCCCCCAACATCAGTTGGTAAGGTGTAAATACCTTGCTTTCAAAGTGGCCCAAAATAACTGTAACGTGTAAGCACTTATCTATCAAAGGGCCCTCCAACTTCACTGATTTGTTTACTGCTTCATATTTCAATTTAGGGATTCGAATTGAATTTTGATCTTGCCTAGGGCAGAGTTGCTTAGTCTGGAAAGATCTTTCAACGTAGAAAAATAGTAAAATACCGCGAGAATCCGCTCGAAGAAGACCAATTGTATAGGCCCCTAGACCAATCATCCGTTATAAACTAGCGGATGTAGGCCACCAGACCAGTTATTTAGCAGCTAGACAGGACTAAAATCCGCTAGATCTAGCGGAAAATGCGCTAAATTGGCAACCCTACCCTACGGTGCTTAGAAGTCTATCAATAACGTGTTGTCAAGACGAACAAAGCATGCCCTCCTTCCTTTATCAACTTCACATCAATAATTTTAAGGTCACTATTTCTGTTATTTCAATTTCTTGATTTTCCTGGCCCTGCCGCTTTACCAGAGTACCTTCATGTCAAAGCCTTCACAAAATCATGTTTCGGCTATCCAGCGTAGTTTGGTTAGGAACGCTGTCGAAACGCCAACATTATTGGCGTTAACAGACTATTTGCGCAATTAAATTTTTGATTTTAGGACGCATCACATTTTTTAATCAAAAAGATTCTAGATGGCAGTGAAAACTTTCTGGCGACGGTTCTGTCGAAATTGTGTCCGCAAATGGAACTAAAAAAAATAGTGAAATAAAAAAAACAAAAAATTTACGATATTTTGTTAAGGCCATTTGGCCTCGGGATGTGCCGTAATGTCGAAATATTTTAGAGATCACCATTGGGGGCCCCTGCAAGCACTTTGGGGTGAGCAGAGTTGGGCTGCTACGGCAATGTCACGAACAAAAACAGTCACAATAAAACTACGAAAAAGCCAGCGGTGAAGTTATCTGACAACACCCCCACTACATATTGAGTACCTCACTGGCCTCGTGTAATCTGAAAAAAAGGATTCAGGCATTTTGTTCCACACAAAAAAGGGAATGAAAAGAGAATGCTGAAAAGAAATGAAAAGAGAAAAAGAATGCTCATTGTCATTCACGGATGAACAAACAAGCAAGTGCTCATTGTCATTCACAGCCAGAAAAAAAGAACGCTCATTGTCATTCACTTCAATCCTTCGCGCTCATTCTTCTATAGAGATCTTTTGTTAGCGGTATAGTAAAAAAGCGTGCGTCGAACCAAAACAAAAATACAAATAACAAGCTTACAGAAATGCTGGAAATTGTCTTTACTTCCAAAATTCTGGGGCTCTCCGAAATCGGGGGCACTAGGCATAAGCCTTTTGAGCCTAATGGTAAATCCGCGCCTGCATTTGAGGTTGCACCAAATAAAAACTGGATACCAAATCTATTCATTACTGATTTGGAGTCGATGAAGATGTTGATCAGCTCAAAGAACAACTAGATGACTGAAGTTGTACTGAAGAACAAAGTTAATCATGAAAGCCTGGGCGACTTTCGGTTTTAACATCTACTTTTGTGTAAGTCAACATCAGGCCCTTAACCAGGTTGGGACACCAGACGGGGCGAAGAGTTTTCTGAGAGGTGCCCAAATTTTTTAGACTATGTCCAACAGTTTTAAATTATGTCCATCACATTTTTCCAGAGGTGACGAAAATTTTTTCAGGGGGTTTCCCACCTAGTTACGGGCCTGGTCACCATTGACGAAATTGATTCCTTTCACCCCAAATGTTTATCTGAAGCCGGCTTTTCAACTTTGATTCATGTTAAAGGAAAAAACAGTCTTGATGCAAACATGGGCGTCCGACGGGAGCCTTCGACCAACCTGGTTTTGAAGATTTCAGAAAAAAAGTTGTTTTCTTAGTTTCGAGAGGGAAAAAACAAATTTCGCCATTTTTAACCCTCCCTGTAGAAAAATTTTGGAAAAATTCCTTAGTGCTCCCTGGAAAAAATTCTTCCGACGCCCATGGGTGCAAGACATGAAATGCAGATCGCATCGTCAGAAACCGTACCAAGAATATCCTTGCTTTCACGTAGAACGCAACAACAGACTTTACATGGAACATTATATTTAGCTGTGTTCTCGTGTTGCAATTACTGTCAACGCAGGGGAGGTGAACAAAAATTTTAGACAGGGCGCCGGAAGAAGTGTATTGAAAGGCTTGGGAAACACTGCCATAGGTTTTCCCCGAAACTGAAACGGTCGTAACCTCAGATCGGATCATTCGCTTCAGTATATTTCGCCGTCTGTGTAGCCAGGAAAACAACATATTCGCCAGTTCGAGGTAACGACAATGTTGTAACAGCAAAATATAATCGCACGTGTCCTTGTCGTGGAGGACTATTGTAGAAACGTTTCTGCTTTCCTTCTGTTGGGCGTTAATCGCACAAGCGATGTTTGTCGGACTACACCAAACAACGTAGCAACTAAAAAAGCTTCACCACGTTATTGCTTGCTCGACGTTCTCATATTTTTTGACAACGTTAGGAAAGTTTGAAAAGTTTAAGTTCTAATTTGCACACCCGAAAAAACAAAAAATGTAATTGTAAGCAATCGAATTTAATGTGCCGCCTCTTTCGGCTTAGACGGTTGATCCGTCATACTTCTGTACACGTCGCTCCATCTGTCAATTTTGGGTGAATGCTCGCGGTACCACACCGAAGTCATCCTGGAGCGGCGTATCTTCTTCTGCAACTGCAAAATGCCGTAGAGCAGCGCTTCCGCAGTCGGGGGACACCCTGGAACATAGATGTCAACCGGAACGATTCGATCGCAGCCTCTTACCACCGCGTAGGAGTAATGATAGTAGCCTCCGCCGTTGGCACAACTGCCCATCGACAAAACCCATTTCGGGTCTGGCATCTGATCGTACACAAGCCGCAGTGCCGGAGCCATTTTGTTTGTAAGGGTTCCCGCAACGATCATCAAGTCCGCCTGTCGCGGACTCGCCCTGAACACGACTCCAAAGCGATCCATGTCGTACCTCGGGGCAGCGAAATGCATCATCTCCACAGCGCAGCATGCCAGGCCGAAGGTCATTGGCCAGAGCGAGTTGGTTTTGACGTAGTTGACGAGGTCGTCGATTCTAGTGGCGATGTACTCACCTTTGTTCGGTGCATTCATCACGCTCTGCAGCTCGGTGCGAATCGGCTGGAGAGTTTGCGCAGGCTCACGATTGGAATCGCTCTTGTCGGACTTGCCTTCAGTTTGGTGCAGGGGGCGAAAAGCCAAAAGAGAGGGAAGTTTGCTTATAGCGGGCACTGCCCTTCGCTGAACCAGCGAAAAGGCCATTTCGCTAATAAAACAAGTCAAATGCTCATACACAAGATCATTTAAAAAGTTCCTGCAAATAATGAAAGAATTACGAATGTACTGGAAATCAGGATTTAAATCTGAATGCAGCAGACAACAAAATACTTCGCTACTTTTTAAACTTTTTTCTTGTTACCACATAACTTGTGGCATAGTAACAATGGTTTACAGGAAATTTTTTCTAACAAAGCAAGATTAATTCAAATTGCATGGCGAGTCGTCATAATAGAAAAAGATTTGCATACTGAAATCACAAGTACTTATACAAAATTCCATGTGTTCAAAACCTTATATATTAAAGTTAAAATTCTATATGTTATGATATGCTTCAAAGAGGTGGGCGATCAGTCGAACAACTTAAATTCTAACCTGAAGCAATAGATTCAGGGTTGCAGTGGGCAGCTGACAGTGTGGCAGGTAGATTATGCACTCAGGCTAGACTTTTACCAAGTAAGCCTATCTTCTAAAAAGATTTAGCTACCTGAATGGTATGACAATTAAAAGCTCTAGGTTTTCTGTAGGCTTTCGAGGAATCAGCCAATTGGGCTCTGCTTTCATCTTTTTGCGATTGATTCAAACTTGCACATAACCACTCTCCTCATGTGAAACAAGCAAGGAATCCATCTGCAAATTTTTAATTGGAAATCGATATCACGTAACACTACCCATTGTCAGTCCTTATTCAAATAGAATTTGAATACAATTCAAAGATTGACGATGTGTAGTGTTACGTGAAATCGACTTTCTGTTAAAAATTTGCAGATAGATTCCTTGCTTGTCTCACATGTGGAGAGAAGTTAACTAAATGGCATGAATGATAAGAATGCTTCACATTTTCATGTTTATCAAAAACAATGAAATTTCCGAATGTTTTTTAGCTCTATTTTCCAATTGCTTACTCAATAATACTGACTACAGTAAATTGATTTTACACTGACAGTTCAATGAAAATATGGTCGATGAATAATTATAAAATAATGTCAAGGGCAAAGGTCTTTCTCATGCATGCATTTTTCCATTGTGTGTGACACATAGTACATTTCATGACTTGTAATACCATTGACAAAATGTACTGCAATTAAATTTTGACAGTGACAGATGATGGAAATAGTCATCCTGGAAACTTTTATCAATTGACAATAAAAAATGAAATGCACATAGAATTAAATACTCACCATGCTTGCATTGGGCTTTATTAAAACGATCAAGCATTAAGCTATATCTGCTGAACAAAAGTCAAAAAACAATAACAGCTTCTGCTTGTCTTTGTGTGTTTTTACTGTACTGTAATTTGATCGACCTCAAGTCTTCACTGCAAAGGTATACAACCTGATATGATTGTGTGCTTTGTGGGGTGAAGTGATTGTTTGCACTTTAGAGCAGGGGTCGGGAAATAGTGGGTCATGAGACCTTCCGCTCTGGGTTGCAAAATAATTTAAATCTGCCATTCTCATTTGACAAAATAAATGCAAACATTTTCTGTTTTGTGGACTAAGTTTCAAGCAATTTTGTGCAAGCAAATTGCTACTACCAATAGTAGTCTTGAAATTGATGTTTAATTATAAACTATTTTTCACAAAATTATATGCTCACAAAATGTTTGGGTCATGAGAATGTAGAACTACTTTTTGGGGTCACACCCAAAAAGTATTTGCAGACCCCTGCTTCAGAACACAGCCAGTGCTTTCATGACTGAAAACTACTTGTTGATAAATGAGGGTTTAAGTCAATGTTGTCCAAACATTTTTGTCAGAGGGTCACATAAGCTGCTCCACAAAAGTTTGAAGGGCGGACATCTTACATAATGTGATCATTTTGGCATATGTTACATTCTACCAAATCAACAAATGTTTCATAAATATACTGTTTATTATTGACAATAAGTCTTTGCGGCTGGATGGAATGGCTTCCAGGGCTAAATTTGGCCTGCAGGCTATAGTTTGGAGACCCCCGGCTTAAGCTAACTTTTGCTTGCTTCTTCCATCACCCATGACCTATGTTATTTTCACATCAAAATACAAACAAGATCTCAACTTCCAAGGCAAACATGTAAACAAATCAAGCTATAAACCGATGTAGTCATTAGTTTTGTGAGCATGAGCTTCACTGCCAATTTCTTTATGATCTGCCAGTTTTCTGCACCATACTTTAATAAATATCAATCATATCAATGAAATACCCCAATCAAATCTAAATGTATGTATAAAGCATATTAATGAACCATTGCAGCATAGATATCACAAAAAAATAACCACGTCCGTAATGGAATTGTGGATAGACAAACATAATTCATAAACAGCTACCTGTATACTGTAATAGCGTAATATATTTTTACACTTATGAATGCATAATTGAACATTAATAAACTTGTTTGGTTCCAGAAAAATACATTGCAACACTACCATTCACTGCTCATTAGTCATACCCAGATGGCTGCATGCAATGAACATGCCCTATGTCAAATTTGTTATAAGGAATCTAACTTACTCCATTTATTTTAAGTTGGTTAAAGACTCAGGCTGTTTGCCTTAAACCCAACCAGGCTGGGGTTTAAAAAAGTTATAAGCAATTCTGAAAAGATAGTTCACAAATAATTTGACAGCTCAGTATTGTTTGTTTCAGAGGGAACTATACAGCTCAACCGATATGGCAATTTTGGGCTGATGCCAATATTTTTTAGTGTGCATTGCTGATAACTAATGCCAATACAAGCAGTTTTGTATTACTCAAATCTTAGTTAAAGCACAACTGACAAAAAGAGAGAATAGCTCAAAACCAAAGAAATACGTGGAAATCTTTGCAGTTTTCCAAAATAATGGTTTGACAATCAAAATTAACAATTGCAAGCTAAAGTTCATTGTCTTCTTGCAATGAACATCTTTTATCAGTCATAAACAAACCCAGCAGCACTGAAAACTCATTCACTGAGGTTCAGGTGCTAATGGTGTCGATATATATATATCAGCAAAATATTGTCAATGTGGTACATTGGCAAAATTGTCATATCAGCCAATATATACTGGCATGGTGATGTATCAATCAAGCTATATATACAGAGTAAACCATTAAAAAAATGCAACAAGAGAAAAAAGTCCTCCAATTATTTTTAACAGAGGCAAAAAACTTAGGGTGAGAGGTTCATAATGTTGGCTTAATATTACAAAATGGCTGAAATAATAGTGTTTAACCCTTTCAATCCCATGTGGTTTGCCCAGGAAAAATGTGCCATTACCAGGTAGCCATCTGCAATCGCAAAAGTCTGTTTCTATAGTTTTTTCATTTTATACAGAAACTCAAGAAGCATTACTTAAACATTGTACAGACAATTGAAATTGCAGGGAAAAGAACAGCAACATCACATAGTACAGTGTTGCAGTAAGAAAGCAAGTCAACATCTTGGCACTTTATGTGCAACTACTTATGAATTACTTTAATAAAAGCATCATTAGCTAATATCTATCTTCTGTTCACATAAAACCGTGATTTCATTTTTAGTACACCACCATGTGACATTAGTGACCTGACACCAGTTTGCTTCCCAAAGGAGTCCTACAGTTAATAATGCAACAGTTACTAGTGTCTGCCATTTGGTTCAATTGGCACACAGTTGATTCCTTGCTATCTCAGAACTCAATTTAAGCAACAGTTGAAAATATCACACAGCAAGCATTCAAGCAACACATTACAACATGAGGTAAAATTTTTCACTACCATGTGCCTGACAAATTCATTGCTCATGCCTTATAAAATTGGCAGAACAAACACAGTTCTCTGTGAGCTTTATCACTCTCTGGTCACAAAAGAGGATCTTTCAAACACTGCTAAGCTGTCAGTTTTGGAATCAGTTTTTGTTCTGATTCTCATCTATGATTCTCTTGTTCTGATTCTCGTCAGGTCATGAATCTTGGAATAATGACTAAAAGAGTGCCATCTCAACTACAAACAGTAGAGATGGGATTTTTGTGAAAAGTTTACGACATGATGCTTTGCAAGAAAGTGTACAGCTGTGAAGTTTGTAAATCCCTGGATGCTGAGTCACTCCCCCAAATAGAGAGATCTCAGAAATGGTTAGGCCATGTGACCACAATGCCCCAGGAAAGATTGGCAGAGCAAGTTCTGCTGGCTACACTCATGGGAAAGCGGCCCAGAAGACAACTAAAGTACCATGTGGCACGATTACATCTCCAAACTTGCTAGGTCCAATCTTGATGCAGAGTCGCCAGAACTACCAGAGATTACTGAAAAATGTGAGAGGTTTTCCAACCCTAGGGCTGTGGTCTCTGCAACCCTCCCCAAAGGATAAGGAGGTATGAAAATGAATGCATTTTGTTGTGTTACAAAATCATTGGAAATTAACACTTTTTGCCAAAAGACGGCATTAAAAGATGATTGCATCCACTGTGCAAAAGCACCACCATGTTATTATCATTAGTGTCTAAGCAGGTTATTGCTTCCAAGCAAAACGAACCTGCAATGAACTAAAACAAATTTATGCTTTCGGAGCAAGGATCTTTATCAATAACAGCAGTTTAAAGGTTTGCAGAAAGCCCTATTTGAATAGTAAGTAAAATATGCAAGTTTCATTTTGAAATCAAAAAGTTAAATACATGTATTACTTTTCATTAACCCAGTAATCGCTAATCAAGCAAAACCTGAAAACATTGCATTAAAAGCAGAATATTACTATTGCTAATTTGGCCTAACAACGTCATTCTCATCTTCGTTGCAACAATACTTGTCACTGCAAATAAATAAAGTTTCTATTTTTACTAGATTCAAGCGTGAACCTATGAATTGCGTCATGGTAAAGAAGTTCTAATTTTATAAATTCCAAAACTCAAAAATTGTTGATTTTCCTGTTGATAAAGTGCTGCACTCATTGAAAGTTTTTTATTATTTTCAGTAGGGTAAAACAATGTTCTTCAAAAAAAGCTTGCCAAAAAACACAGAACAGGCTTGTTAAAACATTTAATAGCTACCTTATAGTGCATTCAGCAGACACTGACAGATTAAAGACAGCATTCAAAACCATCAGCGTTTATTATACAAAAAATCCAAAACACCTGTCTTTGGATAACCTAAAATTCTTGTCAGTTTTGCCCCACCAACTCTCTTGACCTGCACCCACTTTGCACCTGCTCAGAGTTCCACACTTTTGGTACTAGGGTTTTTCTCCATGAACATTAGTTGGATGCTTGGCAGTTTTTGAGAGTTTGCCATATTTATGCCACTATGCCAGTTTCACAAAACATTTTGTAGTTGAAGGCCAAACAAGTGCTTCACTTATCACATCTATTATTTCTCTTAATAGTTTTCATACATATATGCAGGGTTTTTTTAAGGTTTGGTTTAAGGGGACACCAAGAAATTTTATGAGGCCGCTATTTTTAGCAAAACGTTCAAAATAATTCCTAAACGTATTGTTTATTACAGTATTGGCAGTCACCATGCACAATTAGTACTACTGTATTTACAAAAATGTCAACACAAATTTTTCCATTTCAACTTCATTAAACAGCTGTTGTTCATCAGTGAAAGCATCAGTTTCTTACTCGTGATCTGCAGATTCGAAGGTCTTTAGCAGAGATGTAGTGCTTAAAAAAGAGGTGTGAGAATGGCGTTCTCACACCAAATAAACAATAAGACTGCACCAAATAGTTCGATATAAGTGAGCATTCTCCTACAAGAGTTTCTACAATGGATCTTCCTGTTTCACTGCAGTTGTTTGACTAGCAGTACAAATATGAATGTTGCTAGCACATCAGTGAAATTGCAGCTATGTTTTAATGTAATCGTTTCGATCCCACATCATCAAATAACGTTACCAGTGCGAAAAGGTGTGGGAACGCCGTTCCCACCCCACTACACCCCTGGTCTTTAGTGCTCACAGTGTCACTCTCCATTTATTATTTGCTTTTAGCCATTTCAATCACAAATTTCATGAGGATTCTCAAGAGCGCCCTCATCATTCAGCTGCTCTGGACCCAGTCTCATTGCCATGGAGGGCTTTGGTGCAGTTAGCCCCTCAAACAAAGCTCCAAGCCCCCCAAATTGAAATATGAAACACTATAAATAAGTGGAGTTTTTGTCAATTTTCAGAATGTCAAGCCCCGCTGCACAAACGCAAAGCTCCCATATTGAAGACTTTCTGGATCGTTCATTGAAACATTTATGAGAGCATTCACAGTTACAAACAGCCGGTTTCGTTGCGTGGTTTTAACACGGCACAGAATTAAAAATCTTTGCTCTGGCCAGGTTGTGGCAACTGGAATGGACAGTAGCCTACATTGCTGCAATATTGGTTCTCTCGTCGACCATACTAACCCAGCATGGGCTCTACTTGACATCAGGAACAAAGCGATAACTCAAATGTTCAAAGAATAGCAAAATAAACTCGGTTACTGCCACAGAACTGTTATGGTGGAGGTCGCAAAGCTGATCATTATGGCCGACGTGGTCCATCAAGGTTTGCAAGGAAGCAGTGTTTCGATCCCCTATGTTTTCTTTCAAACCCAATAAATCAGATGTGGGTGCTCAGCTACCATGTTAACTTTATCTGAAATGCCATCCTGATGAAAAGCATGAAATAGTGAAATGCATTGAGTTTTTTTCTAGGCTATTGGCTTTTTGGAGTTAATCAGAGCTGAGATGATTATCTAGGCAGTATGGGCGAGGAGACCTGGCAGGCTCCAAAGTGTAAATATTACTATTTTGTCCTCGGCTGGAGGTAACTGCTGGATGCTTTGAGCATAGCAAACATCATTCAGCATGCAGAATGAACACCTTCATTTGTGGGGATTCGTCAAAACCTTTAAGCTTAATCCATTATTGAAAAGTTTGATTGTCAGATGCTTATGACCAGGGGTGGATCCAGGGGACGATTCTATTTTCACGATGATTTTTTGCAATTCGGAAAACAGTGTTTGCGAGATAAGGCTATTTTGCTGTCCAGTGCTTTGTCACAGCAGTGAACTGTGAAGTATACTTCATCTGTCTTACAATAGTGAATCCGTAATGAGACTTGACTGCCAAATATTACTGAAATCGCCTTCCCCCCTACACTTACTGGCTGGATCCGCCCCTGCTTATGACTGAAGGTTAGCTGAAACTGACGATGTTTTTGAGATTCTAACAGTTGAATCAGAACCGTTGCCAGCAAGTTTTTAATAGGGGGGCTTGACACTCTAAAAATTACCAAAAACCCAGCTGATTTATAGTGTTTCATGTTTCAATTTGAAGGGGCTTGGAGCTTTGTTTCGGGGGTTAGCCAGCCCCCCGTGGCAACAGGACTGAGTTGAATGCTGTACTTTCTGCACAACAGAATCGAAAGAACCTTTGCAGTAACTGCTGCTGGTGTTTGCACTTTGTGGCTGGCTAACAGCAAGAAATTTTTGTTTAGGCTTACTTCAGAAATAGTGCTTTATTCTTGGAAGGCTAGCTTTACGTTTTTGCTATGACATTATCTTCTGAAAATATCCACACAAGAAAGTAAATGTATAAAATCTGGAAAAGGCTTGGCTTACTGAAAATGTTTGACACAGTGGAGAAGGCTTGGCTTGCTAAAAGCGCCAGACTCAGTGGCATTCAAAGCAAACGTCAGGTTTTTTTAAGGTGTTTTAGTGACCTGATTCGGGTCCAAAGAATTGACAATCAGGCCCCTAGAATCAGACAAAATCAGTTCCCTAGAATCACAGAAATCAGATTCGTACAGGTCCATAGTGGGTACCTAACATTTTCCTTAACCCTTTAACGACCGAGCGAGCCAACATATTGGCACCCCCTTTTGGGCTATAAATCGCCAGCCACTAGGGCTAGAGAGCTGTTCAAACCCTCTACGGATTCAGCAAGTCTTGGAGACAAAATCAAAAACAAAAATTTTTTGTTTTGGGTTTGAGGTTTTCTGGGGGGAACATCCCAAGTAGGGGTGTTTTTGCGTTATTTTGGCCATCTTTGCCTGGCCCTGGGCGATGTCCCAATGGGCCATTTTTTGGACTCAAAGTTTAGTTGAAAACTAGATCAACAAAACTTTGAGCCAATAGCATGGGTCAATGGGTTGGGGCCCAGGGCCGGCCAAAGGTGACCAAAATTTCCAAAACATGCCCTGATTGTGACATCACCTCCAGAAAACCCCCACAAAAAATAAAAAATTTTTTTTGCAATGTTAACTATAAGACTTGCTGAATCCGTAGAGGGTTTGAACAGCTCTCTAGCGGCTGGCAATTTATGGCCAAAAAAGGGCCGGCCAATCGCGGCCGTTGAAGGGTTAAAAAAACTGTGTAGCGTAATTGCTTATCTCGTAAAAGCTGTCAAATTATTAATTGTTGCGTTGCATGGGATTTCCAAGACGATTATGATGAATAGGCGAGGTTACTGTCTACACAACACTTACTTGTTGTGAGGCGAATTGGTTTTTGACGTTAATTGAAGCAACAATTCAATTCAGCTAAAACTTTTCGTGGTTGTCTGGATTTTAATGTGGAAGTATCAGTTTTATGGGTCCGCACAGGAAATTTATGGGTCCGTTTTGAACTCATAAAATGCCTTTAAAAAAGCCTTGCATATATGTACGAACTCTCAAGCAAAAAAGTTTAAAGCTGGTAACGAACAAATGCCAGATCTGTATTTGTGTGTATCCCCACTTCTTTTCTGTAAAAATAATTCTGTAGAGAAATATACGCTGGCAACAAAAGTGGTGTTAATGCAGATTTTCACACCTGCAGCTTCAGGTCGAGTTTGAGTTACCCAGTACCCACAACGGTTAATTCATCCCACCTATGATTCTACCAGGTGATGAGACTAATAAATATTTAAGAAAGCATTATTTTCTGCTTACCATATATTCCTTATACAGTAAACCTCGGTTGATCTGGATTTGGTTGATCCAAATATTTGCCAAAACCAGATTAATCCGGTGGTATGAATGATTTCTAGCATTTTTCTTTATAAAAATCTTTGGTTAATCTGGACTTTTTAATCCGGATCTTCACCAATTCTGGATAAAATATGCTCTTTTCACATCTCATAATCCAGATTTCTTTGTACTTTCGAGCTCTCTGGGTAAGGTTCTGCAGCTTTCAGATGCAACACAAGCATGCTCACAATCATCAACAAACGTTTAGAATTGATAACAATGGCCGTAACTGTGCACAACATTCGACTAATCATAGTGACGATTATTACATCACACATGGGCATAGCATATTACATTAAATATAATGCTCAAGGCACGCCACCATGGTTTCAGTCCTTTGACCAGTGTTGAATGTGCATGTGTCCCTGAGTATACTACTTATGCACCAGTCACAAATCTCTGCATCACTCCAAAATCCCAGATTTTTTCACAGCCAAGTAATTTATATTATGAACTTAAGAATGTTCATAACTGCCTGATATGGCAGTTACTAGTCTGATGTAGTTTGTAAATACATCAATAAATTCATTTTGCTTCCGCGAAAGTCTGGTGCTGGGTGGTAAATGTGTTCAATTTAGGTGATTTTCACTCATATCTCAGTACTTAGATGACGTCAGGCTGGAAACAACCATCTTCGGATAATCTGGATCTTTGCCTAAACCAGATAAAATCATTGTTCAAATCAAATGAAGATTAACCAAGGTTTACTGTATATCAATGAGAAATGCACTAGTTACATATACATCTACTCATCAGGATACTGAATACAACAGGAACTTCAATCAAGATAATTCAAAGCCCTGAAACTAGCAAAAACACTTGGGCAGTGATGATTATAAGTGACTCTAAGTTTAAGGCATTTAATCAACAACCTGGATAAAGATGACTGAAGCATTTGTTCATTCACAATGTATGATTTATAAATATATGCAGCATATTACGTTTAATAACAGTCATGGCATGCCACGGCACCATGTCTTCAGTCCATTAACCAACAATAAGGTAAATAAAGCAACCCTATAATTTTTGTTCAAATATTAAATGTTGTCACAGAAACAACTTGTGCAAAAACAGCACGAGAAATTATTACAATCCATTTTGAAACTGTCAAAAGCGAGAATTTAGCAATGACATGCTTCAAGACTCCTCAGCCGTTATCAATTGCTAAATAATACCAAAATGAAGTTTGGAATTTATTATAAATTCTAAGTAAATTCAAACTTAGCCAAAACCACTTCCTTCGAAATTTCTCAAGACAAGAACAAGTCAACACTTTCACTGCCAGGTGGCTTATCGCCCAAAAGCTACAGGACACTAATTGGTTAATCGGAGTGTTTTGTGCCATGTTGGCTTATTTATTAAACATGTGCTTTGGTTTGGAACCCCTGGGGTTGCTTGGGACTTTCTCAGTGCACAAGGCTACTATGGTGTATCAACAAGGATGTCTCATCTGCTCTGTGAGCTAGCACATCTTTGCCTACGGTTCCCTGCCAAGTTTTAAAATGATTCTTGCATCCAAAACCAATGTAAACGACAGTAATCAAATCTGGAGATTCCATACATTATATTATGCATGTACCAACACGTACCAAAAAGCCTGGCACCTATGGCTAAAATTGTTTGAAGTATGTTGATTAATGTAGCTTTGTGCCCAAAACACAACAACCTAGTATGTTGATTACCACACTCAGCTTAGTAGCAAAGTGCTTAGTAGTGTGTGTATTTTTAAATAAAAAACATGAGAAATGCAAGTATTGTTAACTTATGTTTGGTTAACGCCATGATACCTAAACAGAATATCAATATGATTTTGCAATTAATACTACGAATCAGCTAAAACAATTTCAATTTCAAAGTCATGATCTGTAGAACCTTTCAGAATGAACACTGTTTTGGTTTTGGTCATCATGGCTCACACCCCTTAAATAAATGGGATTAATTTTTCATTGTTTTAGGCAAAACAAAATTGAACATCAACAACCAAACCAGTTTTATGAAGAAAACATGACTCAGCAAGTATAAAATCATAGCTTGCAAAATACTTCTGCAATTTGTAAAAACATAGATTAGAAAACTGATGAGTTAAAGCACACTGCAGAAATAAACTAGCATATAAAAATTCATACAGTTTACAACCAACCAGAAAAGCTAATATCTATTATGAGAGAACACTGGTGAGCCACATGCTAGGCAACACCAACAAATATCAGACATGTTCCTGAGTTTTTCTAGATATAACAAAAAATAGGGTGCATTTTGACAAATGTAAACCTTGTAACTAATAATATCTTGCTCCCTTTATCATCAACTTTTAATCACCAAGTTGAAAATACTAGTGAAACTAAATTGTTCAGCTTTTCTATAAACACAACTAACTTTCAGATCAGCTCACGATCAATAAATCTAATCATAGAATTATAAAGTAAAAAAGCTTTACTTTAAACAGGAATGAAAAAGTGAAAGATATAAGTAATTAAATGAAAGAGCATGTGTGATAAAAACAAGATTCTGTGCAGCAGGCTTTAATTAAAATAATCACTTATCAGTAATAGTCAAATATGTACAAAACATATCTTGAAGAGTATCTAATGAAAAACGGCCAAAAATAAAGAATTTTTTCTTATTAAACTTAATGTTTCATAGGATCAGTTCGGCATAAGTTGTTTGTCTTCACATGGTTGCAAAGTTTTCTTTGTTCCTATACAGTATGCCAGTACCACAAAAAAATCTCCCAAATATACTTGGCCTAACTTGTCTTTCATACATGTTAATGATACAGTGAAGACCAAAACTACCCACACTGAGACTGGGTCAAAAATTTCGAGACTACGAAGTGAATGTCCAAGACTGATATATTTTCTTAATTTTCAGAAGCAATATCATCAATATTATACAGTACTTCTGAACTACAGTTCAGTTTATTTATGCATCCCGACCAAGCACAAAATACTTTATCAGGAATACAGAGACAGGAAGCGACGGCCGTAGCTGTCATTTACGTCACTGCCCCCACAAGTTCATGCAAAACAACAAAATACAAATAAAACACCATAGCAAAAATACAACAAAAAACATACATAGTAAAGACAGTTATTCGGCTGTCAACAGTCCTCACATAAACACATTTTGGAAACACTTCCACTG
>JGI24159J19872_10005849_pt1 | contig 15918 bp, 12 predicted proteins | sample Ectturendosymbi4_FD_19872 | JGI IMG/M metagenome (IMG submission 19872) | reverse complement strand
TAAAACGTTGGTTTGGAAACAGGACTATGACGTCAAATTGTGACGTCACAAACAGTGCACAACAAATACAAATGACTACCCTATGCCACTGAATGAACCCCCCCCATGAAAATTTTCTGCGTACGCCACTGGCCAGGTTTTAAGGTTTTGTGGAACAAAATATATTTTTCGGGAGTCACGATTTTTGTTTTCATTAAGTGTTTAAAACAAACTGTAACATGACAAGCCGAAATTGTGACCAGTGTGGAAGTTCCTTCATACAATTTATTTTGTAACAATAAGGTTAGGCTTTTATGCAAAGTGCGGTAGTATAGCAGGTTCGCGTAACGATTAAACATATTGAAACCGAGCACTTGCAAAATATGTTATTTCCGTCGGGTTTGAACCACATGTCTCTCTACATAAAGAAACTTCCTGGGCGCAATAAAATTTGGGTAGGTACTACCTCCGCATGCCCCCCATGCCTATGGGCGAAAAACGTTGATGCAATTCAACCTTTTCGTTTTTGTTAGTATAACCAGGGAATGGGAAATGTGGGTTTACTCTGTAGATTTGCTAGTCAATATAGATAAACAGATGAAATGTGGTACGGCCCTTATTTTTTAACTTTGTTATAAATTACAACTTGGAGACTGCATGCTACGGTTGAATGCATCTGAAATAAGATCCAGTGGTTTATCCAGGGTATAGCAGGCGCATGGCTCGTGCCATGGGCGCCACTTTGGCAGGTGCTCAAAAATGACTTGGAGAAAATTAAAATTTGTAATTTACAATTTCTTTAACCTCTACTTTGTCCCCCATACAACCATTAGCTGCAAAGCTGCATCAACAAAGCGCCCTTATTTCAAGCTTAAGTCTATGGCGTGATGCGCCGCCACGATCAAGTATCATGACGAAACTGTGGTATTGTGACGAAACTGTGGTATTGTGACGAAAGTGTGGTATTGTGACGAAACTGTGGTATTGTGATAAACACGACGGCAAGATATTGTCACAGAATAAGAACGCTCGCTTGCCATATCTACAAGACCTAGTACTTCTCAGGCTGACAGAAGGGCCAGTGCCTGCGCTACAATTAGGCGAACTAGGAGGCTGCCTAGGGCGCTGGGCCAAAGCGGACGCTAAAAAGGACCAAAAAATACAATTATGTGGTTCAGAAAGTGGGGAACGTACACCAAGTAAAAGTGAATGAGCATGATGAAAATGAATGGAACACATGTTTGCGCAGTTTATGAGAAGATAGATGAACTTGGCCTACTACCATATTTCAGGTTTGCTGCATAAAACTCTACCTTTTCTGTAAGCTTTCGAGGAATCGACAGACTGGGCTCTGCTTTCATCTTTTTTCGATGATTCTGATTCAGACTTGCGCATACCTGTATTCAAGAAACTACTGTCCACATGTAAGACAAGCATGGAATCCATCAGCAAATTTTTAATAAGAAATCGATTTCACGTTAAGCTGCAAGCTTAAATGGACCCTCAAAGAAACATCAGTTAGTTTTGACATTCAAGTGAAAACAATTACCTGACAGCGACATATTTTATGGTTTTATTATCGCAGCGTGTGTCGTGATTTATCAAATTCAAGTTACATCTGAACTAAGTTTTGAATTTCCAGTGAACCCAATTATTGGCAATTTTTAAAGTTTGAATTGTCGCAGTAGGCGTTGTGGAATATCCACTTCAGTCTTAAATATGTTTGCTTTTTCTGCCCTTGTTTTAGCCTTTCAACTTTTCACCTGTTAGTATTGCTTGCAGATTCACGGATTGACAATGCGTAGTGTTGCGTGAAATCCATTTCCTATTAAGATTTTGCAGATAGACATTTTCCTCAGTAAATTCAATTCCATATATATTATGGTAAAATATGTCGCAATTTGGTATGAATTATATTCATCTAATACACTTTTAGGCTACAACGCGATGATATCGAGATTAAGGGTCTTTGCGTAGGAGGGGGGGTGCTTGAATACATTCTGCCCAGGGTCCTTACAAGCAGGGCTGCGCAGCCCGGAGCCGGAGCTGGGAATTTTGCCTGGAACCAGAGCTGGAGCTCAAATTAAAAATCAGAAGCTGGAGCTCAGTTTGAATTTTAAGCCCGGAGGTGGAGCTATAGTCATTCGAGATGTAGTTGCGAGTTATGACACTACAACAATGGATCTGCAAACCTTTGATGTTTTCTTGGCTTAATCATCGCTAAGGTTGTGGCATAGTAGCTGGCAAGGTTGGTGTTACTTGTTGAACAATGGTTCTTAAAGTCTTCTAAGAGCCGCATGCAACCGCCAAGCATCCTTTGTGCGGCTCTTAGCAATCTTTTAGTAACATCTCTAATATTTTGTGTAACAGACGTCGTTAGTGCAATAAAAAAAACGTATCAACTGACTTGTGTTACCATTTTTTAGTGCGGTTCTCTTAAATCGTAGGTCTGGATTTGGCTCTCTTCAACGAAATGGTTGAGAACCACTGATGCAGAAGTAAAAAAAAAACGTTAACGGCCACAATTTCTTTACAATACTTTCTAGTCACAATGATCAAACAGGGTCTGCAGTATAGTATAGCGATCTAAAAATAACTGAGCTATATTGAGTAGCTATAAAATATAATATCCATAGCTTGTGCAGCTGCGTAATCATGCTGTTAGCAGCGAGTATGATCAAGGTATGATACAACTGTAGATTTTGAGCGTGAAATGCACGGCACGCCATTGTATAGTGGGAATTTTTATTAAAAATCATCAGGCTTGTTAGCAAGGTTTACTAGATTACTGCCAAAATTCATTCTACAGTATAACTGATTCGTAGCGATCTAGCATTGTTTTGCATAGCGGTACATTTTCAAAAGGGTATAAAAAAGCAATGTAAACAAAAGTGGACATTTCTTGAAGTTTTCATCTGTGGAAACAAATTTTTTGATTTCAACATGATAATAAGTCTTATTTTCTCCTAAGCCTTGCAGGTTCAATTTTGCTTTACTTTGTGGTTTATCACTGCTTATTATAAGTGTAAAAGATAAGAATTCAGAAGTTTTCAGCTATTTTTAAAAAGTCAAAAGTGAATTTCGTGCCAAAAATATATACTATTTCTTGTAACAAAAGGATTTTAAACACATCTTCGCATTTGTGTTAATGCAAATGTGTGCACGTTGGAAAGAACACAGACGAGAGGAAATCAACTATGTGTTTTGCGCTCTTTGCATGGTTTGCCCAGGCAGCGCGTTTAGCTGGAATCGCCAAAACTGCAAAAGGCGAAAGCATGCAACGAGTGCAAAACACTCGGTCAACTGGGACTGGTCTGTGTTCAAATCCTCGGACACAAATTTATGTTTCCAAACAGCCTTTTTTTATTCTGGACATAGGAAATAATAAAGGTCTTCAGGCATTGACGGCAAATCCAGCGATAACCTTTTCAGAAGTTGTTTATATTATCGCTACCTTGAGCTACGTTTTCTCTAGTAACTGTTCGCTGAATCGTCTGAACCTGTAATTGTTTCTTCCCTGATTTTCTCATGGCAAGAGCGCTGCTGGTAAAAAACTACCAGATTAAATCGCTCAAAAAATTGGTATGATTTTTTAGTTTTGTGTACTTTTTATATAATAATGTAATGATAATAATAACATTTTTATTCAGACACTTAGTTATAATTCATTTTCCACTCAACTTGAGGCGCACCAAGACAGTTGAAAATATTACTGTGTGAAAACGAACAGAAGCCGGAGCTGGAGCCGGAGCCATAAAAAAAGAGAGCTTCGGACCCGGAGCCACACTCATGAAAACGAAGAGCTCCGGAGCTGGAGCATGAGACATTTTCATGAAAAGAACAGCTCCGGAGCTGTGTCATTTTTGCGACGGCTCCACAGCCCTGCTTAAAAGTCTATCAATGGCGTGCTGTCAGCACCAGCAAGGCAAGACCGGAAGGCCTTACTTTGTCAATGTAAAATTTTGAGGTTATCATTTGTGTTCTTTTCATTTCCCGGCTTTTCTTGGCTGTGCCGATTTTACCAAATTAGGTTTTACGTCGAAGCCTTCAGGAATCTAGGACTTATAAGCCTATTAACAAAATCGACTGAAATTTTCAATGTAAGTTTGTGATCCAAATGTCTTGAACGTTTTTATTGGGCTGAATTTTTACCTTGAAAAGAGATCTGAAAGCTGTATGGAGGTGAGGAGCAGTAATTGGTTTGGAGTGCCAAGCTTATCTGAAAATTTTGTGCTTGCCTTTCTGAAGCTCTTGAAAACTACGGTAAGCATCGTATGTATGTGAAATACTGTACCTTGTAAAACATTAACATAAAACAGTAAAATTCATATACGCCACTGCACCCTAACAAAGTAGCAGATTTTCCAGGTAGCACAAATCTTGATTACCGACAAGAGTTTATTTCTGGTTATTTAGAAAACGTTGCGTGGTCGCATCACTAGTCCTCACAGTATCCCCTCCTAGTAAGACCACAACAAGTATACATTTCACATCAGGCCCGTCGTCAACCGGCTTGACTAATGCAATCAAACCTCCCTCCCAAAAGACTGTTAAAGCCTTTCCCATCTGTAAAAAACTATTAGAGCTTGCTAAACTTTGTGAACTTCTGGTCATTTTTTGAGCATGAAAATGTGTTATTAGTCCCCTTTTCAGTTACGAATCTCCCTGTCATAGCTGTATTAGAGGAGATATTTACCCACCCAATAGCCTGCATTCACTTGCGTACGCCAACGTAAAAGCCTACTTTCAGAACTCAAATGGCCTTGCTTGATTCTACAGAATAGTCTGAGGCTGTTCTTTTCAGAAAAACGCATGGCAAATTTTCTATATAGGACGCTTATACACCAATGAGTATTTCTCGCAATCACTTTATAGATTGGGAAGCAAACTGTGGAAGATATTTATGTCAACAGTTTTTTCAATGGCTTGACAATATTTCTAACCGTCGTCGCTTAGCCATTGTATGCAGTTGCGTCAGTACATTTGCAAGCGCCGCATTGCATTACCCAATAGCCTTTGCATAACAACTTGCCCCGTCTTCAAGAATATTGACTGACAGCCTGAATGCGAGGAAAGATACCATTTTATTAATAAAAATATATTTATTTGTAAACCTCAAAGGCCTTGCATGAAAACCAAGTCATTGCATTAATGGTAACAGGACGAGAAAATTTGGACTTGGAAAATTTATTATATAATTTCACCGAACTGGCACGATCGTTTCCATAAAATCCTTAGATGTCGCCAAAGGTCAGAAACCATCCAAAAATGTTGCCGATTAATTTGGCACCGCCAGTGCATAACCCACCATGATCGAATTATGCTGCAATATTACTGACGGTGAATTAAACTTTACTCACAGTCTGTATTGTCTTGCAACTACAGCAATTTTCTAAAAGATTTTCCAAGGTGAATCGACCTGCAAAGCTTCTTTTCTAATAACTCCAAGAAAAATGTTTTTCAAATTTCTAGACAGCACTGTTGCAAATTTTTCCCCTTTAGATACGTTTTGTTGTGACATAGAGTTACCTAAGTACTTTAAAGACTGATGTTTCAAATGTCAGGAAGTCTTAAAACAATATTAAATTTATGCCTCCATTAGCAAACTCTCTCGGCGATTTTTTTCTTCTATTTAGCACCGAACTATGTCAAACTCAGATTCAAACAGTTGCCGTGATTTCAGCTCGGATGTATCGATAGGAGCTGGCCAGGTGTAAATCCTTTCTAAAGCAAGCACTTCAAAAGCGTTGCTTCTCGGTCTTTCCAGAAATGTAAGATAGAACTAATTTTCCAATTCCTTTTGGTGATTAGCTTTCCTTCAGAAAACTCTTCAGTTTAGTTACTGTAACTTAGGCAATAGCTTGGAGCGCCTTCAAACAACCTCACAATCATGACATAATGACAAGTTTGCAATTAAGTTAAATTTGAATGACCTTTAAACAAACTCAGAGCAAAAGAGTGTTTTGACTTCTACTGCATAGACGTAAAAGAACAAATTTTTGACAGCGGCCTCTTTCAAGTAAAGCTAATTATCCAACAAAATTTGTTTTTCTGCTTTATAGCTACAATCTGCAACTTCTGTCAAGATTTTCTATACAGCGTTTATTAGCAAATTATGACACACAATTTTCTTGATACCTTTAGGAGTTGTCAATGGCTTGTTTTTTTGTTTAACATAACTGAACTGTTCTAAGTTTTTGAATCTGTGTATGACAAGATTAAATAAAGTTTAGTGCTTTTTCTCTAATGTGAAAATGTGCGAAAGCTGCCTTTATCAAACCCAAACATGTGAAACCTTCGTAATAATTGCTGGAGATTCGCACCTAAAACGATATAAAATTGTGCGTTTTGAAACAATGTCTTCTTGCAGGTCATATCGCTAATGGACCGTGAGGTTTTAGCAGTGGCGTATTGCTAAGAAAGAATTGTCTAATGTTTTGCAATGTTTATATGTTGCATGTAATACTATACATCATACCCAATAACCATGAACAAGCATTTGAACTTTTTTTATTTACCCAGTAACCAATAGCAAGACGTAACGTTAGCTACATCATGCAAAAAGAATTTTGGCCGATGCTAACGACATTCATGTTGAAATTCCGAAGTCAGAAAATCATAAAGACGCAAACTAAAGCCATTTCCAGAAAATAAAATTGTTTTTTGTGTCAAGCATACCACAACTTTTCTCATTCCAACCTCAGTTGAATGAAAAAATATATTTAAGTGAACTCTGTCACGTGACAATTCGGCTTGGAGTTATTTTGAACACATGTAGTTTTTACTCTAATTAATACATTTTCGCGCTTTTCGAAAAAAACATCTAATTTGTGTATCCTAACACTTCATCGCTTTCGGAACAGTGAGTTTTACAGTTTTGATGATTCAAAGTACATGAAGTTTATGCCACCGAATGGATCGAAAGTATTATTTTGCAAAGCAATAACGCGACTGTGAAGAGTGGTGAAGCTTTTGATTACAGCTGGCTCTTTGGTTTGAATCACTTTAACGTTGCTTGACAGAAGTAATGATGAAACATCCAATAGTCAACAATCTGGACATACCCTTTGCAAAGAGGTGAACGCAGTTTGCTTCAAAGGTGCAATTGATTTCCCTACCCCAACAAAAAGAAGTTTATCATCACTAACAACAGCCGCAGAGTCGTTTTTAGTTATTTAACAGAGTTCCGGTCAATTTTAGTCACTGACTCTTGCCATATTTTCACAAGCACAGCAGTTTGACTGATTGCTCCTATTTGATTTACATGTTTGTTTCGGGCAAGGAACGTTGTCCATCACATATTCTGGTTTCTGCACTAAATCGATTCTCTTCTAGTTCTTGCAAAAACGCAACAAGTAGAGGCGGTCGGTACATATAGCAGAACGCTGCGAAGTCGTTTGGCAAAAAATACTAAAACTGTCGCGTTTCTGCCCACTCTACGCAAGTGGGCGTACTGGAGGCTGCGTCGATGTCGCACAACACGCCCAAGCAAGACACCTGGTGCATGCGCTTCTTATTGTGAATACACTTCACACAACCGCCACGCGCGTACTCTTTGCTGCAAACAGCTTTCAGCGATTTTCTATAGGGAGTTTGGTCGACTGCGACCAAGGCCTGTCTTATCATTCAGAAAGAACATTAAACCTGCTGATAGTCTCAGTGGCATCCAGGCGTGCACTGTACACAAAAGAACGTTGCGCCAGCTCTTGATTTCTTGTCAGCGCTGCGTAAATGGGATCGTTTCCGCAGAATAACCAAGAAGGTTTATTTCCTGAAAATCATTGTCAAACAATAGACTTTTCAAGTTTTTATTAAAAAAGAAAAAAATCATATACCAAAGAAAATAACGTTCATTTCACTGGTACAGCGAAAAACAAATTTAGCAGAAAAAGCATCCCGAATAATGGTTTCAAGTATCTGTGGCCTTGGATGCAATTGATATTGTTGATCAGGAGGTTTTGTGCTTTCTAAACGGAGGCTACCTTACTCCTGAAGACAGCTTTTTGTGTTGCGTTTTTCTGTTACCATCACCTATAATTGCTGAAAAATATTGCTGCTTTCACCATTGGCTGCTACACTGCTTATGTTGACTATCAAGCGTGCGTGATTGCCAAACCGCCAACGTTAAGTTACAAAACAGGTATAGTATCATTAGAGTTCATCAGCGTTGTTTGGTGCCAGAAAGTCACAACCTGAAGAACTGCTCAATTTTTGCAAACCAGTGCGATCGAACAGAACTGGCAAATTTCAGTGTAATAGCACTAGCTCACGTAAAGTAGTGGGCGTGACACACGACAAGAAGATACATGAAAGTGAAGAGCGTTTCTACTCGTTGGGTCTGAATGAGATGTTGCTTGTCCGAGCAAAGTCCATCGGGGTTCATTCAACAACGAGTGAACTTGCTCTATTGACGAGTATGTGTTTCACTGCGGCAAACCCAAACTTTATCAGAGATTATCCGCTACCATCAATGAAATAAAAATTTGTATAATTATTTTTTGAAGAATAACAGCCGCTCTGCACTGCAACGCAATAAATACAGTAGACTTTAACCTATTTATCCAAGTTACAGGCATACAAGAGTACAAAATGTACACCTAACTAAATGTTGCGCATCAACGACGACTTATCAAAGCACATTTATTATCCGGAAATTCCGCCTTCTGCTTTCTTCGAGTGCTTTCCAATCCTATATACACGAGTGCTTTCCAATCCTATATCAAATTTTTTGCAGCTGAGCACAAAGAGTTCGCACCAGGTCCAACGAGAGGGGAGCACAAGAGGTACATCGTACCTAGGACCGGTAGGTACTCGGGCCCGGGAGGAAGAAAGTACGCACGCTAAATTTTCCAAGACCAAGCTCATTATTACTAGCAGGTTTTTTTAAGGAAAATATTAGGCACCCGGTATGGACCCGAAGGGACCCGATTTTCTCTGATTCTAGAGACCCGATAATCACTTTCTCTGATTCTAGACACCCGATTTTCATTTCAAAAACCTTAAAAAACAGTTACTAGTGTAAGCCAGTTTCCATTATAGCAATTAATTTATTTCGATATGCTAGCATGGTAAATGCTTTATCTATATTCGAATTACTATACAAGCAAGCTATACAAATTTCGACGAGGGTCCAAGAGCTCGACCTGACTGGTACCGATCTTCGCACCCAACGGTAAAATTGCTTTCAGAGGCCCTGGTTCGCACAAGCTGTGGCCACACATTAAAAGACGAAAACAGGTATTGTTTTTTTCCATATATTGCTGCGCTAAGCTCTGTATTTACCATTGCCACGCCCTGCCAAAATGAGCTATGAGCCGATTTTGCCCACATTTGCTTCTCCGCGATCGGAATTTGTGCCGAGATTCAGAAAAATTGTTTTTCTTCAGCTATCATCAAACCGAATCTAGTCATTACTTTCATGAATGACATTCTTCAATAGTTGTTTTTGTCAGTGACATTCACCTAACGTCTGCAGCTGACGACTCCATTTATGTGAACTTGTGGTTCGCCAGTGGCAGGAAAGTCAGTTTGTGTGTGAAGCAACATTTGCATACTAACACGTGAGAACCGGGCAAATTAGACGGTGTGGCACTGAGCGCATAGCGCATTTCTAAAGCTTTAGCTTACAGTTTTTAAAAGAACAGAGCAATTTTAATGTCGACCATGAATACGCCTTTAATTGCTGAACAAACCTTTCAGCCGTGCGTCAAGATTTACATACAGGGATTCAGCAAACACTCTGCTTCAATGAGAAGGTTTACAAGTGAAGCGATGCAGCGCCTGATAGCCCTTGGCCAAGACCATCCCTTAAACGCTCTCTGCAGCCAATTGAAATGTTTCCATTCATCAAGCGCCCGCAAACAACGTCGTAGAAGTCGCAGCTCTATCCGGCAATATCGAATTGCGAGGAGAATTGTATTTGTCCTTTTCCGTTCCCTTTTAAAAAACGAACGGTTCAATAGTCATTATTTGGACAATGCGCTTACACAACCTGCGCGTAGAAGCCGTCTAACACGTTTAACAATGGCTCTAGTACTTCACAAACAGAATTAAACTGTATGTATGGTTTTGAGGATTGTCAGAAGCCGTCAATGTGACATGATGCAAACAAAGTTGATGAAATGTTGCAGATGTCTTGAAACAAAAACACAGTGTCACGAAAACATCGCTTTTGTACACTTTTTGAAGAGGGTCGCTGTTGCAAAAAATAGCTTCATTTTTTCAGCCAGCATGGACCTTGTTGGAGCAGGAAAGGGTCATATCCTCCGCAGACTCGGTGATGGCACAGGAAACACAAACGACCTTCACAAGAAAATGCTTGTCAAACGCATCAAAATCAACCTGTTTTTTTCCAAAAAGCAAACGGAACATTCTCAGATCTCCAACAAATTCAAAAACTGAAAGCGTTGTTTGGCAGGTTTAGGATTTTTTCAGTATTTGCCTAACCACGTGCATGTGTTTCAATTATATTGCCTGCATCAAAAGCTTCTTCAATATGTCAACATATGAGGCTAACCTCTTTCCTAAAATGTTGCGTCAACCTACAAGAAATAATTTCTGATCCAAAAATCTGTTATTGTCTGTTTATCCCGATGATCTTGGATCAATTCACCGAGTGCATTTTTATTTGGGAAACTTGATCAACATTCAAATTCGTTTCACACATGCGCCCTTCCTGTTATATGACATAATTTCTTCTACGGTGCATATTTCTTATTCCAGTACCTTGAACACGATCAACTTTTCTTTTGTTGTTTTAGCGCAAATATTCAAAGTTTGCACACAGTCCAGATCGTTGGCAAAACTTAATTGCGTTTTAAATGTAAAAACCACAGTTAAATTTTACATTTTGAAGCTTTTTCAGCATTTTATGCTGTTGTTTTTTCACTGTAGGGAGCGTATGGATTCAATTGTCACATTTTCCATGCAAAAAAAGAAGAGACTATGTTTTCGCCCCCGAACTTTCGGTTTTCAGTTCGTAGTGAGAGGCAGATCTAACACATTAAGCTCTTCTTTAAAGGCCTATAAATCTGGTTGCAGACTTATACGACCGTATACGTGCCAGGCTTCTGTCAACCATGTGGACACGAGAGAATGATAACCACGTTCCGTTGAAATATGTATTGATCACCCTCTTTGACATTCTTTGCCTATTAGCAGGGCATTTAAAAATGAACGAATGCTGTTGTGCAATTTATTGACATTGGTTTCAAATATAGGCTTCCTAAAACGAGTTTGTTCATTTAATGTTGAAACAGATACTGTAAATTTTTCTTGCAACTTCTCAGTACCTAAAACAGTGGTTCTTAACCTGGGTCTGACAGGACCGTTTCAGGGGTTTATTTATAAAAATTCACCTAATTTTTTCGTTATACTGTAATTTATCAATAACCATTTTTCAAAACAAAACAGTCTTCAGTTTCATGGATTAAGTTTGCGTAACATGGCTGCCCTTGCCATAGACAAACACTGGTAGAACAAAGGAGATCTCGGCTGGAACATATCGAAAAAGCTCGGTTACGATCACAGCAAGCTAATCTTGACACATTTTACTGTACTGTCAAATCACTGAATTTCTGTGATGCAACTATTCCATCATAATCTTGTTTGAAATACATCTTCACTGCACGTTCTGCGCTGCACAAAGAGCTGGCGTGGTTAAAGTCATTACTTTCATCAACTTCAGCATGTTAAAAGAAAATCGAAGTTATCTAGGTATTGTACGTCCTGTAAATTTAAGGGCATCATTGTCTATGTCATGTCGCTTTTAACAAATCATAGGTACATATTGTCGTGCAATAATTTTTATTGTTTTTGCTGTCAACAAAGTGAAACTCTCACCCTATCTTACTTACCTATACTAATTTGATTAAAGGTGATGCTCTACGCATCACTTTCACACTGTTCATGTTGTTCAGACACGCACTCGTTTCAAAGACGCTGCCTCTAACACTCGCTTACGCTCTCAAAATTGTTGTTCACACTGTTAATTACGTGTGAGGGCGCGCTCGCAGTCATCGCATTTTTATGCAGCTGTAAGAAGAATCGGACTCACAATTACAAGTCCTTCTCTACCTTTCTGAAACTCGTTGGCTATTTCGGAGAATGTGATGTCGTGTTTTTGCTTTGTGTGCAGAATTATCTAAGTTTCTGAGTTTCTGCAAGATCTGCATTGTTTTACATTGCGTTCTGCATTGGTTTCTTCTTGCAATTTTTCGTCGCTAATGATCACTGCAACGAATTGGGGTTCGAAACAAGCTTGGAGAATAACGCGGGTGTTCAACGGGTTTGCAAGGTTAAGAACCACTGACCTAAAGCAAAGCTGCGTGAAACTTAATAGCGTCCGAATGTTTAAAAAGTTGAAGACGCCAGTACGAAGAACAAAATGGTTGAAATGTGTGAAACTTTTTCAGTCGTGAGGCGAATTTTTAGGTTGTTCAAGCTCCAAATCTTTTAATCACTAACATCTTCAAAACATGTAAGTATTTCATAATTTCATACCAATGTGTGTTGTTTTGTTGTTTTGGTCACTGAGGTAAGAAATACGGTTCAATACAAATCATCAAATTTTAATGCCACTGAAGCTGCAATGAAATCGTTGAAACTTAAAAAGGGTACTACATAGTATAAAAGTACGAATGTTAATGTAAACAAAAGGAAAGGCGCCTCCATCCCCGCAGACCTCCGTTCAGTTCAGAGAACAACTTAGCAACGCCTCCACTAATTTTGCAAATACCCCAATGCTAAGCGCTTCTTGGTCCCTGAATGTGCCCTTAGCGCTTAAACTTCAGTTTCTTAAGGTTGATAAAAACTAAAAAAACAATCATAAAAATAAGCGAACTAGCATGAATAGAAAACAGAACAGTCTTTTGCAATCCTAAAAATATCCTATTTTGTCTAAGAAGCGTGGCAAACAAGGTTACAAACTAGGCAATTGAATGTTCTTTAAAAAATTTCCAAAATGTTTATATTCGGGTTAACATATTTCAAGTAGTTTCTGCTAATTTCTGGTAAGTTTTTCTTCCCAATTTCATTACTTTGAGAAGAAATTGTTAATCTTCCTGCCTTGCTGAGAATATGTTTTTTATACAAGAGTACGGTTTTCTTTTTTTAAGAGTGCTTAATATTTGCATGTAAGAAAAAAGCAACTTTGCGACTATTACATAAATTCCACAAGATCCAAAAACTCATTTTGCAATAACAAAGACATTTTCATCGAATAGCTAAAATAACTTTCTGTTCAAAAATTCAGACCACCCATTTGCTTTGCAAGTCAATTTCGTCTATTTTGCATATCACTTTTGGAGTTTTTAAAAAAAAATTTCAACCACAGAAAGATCGATATCTCGTTTTTGAAACAACTTCAAGTATTCGTTTTTTGTTAATAGTGTGCGTTAAAGGGTAAATCAGGATAAAAACTCTATGATTGGACGCATTATTTTTCAAATTCGTTTGTTCTTTTTCCTGGTTTGTCTCTTTTCAAATTCAAATGTAGATCAAGTACGTCCGAAACTTACGATATGATTCTTAATTGATCAGTCCTCGGTACGGCAACAAGGACGGAATACGCCCAGCGTCTTAAGTCAGACCAAAAGATTCACTACGTCGGCAAAGCACCGATGGTGCTCTTACAAACTAACTGAGCAAAAAATCGCGCCAAAGGCTGCGTAACGAACGCTGCTTTGCTTACGTTTTTTCACGGTCGAACACTTCTTGATGCAGCAGAAAGTTCTCGAGCAAAGTTTTATGAGTTTCTCTCTTGGCGATCGACGTGTGCGGCTCAAAGCACTGCCCTGCAAAGAAATGACGGTATGTTCTATTGCAGGGGCGCCAACCTTTTTGAAACTGCGAGCTACTTCTTGTGTACCGATTAATGCGAAGGGCTATTAGTTTGACACGCACTTCTGAAATAAAAATTTTGCTCAATTTACCTTTAATTATTTTAGCATTTACATTCGTTAATGTGATGCCATTGATCATGGTAACGTTATTTTTAGAACAGGCCCGCGTGCGACTTGCATGGTTTTTGCGGGCGACCTGGTGCCCGCGGGCGTTGGTGGCCCCTGTTCTATTGTTTCCAATCCACGTCTCAGATCAGACCAACCGCTTGACTTTCACCGCGGTATAGGCACATTATGATCTGACTTTTTTGTATGTTATTGTGAAAACTAAACATTGTTTTGAATTGTTTTAATGTATTTAATGTAGCAATGGCGCTCGTACTGACAAAAAAACACATTGCAAAAGGATTTGCATTGAAAATGGACTTAAAACAAATTCTGCGTAAATTATATCTGGACGTCTTCCTCACTTTCCACGAAGAGCAAGGGGTGAAGAAAGCAGGTAAAGTTTAAAAGAATAAACAAAGGCTACATGCAAGAGTCACTCGAAGAAAGCCAGACGAATGCCAACAATTTTAATCAAATTTCACATTGGGCAAGATTGATTTTTCTGTAGCAAACATTCACAAAAATGAGTCTTTTGACAGTTATATTCAATACAACATCAAACGTAGGCATATTTTCATTTGTGTAAGTTTCCACAGGGGATTTATTTTGAAGAAGAACTTTTAGAATACAGGACCGGGTCAAAGCAGTTTGTTGCGTTACAATGCTCACTGTTTATCAGTAAAGTACTCGCGTTGGATGGAACCAGAAATTAGTCTTGCCTCAGAACTTGTAAGTCATTGAAACCTTGGCATCTTTTTCGAACAGAATGCTTAAGGCATATCACACGACTGGAAATATCAAAAATTGTCCACAATTGTTTAAACACATAACCGCGAAAAGTTTGGGTCTTGTAAAAAATAAGAAGTTTGACCAATTGCGCAACTCTATCAGGTTTTCTTTCGTATATGCGCTAAAGTAAATTAATCCCAACCATGGTACTGCATTCTACTGTGCATCTTCGCGTAGATCACTGTTATTTGGTGGCTCATTACTCTGTTTTGCCTCGCACTGTTAACCTACGGGGAAACTGTGTTACTGTTCCCGTTTACGAGCCGTAGCAGTGATTGACTCCAAAAAAAAGATTTCTCGCATTCGTTGAAACGTGACTTGCACTGTACGACCGACCAAACGCTTGCGAAACCTTCAAAGGAGGAATTTTTGTATGCACTGGTGCTGAACTCCTTTTAATGCTTGGCCGACCATAAAACGACCTTTCACCTGCAAGAACGCTCTTCATGCAAATGCCTGGAGCATGTGCAACTCATGCTGTTGCTTAAATGCGTGTTTAAATCTTGGAATTCCTAGAAGTCTTTCAGCCGCATTCTTAGCCCAGCTTAAAGCGCATAAACTTCCCTATTCTTAACGTCGCCGCAAAGCTTATGATCCGAAATCCGGGGGGTGTTGCGCAAATGTCACTTCTCAACAAAGCAACTTACCAAATACGGATCGCTGGAGCTTTGTTTTAAGGCTGATCCTCTCGTCAACTTCTTATTTGACTTTCCAAAAACAGTTCTTCCTGAAAAACACAATTATCGCACAATCAAAAACACGTGAGCCTTTTCATCGGTTAACTGCTTTGTCCGAAAAACAGTCAGTGGTTATTTGATCGACAAGTTAAAATGTTAAACAGCGTTATCGTGTCGTTGATTAAAAGCACGATCAGAGCAGACGCAAACAAACACATCGAACGCCGGTTGTCTGAAAACTTGCCCGACAGCAGAACGCCGCCACACGGTATATTCGTGGCCGGCGTACGATATCTTCACTTCAAATGCCAACCGTTGAGCGCCGGGTAGTATGTTTTCCTCTACAAAGTACGAACATTTCGTACAAGTCTCTAGCAACCAGAAACATGTATTTACAATGTTCGCTGACGTACGGTGTGGTCAGGAGAGCATTTCAAAGGAACCATGGTGTATTTTGCCTGCAGTCGATGGTGGTTTTGCCTGCAGTCACGCACGCGTTTCGCAGAGTGCGGAAATAAGATCGG
>JGI24159J19872_10005848_pt1 | contig 15918 bp, 9 predicted proteins | sample Ectturendosymbi4_FD_19872 | JGI IMG/M metagenome (IMG submission 19872) | reverse complement strand
ATATATAAGCTGCTCTGTGACCCAAGGATCTTCGTACCCCTTGATGTTCAATCTCGTACCCCTTGGTGGTACGAGTACCCCCGGTTGGGAACCCCTGCTGTAGGGTAACTTCTAATTCAATAGTTTTCAACTTTTTTGCACCGCGACCCATTATAGCTATCCACAATAAGCCAACGACCCCCATCTAAAACTCGAATAAAGAAATGTAGTACAGCTGTGTACGTAAAATGTCTACTCGCAACCCCTCCAAAAATGGTTCACAACCCGTCTGGGGGTCACGACCCCCAGGTTGAAAACCACTAATCTAATTCATTGGTTTTAAAGCGTTTCTGTTTTTTTTTCAAGTTTCAGAGCAAATAATTTTTTGTGCAAACATAATCGCAAAAAACAGCATGCACGACATTTGTTAAGTCTTCCAAAACTCTGTTAATTTTTTTCCAGGAATTCTTACCCTGGCCAGTTCGGCGTGGTATACCTCTGTCATTATCAACGAATTTTTCTCATTCCAAGGTCAAGACAACCTCATCAAATACGAGATGGGTTCAACCCTTTTCCTGGCCTACATTGCATCATTTCTGTGTTTCATTACATCTCTTCTTTGCTTCTGCATGCCCGGGCCTGGGCCTGAGAAATACGAGTACGGAAAGCCTAGATATTCGTTATCTGCTGGGGATAGCTACTCCAAACGAGGACACGACAAAACGAAAGACAGCTCAAAAATGGAATACATTTGACCTTCTCCTTTGTGCATTTTCAGCCATACATTTCTTAGAGTCAAAAGAGCATTTCTGTTGCAAACTGTTGTAATTTCACAATGAGTCATAAAAGCACTATTTATGATGCCTTTTGTCTGTTTTGTGAACACGAATAACCAATTAAGCTGCTGCAAATTGCGAAGTTCCTTCCTTGATAATGTTGCACCAAGAGGAAGTTTATGGTATTGAATAAGTGGCCAGTATGCAAAGAAAATATGGTCCAGGCAGCTTTTATGCATATCAGGCCAGCAGTGCTTTCTTATATCATAGACATTTTTGTTGTGACATGCTAAAGAACTGAAACGTTCATATCGTTTTACCTTGCGTAGCTACTTTTTTAAGAGGCGTTTATGATCAGATGTACTTTGTTTCTTTTGATTACTTTTCTTTGCTTTCATGTTTCCTAAGTGCAAAATCTGGAACCTGTTGCTGTAGAATATTTCATATTATCTGAAGTGATCTCCACTAGGATCACGAATAAATTCCTTGCCTTAAATTGAACTTCAAAAACAATCAAAAACCAAAGCCGGTTGAAAAATAAACATTTTTGAAACATTCTATTTGAGTAAGAGCTGATGATGCCTGCCTACCTAGTAAGCGAAATATATACTCTGTAAGATCTTAGTGTCTGAGTGTTTGCTGGGAAAGGATTCCTTTCGATGGACAGTTTTGGAAACATTTTCGCATTTTGTTGAAACGCAAACATTAGAAAAATGAACATTTTCTCATTCTGTTTCAAATCAAAGGCATAGGACAAAAGCAAGGTTTAATGCTTGAAGGAAAGTCATTATGCCAAACTTTGTAATATAGTTTTAGATGTAAAACGATATTACAAAGTTTCAATTTAGGTTCAGGAAAAAACTGTCGCTCAGTTCCTATTAGAGGGATATGTCACTTGTTTCACCAGGTTAACAATTATATTTGGTTTAGTACAGACAAGGCCGGATTAATGTGGGTTCTATTGATGCTGCAGCATTTAGCCCCAGATGAAAACAGACGATTTTATCCTACTGCTTTCCTGACTGTAACCTGAACACTTATAACATAAGTGCGAATGAGTGTCGAACAAACGTGCACCATTGTCAAGAACATTGGGTATTTTTGCAACGCAGCATCAGGCCCGATTTCCTCGTCTTAATCCGGCCCTGGGTACAGAGCTACTTAAAAATTCCTTCTTTGATTCGCCAGCTCCGCAGAAACACCGATGAGAAAAACCAGGTCAACAGGTTAAACAAGGCTGTTGCTTGTGACCTGTCATTCAAACCTGCAGCGAACAACGTCATCAGATGTACTGTAGATGTTTTGTTCTGCAAGCAGTGATGACATTCCAAGCTGTTTTGAAAACTCGCACATGATCAAAATAAACCCCGTGTCCTTTTTTAATTTGCATCGAGGTTGGTACCAACAAGGGGGCCGAGATTTTGTGAGGACATTTGACGCATCTCGATGATGTCATTGGAAATGTTGTCACGTTTGTTTTGCGGAACATGTGCGAAGTAAAAACCGAGGAATTACCTAACATAACAGACTGACACAAGCACACGTTTAATAGAAATTAACCTCAGCTTCTAGCACATTATGCAGTAATGGCTGATGCTGTTGTACTCGAGGGTTTTCTGCTTTCATGTCATGGGTAAAGAACTAAACTACCGGAAGCATGCTGCTTGCCATCATCGTTTTGCCGTAAAGACAATGTCGCTGTGGTTTCACGTGAAATTCCGATTACTGAAAAAATACACGAATGTTTTCGAGTTGATGTTCACAAAGGCATTTTTGTTCCAGTGTTAGCTTTAATCGCAATTAACAACATACTGTGACAAACACGCCACTTACTTTTTGAAAATGCGGCACTGCAGTGCCGGAAGAAAAACAGGAAGTTAGAGAAACGCGCTTGCGAAGCTTTTTGTACTCACAAAATTCCGTACGCTGCCGGTGGACTGTTGGGTTGTATCCAAACTTAAATCAACTGAAAAAAAGTGGGCAACAGAAACTGAGAACAGCTTGTACGATACGTCTGGTATACTTTGTTAGCGCATTACCGTTAGCAAGGGCGCACGCAAGGTTTGGGGTTAAACCCTCCTTGAGCTTGGTATTTTACATAAACTTTGTTACCTGCGCAAAGGACTTTAATTATTTTCGTATACTTTTTGCTTGTTAATTTGCCGACTTAATGCAAATACTACGGAACAAATTTGCATGCAAATTTAAAGGAACATTGTAAATGGGCCAAAATGTAATAATTAGATTTTGGTGGGAATCTAGGTTATCGTCTGCGTCCAGAAACCATCTCAACACTTTTTGCAGACCTTTCGTCCATATGCATGTTTAAGATTGTGTTCCGCGATAGTTCACTTTATCCGATACAATTGTCTTTATTTTGTCTGTTAAGGCTGATCAGCGCAAGCGCAGACCGCATTGGCTACATTACCAATTTCAGCAGCGTGATAGAACTGTTGCATAAGATCAAAACCAGCAGTTTCTAACGTAGAAGGATTCATGCATTTCATAATGTCTCAGCAGGGAAAAACGAAAGCTAAAAGTTTGCTGGACTTCTATACCTAAGAAAAAATTGAAAGTTTTCTTACGTATTTCATGCGCATTCTCAATTCTATGTAGTTCAGCAAGATTCGATCTTGCAAACCGTGGTATGCGCCAGCCAATCCAGCCAGCACACACTTTCTATGCTCGACTGCCTGTATTCGATGAGACATCAGCGCAGCGCCATTTTGCAGTTATAAATTGCTCTGACGCACGAGTGAGTGTATTTTACTCCCCTGTTTTAACGCAAAGCCTGATACTTTCGGATTTATGCACTGTTGTGTCGTGGCGTTGAGTTTATTTTCCACCGGGGTCCTAACTTGGAGCGCTGACAGTTTATGAAATAAAGGGAGTGCGTGTAGAAGAATATGATATTCTGTCAAGAAACTTCACCAAAACGTTGGTTTGGAAACATGAATATGACGTCAAATTGTGACGTCACAAGCAGCGCACACCAAATACAAATGACTACCATATGCCACTGAATGAAGCCCCCATAGGCTTTCCTGCAAAGAATCATTTCATGGCGCGCATTTCTCCTTGGAACATTTTAAATCTTTTTTTCAGGAAAGACTCCAAAAGTGGCTGCAACAACTTTTCGCGTAGATTTGTCACAGCCCGTCGAGATGGAGTTTTACAACTTAACCAAACAATGGAAATAGTTTGAATGTTATCCTTTGTGCGCTTTTTTCAAAAAAATAGTTGGGGTTTACTTGTTTTTGATAGAATTTGTGTAGCCTTTGAATTGTTGAAGTTTTTCATCCAGTGTGGAATGAAATTTTATCCTAAGTTTATTGGTACACTTGAAGGCTTACACTGATATAGGTGATTTTTTGCAAAATAGCTTTTCAACCACAATGCCTTTAAATAATAGCATCAAGAACTTGAGTATTTTCGCAGTTTGTTGAAGTTTATGTTCAAACTCCAAACTCGCTCTTCTGGTTTCTGCAAATTATGTTTGAATAAGGGTTGATGATGCCTACGTAGTAGGTTTAATAGATGCTCTGATGAGATTTAAGTCTCTGATTCCTTGTTGTGAAAGGATTCCTTTCGATAGACAGCGATCGTTCATCTGGTGCTTGCAGACATTGAATAAACAATCACCAAGCGATTTGCACAAGATATTCTTGTTACTCACACTGTGATTGCTTGTATCGGTTGTATCGGTTATCGCTTTCACGTAATAAAAATCTACCGAGGAATGAATGCAAACGTAAGAGAAACAGAGAAACATGACAGTGTGCAGTAATGTAACTTGAGAATTAATAGTAATTTTTAATTTATAAGAGACTCGCGAAAATAAACTTTTTGCTTTGACACTTATATGTGGGAATGCAGCTAAAAAAGTATACGGTAATAATTTTTTGCCCAATACGCAAACTGAATTTGCTTTCTGCATCGCAATTTATTCAATTTTGTCATAATTTCAAACTTAATTGAGTTTCCCGGCTGATCGCAAAATATCACCTATTGATTTCCACATCGCTAAGTCAACCTCAGATATGCTTGTTTTAATTTTTCCGCCGAGCAACAGCGTCTCACACCTGTTCGAGCAAATCAGATATACATCAAGCAAACATGATCGCTTGTATCTTTATCAGGAAAGGTAGGGTTTACAAGGGCATTACAGACAAACATGGCAGTTGCTTGAGCGTAATTCATTTTTGTTTGTTGCTTTGGTATCTTGTCGCCATTTCACCAGCTCAGCCCCTAGACACGCGGTCTTTTTGCAGAGGTCGATTTCAAAAAGATTTACCACATTTCACTAAAGGTTGATGACCCTACCTAGACACCTATAGTTGGCTAACGACTTGCAATTAAATTCTAACTGAATAGCAGGAATCATTGTGTGGAGAACCTTTTACAACAGAAAACAACTTGATCATAAAATGGTGATTGTTATGATCAGTGCTTGTAAACCAATTAAAAAACAAAGTTTAGAGCTATTCGAATAAAGCAATTGACGTAGATCCTGGGTGGGGAGGAAAGGTTTAAAACATTTTATTGAGGCACGCGACATTTACTTTAGTTTAGCGCCTATATTATGGCCTAAGCTCATCCACATTCCACATATAGAGACGAAGTTCAGTCGAACTGAACTTGTTGCAGTTCATCCGGCACGAACATGTGAAATACACTGACCGTCTGCGACGTGCGGCTTGTTGTTTCAACTCAATTAAGTTTGCGTTGAAATATCTAAAAAGTGTTACTCGTACCACAAAAGTCGACCGTGTCGAGCAGCTGCTTTTACTTAAGAAAAACACTTGACCCGATTGACAAAAACGGATGTCTACCGCATGCACAGTAATGTAATATTTTGGGTATGCATATGAAGCTTGGCACACTCGTCTGAACCCACTCTTGCAATCAGAAGCACAAAAACTCTTACAAGTATGCATGAAACAGTTCATTCATGTTCATACCCGCTTTTCCTCTAAGGAGGGTCGCGGGGGGGAGCAGCCCCAGAAGGACTCGAGTTGCAGCAATCTCTGATAGTTCTGCTAGGGCTCCACACCGAGACGGGTTCACGCAAGATCTGAGAAGTAATCACGCCACATGGTCCTTGGTCAATCTCTGGGCCATTTTCCAGTGGGTGGAGCTAGCAGGACTTGCCTAGCCAATCTTTCCTGGGGCATTCTGATCACGTGGCCAAACCATCGTAGTTGGGATCTCTCAATTCAGAGAAGTGGCTCAACATTCAGAGCTTCAAGAATTCCACAGCTGAGCACTTTGTCACTAAGTGTCACGACGTGAACTCTTCGCAAAAGTCCCATTTCTGTCGGGTGTACTTGAGATGTGATGAAACAGGGATTCCCAAACTGGGGTACATGTACCCATAGGGATACATTTGCCTATCTGAAGGGGTACAATTAAGTTTAGCAATAGAAAGAAAAATATGTTTATACATTACTGATTTCGAATTATTTATACATATATCAGTGAATGTTATTTTCAAAAACCATTAGGTGCTTATTGGTAAACATATTTTTATTATTTTGCTCAGTCCTTTTGTCATAAAAAATTTTAGAGGTACATGCTCATCTGTCAAAATTCTGAAGGGGTACATGGCCAGAGAAAGTTTGGGAAACCCTGTGATGAAATAAGTTTCCAATTATACTGAATTTTTTCTAATCCATGTTACCTCGAGGGGACGGAACAAATTTTATAGTAGGGTGTCCGGGGTCCGAACCAGGCGTGATCTACGTCATGGTTAATTGGTTATGTTGTGTCATCGGTAATCAATCATTCTTTTGATGCCCTTATTGCGAAATGTTTGGAAAGATTGAAGTGTGAAAACGCATCTGCACTCGCTTTTATTCCATCGCAGATGTTTTATTAATTTCTCGCAACAACTAGCTGCACAAGATACACGATTCTCTACGAAGCAAACTTGCGGTAAAAAATCTCGCTTTGCTTAAACAAAATTGGTTTCAACTTCCGAGTAATGTCGGTAAGTCATAGGAAGTTATAAATAAAAAACATGTCAAAGAGGTTCTCGTCATATCCGTTCGTAAGACAATGTGTCATTTGGACTCAAGGCGCCAAGGTTTTGTGAGAGTAACATGTACTTCGAACTACGTTAAATTGTTAAGCTTTGCTGTGCACACGAAAAATTCCATACTGCAAACAAACTGGTAATTTGTCCCAGAGATCCTTTGCATCAGGTCATCAGTGAAGGACAGAACAACGCGTGTACGGCATAACGATACAACAGGGTTGAGATGAAAACAAGCTTGCCTTATCGACATGTTCAAGCACTCAGCAAAATTTTGTAGTTGACGTACTTCTTACCGAAAAACTAAAAATGCAGTAAAACAGTAAAATGGGGCGCTCATCCCTCAGACCCCTTGTTCCACCTCTTATTATGTTACCGCGGCAAAGCATTTCTTGTGCAATCTGTGCACTCGTGAATCACACGCTGTGGATGCACTGCTCCTTTGTGCTGTTGATGATGCAAATGTAGAAGTTATGAACAAACCCTGAGTAATTTTGGCCACGCCGTCATTTTCGCCTGCGTTCACACTGTAATGTAAGCTACTGTTGCGAGGGAAAGTACGTTGTTCCTCGGAAATTAATCAGACTTAATACTGTAAATTCCATATGTTCGTCGGCGTGGTTTGCAAAGACGTTTGATTTCGTATTATTCAAGCTTTAGCGTTTTTGTTAATGCAAGATTATGTTTGGTTGCACCATTAACGTATGTAAAAATTTATAATTGGTCAGACCCATTTAGTTTTTAATGCATGTACATTTTTCCTACACTTATGCCAATTTTCTTTTCAAAGCTTTGATAACGACATCACTGCCACTCCTCACTCCATTTTAAATAGGTTTTTGTCGTTTTGCAGGCTTTCGAAAGTTTCCCAGAAACGATCTGCATCGGTAAGTTTGTTGCCTAGTAGCAAGTCTATAGCAAGCGTAGAGCGCAGGCGTTTTGCAACGTTTCACCTCACTAAAGCGGTCCTGACACTTTCCTTCTGTATGCCAATGATGCGTGACCATCATTTCGAAAATCAGCTTCTTCCTCGTCTGCACCGGCTTGTGCCATCAGTGGAAGCGTTCTGATCGTGATCCCATCAAACCGCTTCGGTGATTTCATCTTCGGATGAGTCCACATCTGCCAAAATTATCAAAAGATGTTACTTTTGTGTAAGTCGCGATTCTGATAACAACAGACACAGAACGTTCTGAAAAGGCGTTGGGGGTAGAATCATGGGATTCCAGACACTCTCTTGACACAATTGTTCACTAATCCGAATTAAGTATTTGTATAAAGATTTGGCCGTGTAGCCGCTTTTAAAATATTTGCTAACATCACCATCAATGCAGCCCTTCTGGTTTGCTAATTATACTTTTGGATACTAAATTCCATAAGAAAAGATCTCGAGTGCATAGTTTGGATTTCAAAGTTTACAGCAATATCCTGCAAGCCTTTCCATGAATGTTACCAAACACTCCGTGCAAGGTTTGCGAACCCTGTGTCGCTGCCTGCGTGGCCGACGAAAAGTTCACCTTTCAGTTCTCCTTACGCACTTGCTGTAACGCAATTTCGTTTGAAGTACGTCACCGTACAACTTTATGTCGACACAAACCACCGCGGTTTGTATGAGCAGACATTCTTTTGACGCCGGTGACGCAAATATTAAACAGCTGCGCAAGTTGTAAAAGTCGGTCAAACCGCACAGTCGTCAAACAAGGTCAAACATTTGCTTCTGCTTCGGTAACCCAAAGTGAAAATCGCTAAGCGATACAGATTTTAACGAGGGTCGTGTTAACGGTTGATTTTGCCGGTGAACTTACGCACAAAGCAAGCTCCACTGCTCACGCAAACGGTAAGTCACGTGATAAACATGCCACAGCTTTGAAAGTCAAAGCTGGCCAATGACGAGTCGAAGTATTCGAATCTGCATTTTGTGAAAAGAAGCCATGGTTGTTCGAGCACATCTTTCCCCATCGACACGTTTGTCCTGTTTGTCAAATGTAAGACAATTTTTCAAACACACATCATCTCCGCAAAAAACTTCTGTTCCCCTATCAAACAGGTGTCACGCATGCAACCTATGATAACAGTTTTGCAACGGATTTTATTCATTGCGAAAGCTGTGATTTGAAAAATAAACTCCGCATCCGATTCTAATTAACATTTGCTCCAAACATTGTTATTTGTTTCATGTCTTTTCAAAAACAGCCGTTTTTGCGAAGTAATGAGTAACTGTTTGATGTTTGAATGATGTTAAAATCTTTAATTTTCTCGTTTTGTTGAAAGCGCAGCACGAAAAACCTTCTGTCACATAAATCGTTGCACAGTCCCAGCTCATATTTTGGCAAGGTAAGTTTTTAGGCGATTGAGCTTCAAAAAACACTGGGAAATCGTGTAAATTTGAATATGGAAGAATCAGCTTTTGCGTTTCGTAAAATATTAAGTAGAGAAGCAGCGGCAGGGTAAAGGTGGTTGAATATTATTTGTGCCTCATGAAATCTTTTGACACAATACACAGCTGCGTAATTGCGAGTTTTGTTCTTTGTCATCCTTTCAATGGTTGACAGCTCTGAAGAGAAAGAAGAGAGATGTTCAGGAAACCAGCTGACAGAAAACTCAGAAAACTACAGTCATGGCACTTTCACTCTTCCTTTGCTCGAAAAAATCAAACTATTTTTCCCACCGCCTATACCAGGGGTTCCCAAACTTTTTCTGGCCATGTACCCCTTCAGCATTTGGATAGATGAGCATGTACCCCTAAACATGGGCGCCGGAAGCATTTTTTCCAGGGAGGGACCAATAATGGATTTTCCAGGGTTGGGCCATAAATATTTTGCAGGGAGAACTGAAGTGGCAAAATTACATGTTGACCACTCGAAACTTAGAAAACAATTTTGCATAAAAAGTTGATGAAAAATGTCAAATTTCAAAATCCTAGGGGACCCTTGCCCCCCCTCCTTCAGACACCCACGCTTCTAAAACTTCTTTTGACAAAAAAGCTGAGGAAGATATCAAAAATATATTTATCAATAAGCACATTATGGCGCCTCAAGAACGGCGTCCCACAGGGATCTGTCATGGCGTCCCTTCTCTTCAACACCTACATCTCTGACCTGCCAACCACCGTCTCCAGAAGTTATGCATATGCTGACGACCTAGCAATAATACATGCTGGTGGAGACTGGCAGGCAGTGGAAGGGGTGCTGACCAAGGACATGGCAACTGTAGGTGAATAGTTCCAGACTTGGAAGCTAAAGCTCAGCACTACAAAAGCTGTGTCGGCAGCCTTCCATCTTAAAAACAAGGAAGTTAAATGTGAGCTTAAAGTCAAATACAACAACGAAACTCTGCCCTTCTGCTGGGACCCCAAATATCTCGGAGTAACGTTGGACAGGTCGCTCACGTATCAGCGACACCTTGAGTCACTTCGTAAGAAGCTGACATCACGCGTCGCGCTCCGGAGGCGGCTTGCTGTCTCCGGCTGGGGTGCTGGAGCAACAACTCTGCGAGTAGCCGCCCTAGCCATGGTCCATTCAACCACAGAGAACAGCGCGCTTGTCTGGTGCCGCAGTGCTCATACCCGCCTCATCGACCCCGCCATCAGCAATGATTTTGTGAACTGCAGAAGAAAATTCAATTGCTTTCAACTCCAAATTTTAAACCAGGTATGGGGAGCCTACTTGCTATCACGGGCCGTGTGAACTGTGGAATATGACAGGTCGCTAAAAATTTCTTTGCAGGAGCCACTTCCGCTTCCGCTTGACCCTGTGCGCCACTTTTTCTGCAAGATGCTCTTCCACTCTGCAACCCAACAACTCGCCAACCAATTGAGCTAGAGAGCTGTTCAAACCATCTACGGATTCGGGAAGTCTTCTAGTTTACTTGAACACTTTTTTCGTTCGGGGTTTGGGGTTCTCTGTGGGTGACGTCATAATTGGGCACGTTTTCGCGCGTTTTTGGCTGAGGTTATCTGGCGCTGGGCGCCAGCTGAAAAAGCTATTTTTGGCTCGTTTTTATGGAATCTAGGCTATCTTCCGAGTCTTTAGAGTCAGATTGGCTTTCTAGCATATCTTGAGCCAAAATTATGGCTCAGAAACCAAACATTAAGTAAACATTTAAGTCACACAAAAGGAAACCTTGGTCATTTTGGCTAAAGGCCATATTGAGTTAGAGAGCTGTTCAAGCCCTCTAAAGATGGTGAAAGCCTTGTAGTTTAGAATAAAACCTTTTTTTAAAGTTTTGGATGCCGGGTTTTTTGTTGATGTGTATATAATTGGTGGATGTTTATGCATATTTGTTTACATTTGAATGACGTCATCATTTCCTGGTAGCCGACCAGACAAGCCGATTTCGTGGCCAAGGTTTTATTGGATTCTAGGTTATAATAAGAGTCTTTAAAGTTTTTAGACTTTCTAGCGTTTCTGGTTCCAAATTACGGCCAAAAAACGCATATTAATTCGAGAAATCCCTTAGGGAATTCTAAAAAGTTTAGGGTTTTTTGACGTCATTCTCCAAAAGCCTCAAACCTCAAACTCAAATTTTTTTATATTCTAAACTACAAACCTCCCGAGCTTTAGAGGGTTTTAACAGCTCTCTAGCTCAATCTCCTGCTGAGTTATGGCTGACCAAAGTTTGCCCTGAAACCGCCAATCATACCTTTCGAGGAACTTTTTTATTTTTTTCAAAAATGGGGGTTTTGGGGACATAGTTTGGTTCCAGATATGCTAGAAAGTCAATCAAGGGCTCTAAAGAGGCAAATTATAGCTTAGTTTCCAAAAAATTGAGCCAAAAGAATGGCTCGTGGGGTTGGCGCCAAGGGCCACGTATACTTGGCAAAAGGCGAAAAATATGCTCCTATTGTGACGTCACCCACAGAGACTCCAAACCCAAAACGAAAAAAAATATTTTAGTTCTAAACTAAAGGACCTCCTGAATCCGTAGAGAGTTGAACAGCTCTCTATCTCTAGCGGCTGGCGAGTTACGGCCAGAAATGTACTGGGTCACTACAGTGGCCCGTGCTGGACGATGGAGCAACTACCTACCATTATCTTCCTATGAGGAGAATAAGGAGAAAAACTATGAGAAGGAGCGGGAGAGAATGACTTAATGTCCAAGTATCTACTGAAGTTGGAGTTTCACTGGGGAGCGATGTTGTGTTCTATTTTGGGTAAAGAAAATTTTGACGCGGGCCGCATTGAATGGCCACGCGAGCCGCATGTGCCCCGCGGGCCGCAGATTTTCACTCCTGTTGCAAACGGACTCATGGCAAGCATCACTGAGATGTTTCATTAGCGGAATTAGAAGGCTGCCTACCCCTCTTCCTACTCGGTCGTTGAAATAAAGCTTCTGGAAAATTCTTCTCTCACAATCGTGAAATGTCTCATGTACATCACCTCGAGGTGAAATGCTACAGTATAACGAGCGAAGTGTCAAAATTTGATATACTGTATTGTGTCGATGCCTGCACTGCTATCGTACAAAGCAAAAAGACATGGAATTCAAATTAAAACAAATAATTTTTATGGATAAGCGTTAACAGTAGTTGTCAGAGCATTTTGTCCTGGAATTCACCGCTTCACTTTTGATGTATCGAAGGCATTGGAAATAACTGCAACCACGCCCGGTATGAGGAGCAGGATTTCTTTGTTGCAAAGCAAAGATTATACCGATGTCTGACGACGAACGCCTACCAAGGCCTGATAGCATCAGAGTACTGCTCATATGCAGTCGAAAGTTCCTTCTTTCGATACATCAAAAGTGAAACGGTGAATTCCAGGAAAAAATGCTCTGACAAAGCGAAATGCCAAAAATTGCCCGATTGCAAAACTTTAGCCGCATGATGTCTCGCAAGGACTTTTTCCATAGTTGCCGTATTGTTCAACCGACGCTCACTGGAAATTTGCTAAAGCAATGTTGCAAACCTTTGAAACGAAGTCGAGAGACTGCGTGCTGCTGGTCTTTGGCACAAGTGTATTGTTACTGGCATGATATCAGCTATACCCAGCCAGAAACAGTTCAAGAGTCACATCTTTTGAAATATCTGCATATAAAACGTCACGCAAATCATGATCTATCCCGTTTCGATCACATCTACACCAAGCACGACTTTTCTGCACTTTCGAAAAAAGGAGCTGCCGATTGCTAGGCACCAATAGCGTGATAAAAACTTCTCAACAAAAAATTTTTTAGAATTAACCCAAGTTAAGAAGAGTTGATGCAGAAATGTGCCCAAATTGTACTTTCATTTTGGAAAACAATAATCAACTTACCTTTATCTGAACCAGTGGTTTTCAACATTTTTTGTTCAATAGCCGCCCCTACAGTATCTTTGCTTAAAAAATACTTATTATTTTAGTGTTGGCCAAAATATTATTTTAATTTGAAAATATTTCGATGCTAATGAAATAAATGGGCAATCAAGTTAACACAAAACAACGAACAAAAAAAACTAATGCAGTTGCATTTGTAGAAAAATCTTATTCATTTCCAAAAATAGTTGGTTCCAGCTACTGCGAACCTTCCCCTGTTTTTTATCTGCAAGTTTTTTAAAGCAAGTTGCAAGTTTGTCAGCTTAAGTCACATGGCGTTTCCACCGGTCTTGTACAGGTCAAGACAATTGCTGTGTTTATTACTCATGTGCAGTATTAGTTTGAAGCTTTGCTCAGCAACATACATCGTGGGAAACTCCGGTAGTAATAACAGCTTAATATTTCCCCAAATGTCCGGAAAAAGCTCACTGCACTTGATCCACAAGTCTGACCATCCGTGTCAATAAAATATGGCACGGGCTTCATCATCGCTTTGGAATTCAGTGAAAAGTCCCTCGAGGTGGAATCGCACTGGCTTATGTTTTAACTGGCAAAAACGCACTTCACCCCATCTTTTACGCAATCCAACCTTCGGCGTTATCTACAGAACAGAATGACTTCTTAGCAAGCCTCAAAGTACAGGCGGTGGAAACGATTTTTTGGAATTTTAGTTTAGCCAAGATGGAACAGGTTGGACTTATTTGCAAGTCTAGGTTATCCCTTTCCTAACCCACTGTACTGGTATACTTTGTCATTAATCAGATGAACACAGTACAGCCTATATCCACAAGCACAGTACAACAATCGAACTGACTGAAAAACATGATAAGCAGATTTTACAACTTACGGCTAACTGTAATTAATTTTACTAGTCATTAATTGTTACGTAAATTGTTTCACAACAGCCATTTTTCTCGTATTTTTTCAATAGTAAACAGTTAGTTCCACTGTTTTACTCAAGTTACGAACCAAAGTTTATAACACGGATTGTTGATAACGGACTATGACACGTTTTGCGTAGGAAACAATGTTTTGGCAATGCGCTGCCGAAAACTATATGAAGTCTTGTTTCAAGGCAATTTTCCTAATATTAACACACACAGTTGGAGGGATTTGTGACAGTTCACGGCGAAAAATAATCAGGCTAAACTTAATCACAACTTTTGATTAATATTGTTAATCGCAGCGAAAGGCGATGAGAATAGAAGTGTTTGGCTGCCAACCAGTAACACTCTCCGTGGTCTTGGATAGTTAGTGTAGTGAAGCGTTACACAGGACAATGTTAGTTTGATTGTTACTGCGCATCACCAATCCTATACTGTGTTTATTCGATTGTTAGCCGGCCGTGATTGTGAGCCGCAAAAATGGTTTTAAAAAATGAGTGCAAGCCTCCGTTGATTGCAACCGCCCTTGAACATAGATTACCTAAGCCTCTGAAGTATATTCGCGTACTAGCACGTTTCGCGTTTAAATGGCAACACTGGTAATGTCGTTTATACCCCTACAGCTGCCTTCTGTTCATCATAGTCCCTCTTGCGACGAAGAGAATAGAATGCGAAAAAAAATTGGTCGATAAAATGAAGCCAAGGAAAGACTGAGCTTCATCTATACATTTCGATAAGGTGAAGAAATAAAAAGTGTCAGCTGCCCTTGATAATAAACCGCATGAAATGATAAAGAAAAACTTTGTAAACTACGGCTTACAGTTGAATAAATACAGTATCTTCTTCTTTACAACCTTTGTTATGAACCATACAGTCGAAACTGCAGCAAATGATTTAGGTCGAAGTGGCAAATACGGCTTTTATATTTGGAATCAATCAAGAATTTTATTACATTCTACTGTAACTTGCATGAATCGCTCCCCTGGGAACTGAAATTGCCCCCAGAATGCATAAAATCGCCCCCCGGGGGCGATTCCGGCCCAGTTGGAAAACACTGATCTAAACCAGGGGTGGGGAACCTATTTACTATCATGGGCCGAATAAATTGTGGATTATCGCTGGCGGGCCGCATATAACAATTAACTTCATCCCATAATTCTACCTTTATCTTACTACGAGTGATAGAGGCTTTATGACATCTCTCTTAAGGGTTAGAGGCTCCTGTCTTACTGTCTAAGTAACTGCTTATCATTTTGCTTGTTTTTTGCGTAATCTTCTACTCAAAATTGGGTAACGAAAATTGTGATGCGGGCCATATCAAATGTTCACTCGGGCCGCATTTGGCCCGCGGGCCGTAGGTTCCCCACCCCTGATCTAAGCCAAACCTGTATTTTAAGAAACGTTTATCAAACGTCCAGCAGCATGGAAGCTTTAGTTGAGAGCAATACCTTATATCCACCAGAAGAATGAAGCGCATTTCTTTAATTGGCTCATTTTATCGGGAATAATATAACAGTGCTTAACCTGCAAGCTCATTTTATTTTTGAAATAATATGCTTAGATTTTCTAATTTTGTGCATGATTAGAATAAAATAAAATGCTACTATTTCGAACGTAGCCCACAGTTTGTAGCATATTTAAAATAGTTCTGCATACTTCCCTATCTACTAATTTTTAAATCTCAGATCTACAAAACGTATTTTGTCCAACTTCCAGCTTCCAGCTTGAAATCGTTTAAGCAAAAACGATTGCTACTGTTCAAACATGGTGTCGTGCACTCGCCTGCGAATTCTACTAAACACTCTCTGCAGAAAGCCAGGCTTTAATTCACTAAGGACACCGCTCAGTCAAGGAGCTGAACAAGCGAGCAATGAAACTCTGAAACAAACACAACAGCGTACCTGATCAAATGCTTCCCAGGGCGGGCAAACTGCGCTAAAAGAACACTTTGC
>JGI24159J19872_10005843_pt1 | contig 15927 bp, 6 predicted proteins | sample Ectturendosymbi4_FD_19872 | JGI IMG/M metagenome (IMG submission 19872) | reverse complement strand
TGATTCACCACGAACGGGATGTGCGTGAAGAATAACACCATTATATATGTAGCGCGAGCAAGCAATAGTAAGAGAGATTGCGAGCATGATCTCTATTGTTGTTTGCTGCCACGGTGCGAAGCTTTGTGCACATGCACATGCCGCTCGGGATTTCCGATCGCAACACCACGCGTTCCCACCCCACTACACCCCTGGCTGAAGGTATATTGTGATGAAGCATGCAATTTGCCGCTCTTCGCCGAACAAAGTTACAAGTAGACTCACTCTGCAAAACGTTTAAAACATAGCAGCAAAGCTTTGATTTTTTTGTTTTTGTTGATGCCATGGTTTTTGTTCTGCTGTGCCAACATCTCAAAAGAAGTTGTGCTTATTCATTGTAGTTTTGTTTTGAAGGTAACTGGGATAAACACTTGTACTTTGCTTCACTTCGCGAAATAACGTTTTCTTCTAAAAACACATAGTGAATAAAATCTCATAGAAACAGCACTATAATACGCACAAATACTTCGAGACATCGTTAGAACAGAATCATGGCATCACAATAAACGAAACGAACCATAGCTTCATGGATCAATTCTAAAAATTCGATCCACTATTTCCTGCCTGCAGCATAAACATGATCTGTGATTGTAATTATACAGCTTACAACATCGATAGTTTTCCTTCGCAATTGTTATTGTATAGTGTTACCTTTCATGACTTGCCCAATTTAGCCTGCCTTGGTTTTCATAATTAGCTGCTTGCTTCTTTAAAATAACTTGGAATCACTGGTTTTACACGCAGACGGCAGAATGCCACGACAAGTACAGGATATAGTATACTGCTGCAAACGCATGTTAAGACTATACCGTACGTTGCGTAGATTTTGTCAAAAACGGAAACTGGTTAAGCTGACTGAAGAGCATCAAATAGAGATTATGAAAACTCACAGTTTTTGGATGCATGTCAGAAACGTCTCAAGCGTGTCACATTCTACATGCTAGCTAAAAAATTTCTATAAACGTTATGGATCGGATCTGTAAAGTGACCTAATACAACAAAAGAAAGGGCGAAGCTTAAAGAGTGCCAGATGTAGCTAGAACGGTGGTAAATGAAGCTGTCACAGAAAAAGACGAAGTTAACAGAGTGGTTTCAAATGCATCTTGCCCAAAAAGTACCCGATCGTGGAATGAAACCTTCACCACCATTTGTGGATAACTCTGTTGGTCTCCAAAAATGAACTCGGTTCAAATTCCAGGGGTTCGAGCGGCAGCAATTGCGATTTGGAGACAATAGCTTTGGAGCAATTGATGATCGGTTCCCCGTTCAAAAATCGCTACCTTTTTACAATGTTTCGACTATGCTCGATGCGCATGCTCGAATTGAAGGACAGCGGGTAATTATGCCGATTGTGGCAAAACTTGCTGTGAATGTATGGCGCGTGCGATTACCTGGACCGACTAAAGACAGATTTGTAAGAAAGTTACAGGCGCAATGCTGTTTCAAAAGTTAGGAGGGTGTTTATGGAATATTTATCCGGTTATACTTCAACACAAATGAGTTGAACTAGGATCACTTGAATTGTTATCGTAACACAAGCTACTTAAGTGGCAGATAACTTCACTTGAAGCTTGTTTCAGCAGGACTTTTGTCGTTGCAACATTTCCAAAATTATGCAAGCCTAAAAGTGCGCCTTCTGCTATCCCGTCGCGGTTAAATTCACCCACTTACATCATCGGCACTTTTAGTGCATCAGTTTTGTATTCTAAAGATTATTACGTCGTTGATATGCAAATACTGTCAAAGTATGAAACGAGTAGAGATCGCCTTTGATTGGCTATCTTACAAGGTTCTATTTCCCGAAGAAAAACTCTCGTTACGGTGTTACAAAATAAACCCTGTTCTAATGTGTTTTTGTTTTTTGTGGCATGATTTGATGATTGTTTGTAGTTGTTCCCACATAAACTGATACTGATTTAAACTGTGTTTACCAACTAACATCTACTGTGTAATGCGTTATGGCTAACCATTTCGTGCTCTTGTGTTATTAAAATCTATTAGAGTGCTTCAAAATTGTGCTTCGTGGTTTGTTTTCATTATGTAACCATAGTTGCGTAGGGGCTTGGAATGCTGGCTCAAGTGACTAGCTGCGTATATAGCAATTCTCGTATGAGTCTAAGGAATCATTATGGCAAACAGGCAGCAACTTTATGCGCGTTACTTGGTAAAGAAAATGTGAAGAACATTAGCGGTTTTGAAAGTACTCCGCGGGATTAGCCATCACTGGGATATTTTTGAATAACCAAAAAGCACATTAATTGCAAGGAAAATTTCATCACATAGCATTGAGCAGCAACAAAGTGGAAAATGGAATTTCAGTTACAAGTTAACACAAATTCACCGATGTACAACTCCAGCAAAGACACAGGGCGAAACATCGGAGATTTGGAAACCAATATACGATAATGATGAGATGGTTGTCTAGTTGTACGTTTTTAGTATTGGCGAAGAATCTGTAGAAAACAAAGAGTTGCAAGAATCACGAAATTTAAAATAATGAGTGAACGCAACAGATATATCCACTATTGCATTATCTTTGCTGTGAAACAAAAATTACGCTCAGGCAGATTTCACCGGAAATTTTGCTTATTGCTCTATCATCCATTAGTTTCGTTTACCACTGGGAACATTGAAATTTACAAGCAGTGTGAAGTATCTATTAATTTTAATAACGCTTCGATGACTTACACCCTCGACATTTGTCTACAACATTTGCTTTTATAATGTTAACTTCTTTGTCATTTGCATGTATGTGAAGTATCTCCGTTTTCAAGTTTGGATACACCATAACCACTGATGCTTAACACAGTAGAGCAATGTAAAACAGGCCAATATTTATATATTTGTTTCACGGTTATTAAATCTAGATGAATTAGTGATGGCGAAAATCTTTCTCTGCTATGCTTTTAGTCAAAACAGTTACAAAATAGGTGGCACTTGTTTTTTTAATACTGACTTCTGAAAATCTCACCTTTGCGCAATGTCATGAAAACAAACTATTCGCTCTCTCTCTTCTTTAAAATTAGCATTTTTATGAGGATAGCAGTGAGTCAGTAAGAATCTGAGGTAGAAGAAAAAGTTTTTTCAAAGACTGGACTGAAGGGGGATGGGTTTACAATAATGACCAGTATTTTCACCAATTTCACGGAAAGTTTAGTAAGTATGGATACGATTGATGATATTCTTTATGCTTGATCTGTACTTATCGAACTATCACAATAAAATTACAAACGGGGCATATGGTACCCAATGATGGTACCCAATGAAGGAATAAATTCTAAAGTTACGCAGCAATTTGTTTTCACTAATTTAACCATTTAACCCTCAAAATCCAGCCTCAAAACATGTCACAAAAACAAAGCTAGAAAATCTACTTCATACTCACGTATCCGAAAATAACGGTCGCTGCCTACGAAAAAAGAAAAAAGAGCACGTTGATCTCAGCTTAGATATCGCCTATTTCATATCATTTGAGTCGTTTGCAATGAAATGTCCATACCGGAAGGTTGAGTCGTTGTAGTTCAGTCTCAATTTCTTTCTTAACAGAATCAGTTACACCACAGTCAGACAACCAGATAGTCTTCACTTTTTCCAAGCATGGAAGAAGACTCCTAGCACCTTCATTACCAAATCTGTTATACGCAAGGTCGAGGAGCTCCATCTGACAAACAAGAGCGGTAGGTGTTAGTGGCAATTTTATACTTTTATTCGGTCTCTGGATTTACGTCTGTATTTTCGAAACTTGTAGTACGTGCGCCAGAAGAAATTGCGTATTTCGTTGTATCAAACTTTACTGTTTTCTTCATTTGCTCGTGGAGCTAGCATTCACTGTCACTTGGTCCCAGCATTAATCATTCTACATCGTAGGTTTCATTGCCAATAACTACAGCAATGAGTTACTTGCTGTCTAATCCCATATGTTAACTTACCTACAGCATATAACAGTATGGCTGCTGAGACAAGTTAAATACTATTTTGTTTCTTTGTCCATGTATAAAGTAGCTGACTGAATTTAGTGTTTATTTGCTGTAATGTCGTTCAACCCAAGAAGTAAGGTTTCCTCCTGATACTTTTGATGCATCTTTACTGAAACTAATGCACCTAAGGTTTTTTGGCCGATTAAAGAGTTCTGCCAACTTGTGGCACTACCGTATAGTAGCATAATAGTTAATGTCTTAAACGTATTATTACGACCAACTAAAAACTACGTATTTGCACTAACCAAACGGAATAATAATTAAACAATATGAATATCAATCATCCTACTCAGTAAAGGTTTCTCTCCAATTGTCACAAAGATAGGCGCCATGTGCTGGCCGTACCAATAATTTGGTTTTCGTGTGAATGCGGCTAATTTATGAAAAACGAAGAGGGTGCACGATACCAAAAAAGGACATGTTTGTGTTGCGGTAATTATGCATGCAGGTAACGCTAATTCGATAGGGTTGCAAAATGCAACATGACTGTAAAAACTGAAATACTTCACTGCAGTTATTAGGAAAAGACAGATATCCGAAGTTATCATTCACTTGTCAAGTTAGTGAAACTATGTTTACATTAAGAAACCTTGCAGAGGTGAATGACATGGTGCAGACCCATCGCCACGGAGAGCTTTGGTGGGCTTAGCCCCACAAACAAAGCTCCAAGCCCCCATAAATTGAAATATGAAACACTATACTTCAGTGGAGTTTTTGTCAATTTTTTGAATGTCAAACCCCATGCACAAACGCAAAGCCTCCCTACTGAAGACTTTCTGGCGACGGGTCTGACGTGGAATTGGCTATAATAAACACTTACCTTTCCTGGACGTTGCTTAAGGTTTTCAGCGATTGCTCGAACTCCATAACTAGTGATGTCGCAATCAAGGAGGTACAGCTTTTCTATTCGTCCCACATAGCGACTGATGGCAGCAGCTCCAACGTCTCCGATTGAGTTACGGCTGAGATATAATTCCTGAAACTGATATGCAAGGATTAGTTAGTGAAACCTGCTAAAAAGAGAGCATGAAATACTGTTGAAAGTTTCCGTATGAGTTTAGGATGTTCCAAAAACGAATACATATTGTCATTAACCTTGATAGCATGAGCATCCACTTCTTCGCAAACCCAATGTAACCACTTCATTTGAGTTAATTCATTGACTTCACAAAACATGAGAATCACACGTTTGCACTTGTGTGAAAACGAACAGAAAGAAATATTTTCAGATAAACATTGCTCTGGTCTTTTCACGCTGTTTTTCGCAAGTGCGTCGATATTGAGAAACCTAAATTCAAGGCGTCTTGAGTTTTTGAACGAATTAATTCATGTAAACATCGGGGCACTTTTTGCCCAAGGTGATAAATTGCCTCCGTGTTTATTTTAAAAGCATGCTTAAAACGTGTAGCCGTTTTGTTGCTTTGCTGAAAAATCTATCTTCCTAACTTAAAGCGAAACCAATCTATTCAGTAAAACAATCTTTAATTCCTTTGAGGCTCACTGACTTTGGCCTTTTCTTTGCTCAGGCCACCAGCAATAACCTCGACTCCAGCACTTGTTATTCCGCAGTTGAAGACATTGAGGATTTCCACTTGCTCAAGACAACAGCTGATTAGGCTGGCGCCAATATCACCAATTTTGCTGTCGCCAAGGTTGAGTATTCCAACCTAAAGTAGATCAGAGTTAACACTGCGAGGCAAAATTTTATTTTTCTCGGTCCTATGTACGAGCGCAAAAAACTTCCAAAAGTATTAAAAATCCAAGTGCTGTAGAAGCCTCTGTAAAACTTGAATTCATCTACAAATCCAACAAAGTCGTGAGGTATAAATTACAGTAAGGATCTGGTTTTGTACAAAAAGATCTAAAACAGTGAAAATGAACTTCGTACCTCTACGCATTCCATGTTGGCATTATAACCTCATTATAAAATTGTCCCTTTTATGTAAACACTAAACATGCGTATTTGCAAAATTTATTTAATCACAACCTAAGTGGCAAAACTACAATTTTACACTGCAAATCTCAGGTTCTTTTCGTAAACTGATTTGTACCCGGGATCGTTTTGATGCTAAATCTGATTTGAAACACAGTATAAACCAACTGGTGTTCCGCACTATTTTTTAGAGATTGAAACTTTACGTCTGATGCAGATTTAAAAAAAGTTAGTAGTGCCAAATATTTGTCAGCAGCATATTTCGCGTTAATGCATGTTCATAGAATACATGTCATTTTCAGAACAAGATCTGCGTTTTTTGCTCTTGGGAAAACTGTACCACTGAAACAATTGCTTAAAGTGAAATGCGCTTGAGAAGAAATAAATGTTGTGTCAGAAGTCTCTTTTAATGATTTGAATGACACTTTATGCTGAAAAATGCCACTGAGTTAAGTTTGTTTACGTACCTTCACATTTGCTTCAGCGACTGCATGTGAAAACCTCTCTAAGCTGTCTCCTGTGAATGAACATCTTTCCACTCTCAAAGAGGGGGACGTGTCAGCATGGCGCAACACGTAAAAGAGGTTCCAAACATCACTGGGCAAAATTGTAGTGTACATTGAAATGTGGATCATCTTCGGCAACTTTTCCGCCACACAACGAGCAAAATCGTCGTCTTTTGCTTCTTGTATCCAACTGCAAACTTTAAGAAGTTTGCTGATGAGCACGTTTTCCTCAACGCAGTTTGCTGCAACCTGTTTCAACGCAGCTTTCTTTGCTTTCCATTCATTGGTTGAGCATCCAGGTATGATCTGCTTTAATTGGTAAAACACACTGTGACTACACAACCCATAAGCAAATTTCGAAACGACATCCCAGTGAGGATCAAGCAACTCCTCAAAATGGGTTTCTGCTTCTGGATGGGACATCCTTAACATCATGTAGACAGCAGCGAAAAACTCTTGCCAAATGAGATGGGAAAAGTAGCTCCTTTTGTGGCCCTCCATGATAGTCATCTTAATGTTTGCGGATTCCACAATAGAAGTAGTCAAAAAAGACTGAACGGTATTTTGACCAAGATCAACGTTACGTAGATCGTCTTCCTCAAATATAATCTTTTTACGCAAGAACCCCTTCCATGCAAGTTTACTGAGTTTGTGCAGCTCGCATTTTTTTCCTTTCGGAACATTCAAGTGTTCCAAATGGTCAGAACACGAATACTTCTCGCAAGCTGATGCCAGAACTCTAGTCAAGCAAACAAATGCCACCCGATCGCCATGCTGCATTAGATAGTCTAAGGTCAGGATAAAGTTTACCGGCACGTAGCAGTACGCATAAGCGTCAGGGTTTTTGAGCAACACTTGCTCTAATTGCTGGTATTTATCGCGGCATATTTGGACTCCTAATTCATTCTGCCCTTCCTTGTTCAAGCCTAGAATTTGGACAATAAATCGTGGCCGGTTATCGCCAAGAAGATTATAAAGTTGATCCGGTCTTGACGTGAAAATTTTCCGAGCAAGCGGCAGCAAGTTACCACTTGTCAAATTCAAGAGAAACGTCAGGGGATCTGCTGAATCATAAAGAGATACCTTAGGAACTCTGGTTGAAAGAGTTTCTACAGCTGCTTCATCAAGGCCATCAAACGCAAGAACAATCCTGTGGCTCTCGTTAAGTTTTTCAAGAATGTTTTTTACCTCGTTTCGATGCACGTGACACCAGCTCCGCAGTTCAGCAGGCAAAAGAAATTCCAGAAGGTTTGTTTGCTTAGAAAAGTTGATGTACCTCACAAATATTAGTACAACAATTGTTGCATTGGGCAAAATCTCTCCGTGTAAAATTTGTTTGCACCACGTTTTTATGGAAGTTGTTTTTCCTATTCCTGGTTGCCCCACTACTCCAACAATATTACCATTCTTATTGACAAATGCAACTTTTGCTACTTCGTTTTTGCACACGCGCTGAGCATCTAGTTGGGCCATCTGCTGCGCACAGTCAAACATTTCGTTGGCAGTGATGTTTCCCGGCGGTTGAAGGTAAACCTTTTCCAAATCTTCTCGTTTGCGATAATGGCCCTCGTCGTCCCAGTCATTCTTTGCTCGTTGTGGTTCGCTTACCATCTGAAGACGGGTGGGAATAATTGGGCGATCAATATCTGTTGGCAAAACGATTTGGTCGCATGCGATCATTGTTTCTTTGTTGACTTTTTCCTGCAATTCAGCAACTGAAACAAATGATAAATATTTAACGAAAATTCAATTAAGAGATAAAATACACTTCAAATATTTGCAAATTTTTTATTCACAAGTTCAAGACCTCACATTTAGCTCAGTACATTTGCTAATTTCACTCCCCAACATCCTTATACTCTTATGTAAGTGCAAATTAATTGAAACAAAGCTTTTTTTTCAACAGAAAATCCTGTTCCCCTATACACAGACCATTGCGAATTATGTATAGAGATTTTTATGTCTACTGGTAATGAATAGTCAGTTTTGTTATTTGGCTGATCCACGCATTGTGTCCGCCGCTATTGCATCAGATTTCATAAACCTTCTCTTTTGAATCAACTGTAAAATAATCGCAAGTCAACCGCTGTGCGAGGGGACGTGACACCCAGGAAACGTACAAAGATTGTAACCTTGCACGAAAACACAGGTAAGATGTATAGAGGGGTTGCTGCAGTGCTTGGTGTGAGTCTTGCAACTGTCAACCATGTCATCATTTTGAAACAGAATAACGGAACTTCTTCTCCTAAACTCAAAGGGAAGTGTGGTCGTAGGAAGGAAACCACTTCACGAGACGATGCTTGCTTAGACAAAGTGAAAAAGATCTCTGCAAAACGAGCGACGCATTGAATACGGATTTGAAGGAGAAAAGTATCTAAATCAGTTCCTCTACAGTTCGCATATGTCCCATCGCAGTTGGTCGAAAAGCCAGAAGAGCAGTGAAAAAACAGCTTTTAACGAAAGCAATGAAAGAAAAGCGATAGAAGTGGGCGCAAAATATTGGACAAAAGAACAGTGGAGGAAAGTCGTTTTCAGCGATGAAAGCCATTTGTTTGTACAAGGTCACAGAAGTCAGCACGTTCGAGGATCATCCGAAGAGAAGATTCGTGTTTCCCATATAAATTAGTTTGTTAAGCAACCGCAGAAGAAGATGTTGTGTGGATGCTCTAGTTACTACGGTGTCGGAAGCCTTCAGTCCATAGAAGGGAATGATGCGCTCGCCACAGTATATTGAACTTCTTCGAAGAAGAGTTGTTCCAGAGCTGGAAAAGAGGTGGCCTGATGGTCTGATATCTTTCGGCAGGATTTTGCTCCCTGTCACACATAAAATATGGTGAAAATTTTCATGAAAAAAATAATATACCGATACTTGATTGTCCCAAGAATTCTCCGGACTCTACTATATGCCAAACCACGTTAAAATGCTGCTAAAGATAATGGAGGTCATATTCATTACTGATACGCCTATATGTGAAGTTTTATAACCAGCTACCAGGAAAGATAAAAAATATTCCTTGTTGAGCTAGTATTCGTTGCTTGTTTCAATTAATTTGCACAAGGAAGGATGTAAATCAAACACACACTGTAAGAGATCATGAGCAGCTTGTTTCATATGCAAATGCAGAATTCACTTTCCAAGCCTGTCCAACACCTGAGGTTTACTTGATCAATACTTATCAGGTTTCAAATCACACGAATGAAAAACATCCAAAAACATCGTGCAATGGATGCAATATCTTGTTTACGCATTTTGTTTCGAGAATGTGCAAAAAGGTTTGTTAATTTTTGCCTTGCAGTGACTGACTTCAATCATTAAACACCTTGTGAATTACCTCGAAAACTTTTTACGTAAATTCCACTTTTGTTTGCCCAGTGTTATTCACGAGATAATGATCAGGTGCTATCACTGATGACTGCTGGTGACGTAAATGCAATCAAAAAAATTCAGTGTGGCTCAAACACACTAAAAATTATTCATCATATGGTTCAAAACGAAAAACGCGCCAATAAAGCAACCGAAAAAGCGAGTTTACGAGAGTAGCAAGCAGTTATTAATACCTGCCTTAAGCCGAGTTTCCATCCAAACTCTGCAGTGTTAAACCAACCAAATCGTGTTTAGTGCAGAGAACACCAAACAACTTATATGCAAATGCAGAATTCATTGTCTACTTTCAAATAGCAATACTTACGCAGTCGACTGGTTTCTTCTTCCTGAGTCCGTTCGTTTGGAAATGCATCAGTATTCGAAAATGCATCTGGTGGATTGTTCTCTTAAAAGTTGTGAAAAGGTTTTTCGTCTCATGTAATAAGCAAACAGTTTGAACATCACGTTCAACGTTTTCAAAAATCATATCAAACCGTGTGAGTTTTCTTTCGCCCCTTCCAAAGATTTAGACAAAAATATTCTTGTTGATCACAACCAGCTATTTGAAATGTGAATTATAATAGCTAAAATTTCCGTTGTTGTAGCTTGGCTATTTGGAACAAACCACTGACATATATTCTTTTTACGACTAGGGGAGTACGCTCAAGATCTACAGACATTCAGCAATATTATCGAAAGACATTTGCTTTTCAATGTTTGAAACAAGCTATGTGGTTTGAAATTCTCTTAACATGAGAGGTCATTGTCATGAAAAGTTTTATTTTGTCGAGGTATGGATGCATACGCTATACACCCTAATTAAGTAGTGGGAGTGAATATATCTTCATTCCCCTGATTTTTACGCCTGCAACACCTCATTACAGCTCAGTTCATCATTGTTCAAAAGCAAACAAATTAACACCCGACAAGTCAAACTCACACTTTTAAAATCTAAGAGGACATCAAATATGAAAGAAATCTACTCGGACGTCATTAATCGGCTTTGGGTAAACACCCTGTGTGTAACTACGGTTTCTCAATATAAAGTGAAACTTAATATAATTTTAAACTGCGAATTTCGTGTTCTGTATCTTCCCATCTAAAGGCTTACAGAGAAAAAACTACAGCAAATTTGTTTTATCGAGTACCAGGTGCGTGTAAAATACAAAACAAAACACAAAATTAAAAGTTTTATATTCACAGGGAATTCTTCACCTTGCAAGAGTCTATTCCCAAGTGAACTTTCTCCTGGCAAGGAAACATAGCTTTGGCTGACCGCCGCAAAATGAGAAACTTTTATTCCTATGTTATGGTGAAGATTAGAGTGATAATGGAGATGAAGCTGCTCATTGTGAATCTCTTGTTGAGGTCCGTGTTGGTGGATGACATTGTGCGTTGGTCCGTGGTGATGATGCACTTGGTCTCCAATAATAGGAGCTCCTCCAGATACATTAAATATTGGCGCCTGGTAAAATGGACTGTGTCAATTTGATGAGCGGAGCCGCAGAAAAAGCACGTAATATATAGCAACGTCTTACACAGTATGATGGTGTACCTATAGCTTTTCACTCACCGAGAAACTTTGCTGACAAGCATCGAAAATTTGCAGACTCGACCGCACTTCATTCCTCCGAAACAGCTGTGCTGACTCACCCAGAAAGTTTGCTGACTCTACAGCACTAGCTTCTTCCGAAACAGCTTTGGTGATTCACTCACAAACTTTGCTGACTCAACCGCAGTAGCTTCCTCCGAAATTACCAATACGCTATGGCTTCGTCACAGCTTTGCTGTTGATCGAACCACGAAAGACAGATGATTTACCAACTATCTGGTGCTAACGGCCAAGTAGCAGGATGCCGTCAATGCGTATTATGATAAAGCCGTCAAGACAAAACAGTGCTGTCTTGAAGTTGGATTAAACGTCTACTGACTACGTTTTTTTTTACAATTCTCCACTATTTTGTATCACAATCAAGGTCCATTTCACATGGGTGAGTAGTACTACGCTATAACGCAAAAGACTCAATAACACAGCACTAGGAGTTAGTTGCTATGCTCAGACAGTATTAAAAGGGACCAACTCTGAAACAACCTGAGTAACCGCACCGCACCTACGGTTATCTCTCATCGTTACACAGAAGCGTTGCATAGCGATATAAAAACTGAAGACTTGTGAAGAGCATTGGACCTTTGAAGTGATTTCTTTGAAGTTGTGTAACTAGTTCAGCAAACTCAACACGCAATATAGAGGCTTTTTATACTCTTGGTGAAAAAATTACATTAGCTGCCTTTTTTCAGTTAGAAGCAATTTCAGGAGATTAACACACCAGACATCAGTAAGGTTTATACATGCGTATTTCGGCCAGTAAAAAGCCCAATGCGCACGCTTTATAAGCATATTTCACTTAAGCTCATGGAAAAGTTTATCAATTTGCGCTAATGACAGAAAACGTTCATGAAGGTGTACGTGCTTTGACGGGCCTCATGTTTGCTCCTTCGATAATAATGTTTTGATAACTGAATGAAAGGATTGATTCTGATTTTCTGCAAATTTTTTTACATTTGCATTTTATTACGACATCTCTAAATAATCGCCGTCAATTAAATGACAATGATTTACGACCCAATTCCTTTTGTTAACCTCTCTCAAAAATTTTTGTTGGAAACTACGAGTCTATCATGGGTATTTGCGGTGCACAATCCGCAAATGCTGTTCATGTTGTGAATTAAATATCAATTTTCAGAATGTCTAGCCCCTCTGCACAAACATGAAGGCCACCAATGGAAGACTTTCTGGCGACTGTTCTTCCCAGGCCCGCAGACACGAAAGGCATTCGGGGACAGTTACACCCAAATCTTTTTGCGCTTGCCAAATTTTGTTCTGATCAGAAAAATGTGTTTTAAACATAATAAAAACAAAAATATTTACCCCCTAGAATGTATTTTGTCCCCCAAACTTTAAAACCTGTCTACGGGCCTGGTTCTGCCAAAATTTTGTCTGCAATTAGGATATTTTGTTTTGAAGGCCATTCGGACTCGAGATGTCATATAACATAACTTTTTTATGTAGCATAACAACCCCTGTAAGCATTTTGGGGGGGGCAGAGTCGGGCTGCTACGGCACTGGCTCCACATCTTGGTTTCTGTCAAGTTTTACACTTTAGTTGCTATGGTTTGCCAGTAACTTCAGCTACGTAGAATTTCCATTTTTGTTACAGTAAAAACAGTCCCGCTTTCGTTAGAATTATCTCAAACTAATGTTACAAACCATGACGCACCGTTGCGGTTTATGTTTTCTACAATCATTAAAAGCTATTGGGAAGTGGAAGAGAAATATTTCTATGGCGTGAGAAATATTGCAAACATCACATTTGCTGATGTTTCTTTTTTGACAAACAGGAGGTAGTGGCACTGTGTTTGCTGAAGAGAAACAAAAACATTTGACATCACATTTTATGATAAAATGAAAGTATTTATTCCAGTTTAAATGCAATATTTACGTACGTTGGTATTGTCCGAAGGCGCAACCAATTGCAGTGTACCGTTGCCCTGATCAATGTGTGAACGAAGTTGATAAGCTTCTGCTTCGTTGAAAGCAACATCTTGCTGACAATTATTTGCTTGATCATTTACAGCAGAAACTACCAAACCATGTTCTTCTGTAAGCTTGTGCTCAGCTGAGGCAGAAGATTCAGGATTCATTGTGCCAACAAAACAATGATTGAAACTATGTAACTACATAATACATAGTAAACTGATAATAACATAAATAAAACGTTGACAGTCACAGAAATTTCATCGTAGTCTAATTTTGTTCTAATGAAGAGGGACTAACTCAGTGACAGCTGTGTGATTGGAAGGTATATAATGGTTCAGGACACCATTTTCAAAACGTACTTGTTGAACATGAGCACCATCTCAACAGATATTGCAGGCAGTCTAACTGTTTGAGTAATACTAATTTGCAGTTTGAAGTTTTCCATTTGACAAAAAACATACCACTGCAATAACATCTGTTCAAAACAATTCAAACAACAACATGAGTCTTTCGTCAACTGACGATTTTGGTAACGCCGGAATTTGGTTTCTCGACCAGTCTGCAAAGATATGCGTGGACACCCAGATTTTTACTATTTCTGCGGCTTGTCGAATCTGATTACTTTAAAACAAATGTATTCAAAAGTGTAAGCAAAGTAGTTTTCAGTAGCGCTAATATCTAAGGAGTCAAGCATAGTAAAGTGTATACCTCTTACCTGACCCAGACATGTTGTTTGCGCACAAAAGAAAGAAGCGATGATTAAAACTAATACTTTTTTATTTCCATATATTTATAGCGAGCTTATCCTAAGGTCAGTCTCAGTTATCTTAACAAAGCCTCTTCTAAATGTCCAATTGCAAAGTATTTCTCATAATTTTATTCACTGGTTGGTTAGCTAGCAACAACCTAATACAATTGCCATCAAAACGCTTCGCACAGCAAAAGCATAGTATTTTACTCGAAGATGTGATTGTCAGTTGCTCAACTGTGCTGTCAATTCCAATCAAACGCATGTTACCAGTGCTCACACAGTATGCAAACAAATTTTAGCAGATTTCTCTGGTATGCGATACTTGTAGTTTCCTCCGTAAGTAGGCTATAGACTCAAGTATCACCTTTTACACAAAGAGTCAATTAAAATTTGATCGCGGTTGAAAATTTCCTTGCAATTGTTCAGAAATTGGATCTTCTTTGAGTGATAGAAGAGGAAGCACGTGATAGAAGAGGAAGCACGTGAACTCATTGCCAAAACGAGACTGACGATCACTCGGCTCGTGATCCAATTGTCTTGACCAAAAATTGAAGTCGTTATGCCCGAAAAAGTTTCCATGGCTAAATCGCCTATAGCAGTAACAGAGGGCGGTCAGCCGCAAGATTATACGGGTTTTGAGTGTGTTCGGGTTCGGGTAGCTAGAGGTTTTCCCCAGCCCCCCTTCCCCGACCTATATTTTCAATATTTTTTGTTTTCTTGATATTTTTCATTTACTTGATATTTTTCTATGTTTTTTCATGTTTTTGATATTTTTTTATATTTTCGATGTTTTTTATGTGTCAGATATTTTTGTGTTTTTCAATGTTTTTTCCAGTTTCTGATATTTTTTTATTATTTCCATATTTTTGCGTTATGGTAATATTTTTCATATTTTCGCGTTATGATAACATTTTCAAGCTTTTGATTAATTTCATATTTTAAAGACAGCTTGTTACTTGGAGGTTTGTCTAAGCGGGCCACTTCATACTCTAACCTGTCAGTGATTGTCCAAGGCCAAGATGCGCCAGGGCATGAAACGTTTTAATCCGATAAGCAAATATTCACGCAACCGGCCAAGATCACTTCACTTGAACATCATTCAAGTGGACGTTAGTATCAAAGCAAAACGCATCGACAACCTGCTAACTTCATCAGTTCTTTTGCGTAGCATTCTTCTTTGAAAGTTTATCGTGTTTCAACAAAAACAAACAGGAAATTACTCATTACGATTGCTTTAAGGTAAAGCGCGAAACACTTTACAGTTAATAAATAATCAGGTTTACTCTGTTCTGTGACAAAATTAATATAACCGGATCATTGTTGCAGAACAGCATTTTAACAAAACTTGCCTGTGTTTTATGCCATCGTTGACATTTCGTGCACGACTTCTTTTAACGAAAGTAGCAACCATTGCAAAGTTCGAATGCTAGATGTATATACCTCATTAGAAGTATCACTTTCCTTTACTTCCGAATGTTTTTGCTTTCTGTAAGTTTTGTTGTTCCTTTGTGTAGTGTTACTTCGCTCATTAACTAACTATTTCAAACATCGCATAACCTATGATGATGTTGCACAAACGAACCATACCATTGCTTCAATCTGCAACTGATTGCGTTGTGAAAAGGCATGCCCACTACTTGGGGTTTTAAATCCGATAAGCAAATATTCACACTTGCTTCATTTGAACATCAATTGATGACCGTGTGGATGCTAGTACCAAAGCAAAACATATTCACAGAGGACAACCTGCTAACTCATTCTGTTCTTTTACGTAGCATACAGGCCCGAACATTTTCCCTATTTTAACAAATCCAAACAA
>JGI24159J19872_10005842_pt1 | contig 15928 bp, 9 predicted proteins | sample Ectturendosymbi4_FD_19872 | JGI IMG/M metagenome (IMG submission 19872) | reverse complement strand
ACCTGCGGCCGTGCTGGCGTATATTGAAGCAAAACAAACGCAAGGCAAGAAAGTCAGTCGACACGATGCGTAACAATCTGGATGGTAATGTCACAAGGAGTTATGGAATGAATACGCAATTTATGTTTGAATGTGTTATTTGTTGGTTGGCACCAGTGTTGCCAGTTGGGCGGTTTTCCCGCACAATTGGGCTGTTTTTTTCGTTGCAATGCGGGAAATATTTAGCTGTTGCGGGTTGCGTTTTTTTGGGCTAGTTTCATCAAAGTGCATGCGGTTTTTTAGGCTAATTTTGAAAAAAAGTTTCTATTAAAGAGTGTAGTTTTTGTCAAATTTGCTGAGATAGTGAGATTTCTTTCGACTTGAAGTAATGTGATCGCCGTTTTTTCGCTCGTTTCTGTTCTCTTGATGCAAGACCCAATAGATCAATCCTCGAGATCACGTGATCGTGTGCGTGTGTGATCACATGGTCAGCAGAGTTGATTTCATTTCACTAAGTTTTTGGAAACGGACGTGGTTCGCCGTGGTCACATCATACAGTCCATTACTCGTACTGTGGTTGGTAATCGATACTGCGAGTAAACTTACATGCATGCAGACGTAGTCACAGGAAAAACATCCACAGCACAACCACAAATCGCTGCGCATATTGCTTGCCACTCTTAATATATAAATAATGTAAGCCTACATCACCTCAAAATTACTACACAGAATATCAGATCAAACATATTCTCTCTTAGTTCGACAAATTGAAGTTGTATTTGAAAATCGCAAAAGATAAAGAAAACAGAAAGCTTTTTCTCTATATTTTTTGAAGCACATGGTTGATATACTGTAGTATGCACCAGGGCTTGCTGTTTGCATTTTATTTCGACTGCAATATGTGGTATTATTAATGACAGTTTGATTACCGTTACGTTACGATGTTACTAGATGTTGTTATTTTGTATCTTTGAGGTTGCTTTGTAAGAAAGGTCAGTTGTACGTTGCACAAAGACTGCAACTCCAATAAGATAATGGTGGTTACTTTCACTGCAAACTGCTAGTTTTATAGCAAATTTTGGGCGGTAATTTGGGCTAGTTAGGAGTTATTTGGGCTGGTTTTGGGTTTCATTTATGAGGACATTGGGCGGTTTTTTAAACCAAAATCTGGCAACACATCTAGTAAAATATTTTTGTTGAGATTCTAAATCATTTGTCATGGGAAATCTGCATTTGTACACATTCCTCAGTAGTTGATCATCTAGGCTGCAATATTTGTGTGTATTAGTCTCACATTGCTATTTTTTCTTAGCATGCTGTGTTCAATCCACATTGAACTGTCTAAACTGGAGTGTTTTATTGGTTTTCATAATGTGACTTTGGAAGCTGTAAACATTTAAGTAAGTTGTAGTATTACAAGTGCAACATGTTGCAGTGAAGATTGCCAATGTGGAAGGTTGAGCTATATGCTATAAATTAAATTGCGTCCTTTCCCTCTAATTATTTGTGACTTGACATATTTGCGGCAATGTAATACTTCAGATAGTAACCCAATATTTTACTCCTTTTGCAGATTGATTGCCATTGTGGCCAACACAAATGCACACGTCTATGATAGAGAAGAACAGATCGTAACTATTAGGATAATCGTGTTGGAACAATAAGTTTAGAACGTATATAAAAACTTGAAAATGAAGATTTTGAACAACACCTTCCACACGTGATGGCATGAACAACAATTTTTGGGAGGATTTTATTGTAAATAGCTAACATTTTTAACGCAATATATATTACCCTTGTTCACATGCAGCTGTGCAGAATATTGATTGCTAGTTGAGGCGTACCGTTTTGAACCCCAGTAATTGGTAGGTGTAATTAGGCATGCATAAACCTTGATAAGCATACAATGGCACGTTTCAGACTTGACATTAAGACTTGCTTTTCACACGTTATTTGGGAAAGCAAGATCAAATTTTGGCAAAGATTTTTTGCATCCCCAAAAATATGCACTCCCGTACACTTATGTTTGCACGAGTATAAGAACAACACCAATAAACATCGCAAACCTGTCAGGTATTAAAATGACCGTTGTTCGGATTAACCCCTGTATTCATGAATCTTGGGTAGTGATTGAAAAAGGACTAGGGTGACTTGCAATGAAAGGCGGCTTACATTTTTACCGAGTTCCATCTGATGTTCTGTCCTTGTCTTTATGCGCCTGATCAAACAAACTCCCTCTTGCCTTCTCTCTGCCTGCGTGGCAAATACGCTAGCAGCTTTATGTGAGGTGTTATATTTAGATCGATTGTGTCTGTGTAAGTGTCTGTACATGCGCACGACTCACACACAACAAAACAAAAAATAGTTTGGTGTGTTCCCGTTCGGCTTCAGGGGAGGTACAGTATACGATTTCAGGACATTGTGGGCTAACTATCACGTTTCAAATGAAGTTGTAATTGAATTTTTTGACTGACAACCCAGCGGAAATTCGTTTCCCGCGAAATGTCCATGCTGATGCAAATGCCGCAGAAGGCGCTGCCAATATTATAGACAATCGACAGCATTGTTGACTAGTGATTAATCAAATAAATGTTTGCACAGTTTCGCATGGTCTTCTGTTTACGATATTTCCTTAGCAAAACAATCGTAGAGGTTAAGCACGCTACCGGATCTTTGTGTTCAATAGCACTTTACAATAAACCTGGCTTTCAATCGGTGAAATGCGGTATGAGCATTTACTGGACCTCAGCTTTGTCCCACCAGAGGACGGTAACTGTCGAGGGCTCTCAACAAACGTTTCCTCCGTTGTTGGAAATTTTTGTTAAAGTGCATAAGCGTACGGCATGGCGACGCAGGGGATGCGGTCGCATCCCTATGCTGGAAAACTGGCCGTTATTCCGGCAAAACGTTTCAACATTTGGGCAAATTATACAGCTATATTCACATTTACGTTAAGTAGTGTCTATTTCGCCTTCTGAAACTCTGCTGAAGCTGAAGCTCTGCTGAGGTTAATTTGCCATTCGTTTTTGCCTTTACTGGCAAAATATGCACTGCCTTTTCGTGAACTGGCGTCATTCGGCAAGTCCAACAGACTTCATCCAATTTGGTCCAATTAAAAAGTTCATTCAAGTTTTGGGTAAAATTTGAAACATTTCTGAAAATTAGAAGCGTTTGGGTGCTGTTTGGTTCGAAATATCTCCTCAACGTCATCGATCTCTAGACTGCGGTATAAATCTGGAACGCTAAGTTCAAGACAAGTATGAACTCTTAATAAAAAAATCAAGAAAGTTCTCGGAACTAACTTTGAACAGTCTTGCACCTATTGATCTTAGTGATTGGGCCATTGACTGGAAGAAGAGAACCTGGCATTCTTGGAATACAAGATGACCTAGAAAGAGAATGAAACTTGAACAAATTACTAAATAATCTTCATATCCGAACTGTATTGGATATTTGATATTGTGCATTCAACCGTATTGTCTTACACAATTGTTGATACGCCGTGTATACATATTTCTTGATATAAGAGCCATTCTGTAATTTTCCATGTCAGACATCTGGACGGTGTAACGTACCAGGGCAAATTACCATGGAAAAACTCTTATGGACAATTACCAGTAAAACCACCAGCTTACGAAATTTCTAACCTAGCTTGCCAAATTTCTGATCTACCCTTAAGCTCAACCAACCAGCGATTGTCAACAATGAAGAATGATAGGCTAATGAATATCTTTAACCAATCATAGAGAGACACCAGGAACGGTGCCAGATGGCCGCATAATATTGGTTGAAGAAAAACTCAGTTCTTGGCACGTGAGATCACACCACCTTTTTCGACCAATGAAAAGATAGGCCAAAAGCGGAAACACCTGTGAATTTTCAGTAGCAAGCCAGTACTGTGTGGCCACTGTCTAACTTAAAACCTTAGTCCACCGACTAAGAAGAGATTCCCAGCGGAATTTAGAACACCCCACATTCCCTTGATAGCATTCTATTGAAATGATTTCTGGTACAATATATAACAAATCTCTTCTGTCGAAATTCAGTATGGATCAAGTAACGTCCCCTGCCTGTTTATATTACTGAACTCGTATCACTACCCTGACGCATTGAAGTTAATGCTTATATTGTTCTTGTTACTTTTAATTCACTCATGAAAAACATTCAATTTGCTTTATGGTTAATTTCTGAGCAAAATGTAGAGTCGAACCAAAGCGAATTCAAACAAAAATTAATAATCCTGTTCCCACCAGTTCTGTGTTATTGAAAGCATTTGCGTCGAAGGTAGCAACAAGCGTAGTGATCGTGGGGCACTTTAGCAAGGATTTACAAATTATTTATTGACCGTACATTCAAAGCGTCAATGTCGTCATTTTCAGCTTTGCCCAAATTGATTAACGCTTTTCGAATTTTTTCTCATAACAGTAGGAGGGGGCCTCACAAGTGGATTAGCCAAGGGCAGAGGTGTCAAACATACGGCCCACGAGCCAAAACCGGCCCGTTGCGAGGTTGAATCCGTCCCGCGGGATGATTTTGTAAAGCAAAAACTTCTTTGTTTGCTTGAGAAGTTTATCCAGTCAAACTTCGACAACTGGTGACTATATTTCAGTTACTTGAAACCTTAACACAATTGCTTATATTGTGTTGTTTTCCAGTATTGTCTCACATGAAATTTCCCCATTTTCTGCATGCTTCCTTTTGCATGTTCATACTGGTTTGAACTTTTAAACAGGTATGTATGAACGTGCAAAAGTACAACTAGTGCTGATTAATAGGCTTAACACTACAACTCCGGGAAAACATATACCTTGAGCTTCAGCGATGTCGATACCGAAACCTTCGGAGTTCTAGGTACAACGTCAGGCGGCTTACAAACACTTTCATTTAATCTGAAATTGACGTAGCAAGATAATCGCTGAGACAAAGAAAGCTACCGGTGTCCAACAGTATGGTCAAGGGCGGCTTACAATTGTTTACTAAAGCTTCATATGACTTTGTACATCCCCGTATTAAATCACAGCCCCGGTAGCCCTCAGAAGTCATGGTCAGGAACTGGTACAGCATAAAATAGCTTTGGCATACACGCTGAAAAGGAAGGGTGTACTGACTGGAGATAGGCTACAATTTAGAGCTACGCTTAACAGATGCCATTATCTGGTTGGCAGCTCTCCCTTAGTAATGGTCCGTTTGACCAGTTGGCAATTGTTCTGATATACATAGATTGACTCTGTCTGTACCTGTACAACCGCACGGAACACATGAAAAATAAACAATGCGTGTGAAAGTGTATTCCATGCAGCTGGCATTATTGTGAAATCCTGACATTGTCGGCTACCTGCCAAATTTCAAAAGAAGTTGTGAATGATTCTTTAGACGTGTGTGTAATCACAACAGACAACTCAGCGCAAATTCCTTTCCTGCACAAAGAGACGCCAACCTCATTCACGACCAGTTAATATTGCAATACATGTTTGCACAAAATTAATATAGCCTGGTGTTTGCGATATTGCCCCAGCAAGGTAATGTCACAGGGAACACAAGCTACCTGTACCTGGGTTCAACGACGGCTAACGATCGAGGGGGGATCGCATTTTTACTGACCTTTATCACGCAAACACCCTCTCGCCTTCTCTTTGCCTGTATGGCAAAATACACCAGGTTACAGATCGATTGCGCTTGTTAGGCATTATCTTACATGCCAACGGCCCACGGATAGCAAACAAAACACAAACTGTTAACGTACGTTCCCTTTCAGGGGGCATTGTGATGAAATCAAAACAATGTAGGCTACCTATCAAGTTTCAAATAAAGTTGTAATTGATTGTTTTGACGTGTGTGAACTAAATACAACTGACAACGCAGCGAAAATTCCTTTCCTATGAAGTAAACATGCTGATGGCTTTTCCGTAGAAAACCTGCCTACATCATTGAAAAACAGGCACAGGTTCATATACAGTACTCTCCTGTTCACAGATTCATATACAGTACTCTCCATAAAAATGATTTCAGAGGCTAAACAGGCTTCCGGTTCGGTATATTCAAGGACACCTTGCACATTGGTACGACTTCGCGAGTTAGCTGCCGAAAAACGTGAATCTTCCCGCAAATAATAAAACTTGATTCGGATTTATTAGATGTACTGTTGTAATAGACAGTTAAATTGGAAATTCCTTAGCAAATTCTTGAACTTCAGTCAATTTTTGAACCATGTGTGTTATGTTTTTGTTTGTTGCTGATAATTCGTTTATCCGGTTTTTTTTTGCTTATCCGCTTAGATTTCTCAAAATATTTCCCCAACTAGACCGGATGAAGGACGAAACACAGTACTGCTATTGCGATCGTAAAGCCCGATCGGCAAGTTCGCAAAGCTGCACATTCGGGCAGCAAGCAACAATAAAGATCACACGCCACTATCACTCTGCTTTTGCTGGTTCGCACCACTTACTTGTGAGTGCTGTTCTTGCCGGATCGCGCACAACCCCGTTCGTGGTGACCTGCAAACGAGGTTTGGAGTTAGTAGGGTTTAGAGATAGTAGATACTTCATCAGTGCAATGGCCTAGCGAGCTCTCGCGAACGACCAAATCTTCTTACATAAGGCCAAATATGGTTTTTACTTATTTTGATAAAGGAATACTTTCAACAGAATTCAGCAAATCAATGTTGCCTGACTGACCAGATTTTAAACCAGATTGCAGAGTACAAGTTCGATCGATTGATTACACAGCAATGAGCGTTATGCGCTGTTAACTATTTCGATTTTCGGGGATTGCAATGTTAAAATGGGTAATTTCAACTGTCAAGAAGGGAAGCATGCTTGTGAGAGTGCACATGGGGAAATTTTGGGTGTTGAATTTTCTGAAAGTGGCACCACACACAATGGCGTATCTATGCAAAATGGCGCCCATGCCAGAGCTTTTATGTGCGCCCTTTATAATAATTTAAGTATTAGATATACAAATAATTTTTACAAAATTTCTATTAACAAAAATTTTTGAAACAGAAACACATGTTGATTTTGCTTTAACCGTATCAGAAATAAAAATTATTAATTACCTATATGGACCATAACATACTTCTATATTAATTCATATTACACCATAATTTATACGCCTGCATAGTATTGGCTGACCAAATTGCAAATCATTCAAAAAATCAACAGAACACAGGCAACTACTGTACAAACGACAATTTCTTTTGAAACGAATGACTTTAATTGGATGTTACAGTAACTGCCATGTACAAGGGGGATACATCACGCTTGAATGTACGGGAGTCAAATCACTGGACAGAAAAAGCTGGCTATAAACAAGACAAACAAATATCTTCTTTCGTCATGAGTTCACATTTTTTCGCAACTGGAATGGTAACGATATTAATTGCTGATATTTCGAGGACTAACTACGGCTCTCTTCCTTAGTCTTTGGACCTCGGCATTATTTTTAGCCTATTATTATATCGGACACTAGTTGCCATCAAAGAAGTTTCGTGAAGTCGTAGTGGACCGCAGCCAGCCGAAAATTTTGGTATGGGCCAATATTTTGACTTTAAGCGAGTAACAGTATCTCATTTGGAACACCGCCTCTCAAGCACCAAACGACAAGGTATGCTAGAAATTTGGGGAGCATGGCCTCTTTGGCCGCAGAAGATTTAAGGGAGTTTAACAACAGTTATTTGCGTAACAGTCAGATTCACATAGCCACCGACTTAATCGTCTCAAACCAGATTCTGACTAATATCATTTTGTTTAAAACGTAGCAGCACGAAGTAACTTAGCCTTTCTTATAGTTGAAAAGGATGAGGTCTTGTAGATACGGCAAACAAGCATTTTGTTCTGTCACAGTGTCTGACCGTCATGTTGTATAACAATACTATGGTTTTGTCATAGTGCTTGATGGTGCTGATGCAACACGTCCAACTTAAATGCATTATACCAGGAGTCTAGGTCCAAACGTTTATGTCAGAGGGCCCCATAAGCTACTACACAACAGTTCGAGGGCCGGACATCTTACGTAATGTGACTGGTTTGGGATATGTTACTTTCCACCCAATCAACCAATGTTTCGTAAATGTTTTATTTTTTAATAATTGACAAAATGACTTTGCGTCCAGGTGATATGGCTTCGCGGATCGGATAGAATCGCATTGCGGGTCGGATTTGGCCTTCAGGCCCTAGTTTGAAAACTCGTGCATCAGACAAAGGGCGCTATATTGATGCAACTTGGCACTTAATGGTTGTATGGGGCGCAGAATATAGGTTGAAGAAACTCTAAGTCACAAATTGTAATTTTTCCAAGCAATTCTTGCATCCCCGTCAAATTGGCGCCCATGCCACGAGCAATGCCCGATACTGGCCATACCTAGATACACCGCTAAATTTACCAATAGGCTGTGTAGGCTCAAGTCTTAGAGCCTCAAGGTCGAAAAGGGCCTCCAGAAAACTGTGGTAGGCGTAAAGTCAATTGCCTGTGCTGTACATGTTCAGTTCGATATATATTCTTCAACAATTTATGTCTAAATTATTCAGTTTTATTCATCTGATCAGACTTCGTGTTGATAACGTCAGGGTCTTATAACGAGTTTTCATGGATCGGAATACCGTTGGGGAAGCCGCATGCCGACTACAGTGTCGACATACTCAAAGCACGTTGACCGCGTCCTGCGTTTAATGAATCGTACCGATTGTTAGGTGTGCATCAGACAAAAGAATTTGTGGTTGATCTTGCTTGTTATGCATCTTATCAAAGCTTAAGGGTTATACTGCAGACAAGAGATATGTGTAAGGCTGGCCTATTGTAAGCTATTGCTGTAGGGTACAACAAAAACATATTTGCTTCTTCTGAGCTTGAGCAATACAGCAGTTTTATTAGTGTTTCTGNTAAAGTCATTCAGAAATCAGGTTGCAATTGATTCTNACGTAGATTTGCACTGCTCCCATGCTAAGCAAATTAGATAAGATTTTGATGAACTTAANTAACAAGCAAAAGTCACTTTGCCAAATAGCAACTNCAGAAACCTACCACAAGGAGACAAACAGCAAGCAAACAGCAGGTAAAGTACGGAACAGCGTTTGGGTCTCATGCCTTGGATTAATAGTTCTTGGTTATCCAAAAACGCGGAGCCTTATTTCCTAGTTTGATGGTCACAAACTGCTGAGGACAAAAAATTTTTGAAGATTCAACAGAATTAAAACTGAATTGAACAGTCACATTGTTCCAGGATGGGTTTTCCACACTTAGCATTCGGTGCATCCGGCAAACACATTTTAATGAATTCCTAGATGATTTTGTTATGAAGAACACCCGGAAAAAACTAATTGTTTACTGTGCCTGTTCAGCCTCAATTGATTAGATGATAGTAGCTTTTTATTTCTTAACACGTATTTCAATAATGGCAGGATGGGGGAAGTATGAAACTCACATCGTTTCGTGCGACGGTTTCGTTGCGTTCGATTCTTTGAAGTCTGAAAAGGTAACAAACGTGCGAATCGTGATCCTTGCATATGCAACCATTTGGGTCGTTTTACTTGACGTGTTTTGCTCGTGTGTGGGAGATTTTTACAGGCGTGTTCTTTACGGCGGCCACACGTATGTGTAGTGTGTTTCGTTTTTACGATGTTAATGTTTTGGATGCTACTGTTGAGCACATCAATAACTAATTTAACCGTGACGTCGAAATTAATAATCCTGTTCCCCCCAGCCAACCAAGATTTCCACAACTCGGTGTCACTGAACACTTCTGCGTCGAAAGCAGCAATAAACTCAGTGCTCGCAGGGCACTCCAGTAAGGATTTACACATTACTTGTTGACCGTCCTTTCATAGCGTCAATATCGTCACTTTGGGCTTAGCGCTATTCAATTTTTCCTTGAGAACAGTGGGAAATGGGGCTCACGAGTGGATTATCCTAGGGGTCTCGCATCAGCTAAATCAGGCCCGGCGTGGGAGTGCAGGAAAAAGGAGGAATTGGAACCTGAAATTTCTGATGCGCATTACAACATTGGGAGTGGAGTGCAAGGTGTTTTGAGTATTGGAACAATTTTTTTCTGTAGCCTACTTGACCTGATGGGTTATTACGCCACTGACATCCTTTGGTGCAGTACAAGAAAATTCGCTTTGTAAGTTTTACAAACTATTCGTTATAGATGTTAGCATTGCTTAAAAGCATTGTTATATGTTCAAACGCATAGTGAGATTCTATCAATGGATTTATTTTGATAGTAAGGTAGTCAGATTTATGTTCCACCAGAAAGAACAATTAATTAATTACCGCTTTTTGGTCATAACGTTCCAGCTACCTAAAACGTTCTTGCCAATCAAAGACTGTGAAGATGCGGATTTTTGTCTAGTTTTTCTTTTTTTTAAAGAAAAAACAAGCAACTAATCAGTTGACGTTTTTTAAGGCTCTGATGACTTTACGCAAAAATCCCTATTGACCTCCGCCAGCCATGGCGCACGCGAAAAACGTTCAAACCCTAAAAACAGTGCCCTGGATGCGTTAAAGTGTTTGAGCAGCTCTCTAGCTCGTTTGGGCGGCAAGTTACGACTGGACAAATTCTGAGCCACAAATGTATCTTTGCGGTCCTTAAAGTTCTGAAAAACTCGACTTGAAAGTGCTCATGTATTCTGCATGATAACGCATAACGTCAAGCCTAAAAACCTGAAAGCTTTTTTCAAAAAATTTGAAGATTGACAAATAACTTTTTACAGTAGTGGTTGTGACCGGCAGCAGACAAACACCTTTGATTGCCAAATTTCCATGTGCTAGTTGCTATTACAATTGAAAGCTCTATCTTTGCTGCACGTTTTGTGGAGTTAGCCTGCTGAGCTCTGCTTTCATAACTTCATTATTCAAACTGGCGCATATCGATATGCATGGTACAAGCTCAATAAAAGTTGCTGAAACAATTAGTAACTGTTTTCAACCCTCGATTGATTTGGTGGGTTTATCAAACCCTAGTCAAATGCGGTGACCACGTGATACCTACGTAACCACGCGTCGAAGCGCTTTCCACGCTTCAGCAGCTTCATTTTTATGTGTGACATGTTAAAAGACGCGCTTGCGGTCATCCTCGCTCTTTTCGATTTTGCAAAGTGAGTGAGTTCGGATCACGCACACCCGACGTAATGGTTAGTGTGGGGTGGCTTAACACGCTGAACCCACGTTATGGTTAGAGAGGGCTAAGCGCCAGGTGGCTGTAAAGAGCTGAAACTCACTCAGCGCATGCTTCTACGGTCTTGTTAGCAGTATACAACATAGGAAGTTCTTCAGGCCCAAACGTTTTTTGTGATTAGTAATTCAGTTCAGATATATTTGAAATCCACACTACCCATCTTTTCATCAAAAATCGTATGATATTAGTGTACAAAGTAACTTTGTTAGTGCTCAAACTGCTCAAATACGGTTATATTTTCAGTGTAGATTTTGTGATAAACTTTAGTTGAAGGAAGGTATACATTTTTTTTGAAAACCAGGATCATCCTACCAGGCGAAATTGTTAGTGTGACAAAAATTGAATGAAAGTATTCTAGGGTTGGAAACCGATTTCACGTGGCACTGTTTATTCTCACGCCTGAATCAAATAGAAAGATTTGTTGCCACTACTGGGTAAACATTGGTTGAATTGAGTAACAGAGGAGAGGATTTTAGAGAGACCGACAGAAAACTATCATAGTTTGCTGCTTGGAAGAATTAGAATTACAAATCACGGAAATGTTGGTTCGGTTTTAAGGTTCCGTTTTTAGTATAAAAAACTCCGATTTTGTGAGCTACGTTTAAGGCGATGAATCTTGTATAAAGCCTGATATCGAATTTCTTACAGGTACATGAAGAGTACCTGTAAAGAATTCATGCACCCAGCGTTCCTGCAAAGAATTCATGTACACTACGATAAAAGCTTACTCTGCTCAGCAACAGGTACATGAAGCGTTTAGGTAGTGTTCTATTAAAGATGTTCATCTGTCCAAATATCGTCTTTACTCGCGTTTACATAACAAAAAGATGATTCGCATGCATTCGGGCGTTTGCATTTTCTGTAAAGCAAGAAAGTTGACAGAGTGAACTGCACAATCCCTCTTCCTGCCACTCAAGCAGTTCTATCCAAATTTCGTCACCAGAGGTAAGTAGCCGCAAGTATATCTAGAAAAGTTTCATATCCTAAAATAATTTTTTTTCAAAATTTTTAAAAATATTTGCGGATGAAAAAAAATGCTTTTTATTTCATTGGTAGGCAATTTTCGGCCAGCGAACACCTATCCAGTTGAATTATAATATACAAATCAGGTTGTATGTATTCATAAAATTTATTGAGCAACAAAATTGCATCCTGACGTCAAAACTGGAGAAACCAAATCACTGAAAACGCTTGCAAAATTAGATGATAACATCAACGAACGATAATTTGAATCAATGCAAAGGCTGCATGTAGAACTATTGAACAAAAACAAAGAATAGCAGGGTGTGAAGACAAAAGCACTACCTCATCAAAACATGATTATCTGCATTCTGAAGAATTAAGTTCTTATTTAAGTGCGTTTGTTCACGATCGAAACTGATTTCGGATCGAGACAGACATCTGGAGGATCGTTCAAAAGTAAAGACGCAACGGCGTCATTTGTTTGAACCTGTTGCGACTTCTGTCCAGGCAAAACTGCAGAAAGGAATTCTATTGTGTCTAATTATGCACGAAAGTGCTTCAAGAGCAAAATACATTTCAGAAGCGAATAAATTACGGTTAGAAACGTTTGTTCACAAGTCTTTTTCATGTTAAATTTGAGTTATTTTTTGTAACGCAATCACCCCAATTACGAAACAAGTCAGAACATCAAGAAAAATGTGTTTTGTTACCGCTAATAACTCTATACGGATTGTTGTTCAAAATGCCAAGCTTCCAAATCACAAAAGTTGTTTTGGACTTGAGTGATCGTGTTTTAATTACGATTCCACGGTGATCTCCGAAAGCATTTACTTAATAATGTCTAAAAATAGCTCCTGGCATTTTTGAAATGAAAAATCACAAACTTCGTTCAAATGCTACAATACTAAAACGAAAATCTCAAATACAATTCTAAACAAGTGACAAGCAAATTCATCATGCCCGTTTCTTATCGTCAAAAAAGTTGTTTTGGGGCGTTTCCTTGACCACAGATATACCGTACTGACTGGAATAGGCTACCGATCAAAGTCATGATTACTTTTCTAACAATCCAAACACTTGATCAAAAAATCATATATTTTTAAAGACGTTTGCAAAAAGTCGTTCATTAAGGGGTAAACCGTAACGCGACAAAGCTGATGCATGTGAGTTGAACAATATGAACGATTCCGTTGATAATGCCAGGTGCTGATGAGGTTGTTGAAGTAGATGGAGTAGTGGAAGTAGATGGAGTNGTGGATATTGTAGCAACTGTGGACGAAACGGCAAATACTGATAATGCTGAATAGANGTAGAGTAAAGCTACTATTGAAACTCTCGAGCAATCATTCGTTTTCAGGTCTCCATTTCTTCTCACCAAGTTTTAAGGTAGCAGTGTATCACATGGCGAGATCATTCTATAACTATTTGTTCACCTTTCTCTTTTCTAGGGGAAATTTTGAACATGGCTTATATTTGTGGTGATCTCATATCTGTTTCAGTGATTACGTGACGTCCCTTGTCACACACTGCCATTTTATTCTGTCTGAAAGTGTAGTCCTGCACGTTTGTGCATGTTGATTTTTTTAGACGTTACGTTCCCCGCACTAGGTAGTGACGGGTGGACATTTCGACATTTCAGATATTAACGTCCAAATTGATTGGAACGGGCCAGCTGAAAAGATGCACACGAAATCAATCAGTGAGTGCCGCCCCAAAGAACGTCTGCACCAGAGTTGGATCAATCACAACTGTAATTGTAATTGAGTGTAATTAGTTACATATTTTCGAGTAATTGTAATTGTAATGGAGACTTTTTATTCTTGTGTAATTGTAATTTGCAATAAAAAGCGACCAAATTACAGTTAATTTTGTTTCCAGCAACTACATAGAATTCGAGAAAACGCAGAAAAGCAAAACCATTGTTACACCTTCCATGTTACCTACTACCACACCAAAGAGCTTGTCAGGTACACAGCACGATCACACACACGGTAGCAAGACACCCATGCAGAGTGAAGACAACGAAGGATGTTCATGCATGACGTACGGACAACGCATGAGTCAGCGAGAATGCTTGCGTTATGGGAAAACCACAATACGCTTGTATGGAGCAAGATAGCGGTTGTTACAAAGTTCGCTTGCTCATCCGTTACAGCCTGAGTTCCCAATTGCAAAGAAGTATTCTTTGCAATATAATTCATGTCAGATTGAATATTTTTTGAAGAAATGGATTTGCATGCCATAGACCAAGGCTTCCGCGAGATTGTCGCGATGTAATAAGTTTGTAAGCAGATTTTTTAAGTTTTTAGAATTTTTCATAGGCTCAAGTATATTTGCCATCAAAACACACCAAAGTTATACCTATTGTTTCTGTTATGGGCCTACCACCCAAAACTTTGCATAGCAAACCCTTTAAAAATATGTCAACTTTTTAGATTTGGTTTACATCCATACAAGCTGCCAACACTGCGTGCAACTATAGGACTCATTTATTGTTATCGCATTACACTTATCAAAATGAAGGGATTTGTTACGTCAAAATAGCTTATTGTTACGTCACGAAAACGTTTGTGGCCCGCAATAAATATCCTCATATGAAAGTGGTCCGCAATACCAAAAAGATTGGGCAGGCCTGCCATAGATCATAGATCACTGGACCAAATTCCCAATCTATGGACAGTTCCTATTCGAGAGCAATTCTAACTGGCGTTATCTTTCCTCTGTGACGTGTATTACGCAACAATGGGCGAAATCTCATGAGAACTTCTCATATATTGTTACGTGTTTTAAGTCACAAAGCAAATATAGTGCCAACCAGATTGAGAGCAAATTGAAGTTTACGTGACGCAATCCTCGAACTGTTGCATTCAGTCAGCTGTCAGTATAATCGCGACTTGAAAGTCTTAAAGCAAAAATGAAAGAAGGCTGGATATAAAAACCAAGTCATTTGGTACTAGAAAGATTGCGGAAACGCATATGTTTTCCATGTGCATCACCTTTCTTGCATTTTTATAAATATTTAAATGGACTGTATGCAAAACATGTGATGAGTCCAAGTAACGCTCTTGAATTGGAGTTGCCCCTGGTTAGATCAATATTGGGCACGCTAAAATAAAAATGTTTTTGTTTGTTCATTTATTCAATCATTATTCATCCACAAACACAAACTTATCTTAGTAAAATACAATATATTTCAGAAATTGTAACATTTTAAAAACGGACAATCAAAACGAATATTTTGAAAACACTGCTGAATCACTTCCAACACCACTGTCCAAATTTTTAAACCCCTAACCAGAACTGAGCCAAGGTGCAACAACTGTAAAAAGAAATTCTAATTTTCAACTAAAATAACATTTAATTTGATCACTCATTTGTTTCTCCTCATGCAAAATCTGCCTTAAATTTGCCACTCCGTCTATATCCCGGTTGATGCCGTTTTCGGTTCTTGAAGTGTATAGCCAAAATGCTGCTATTCGACATAGCGAGCTTTCTTATAAAATCAGAGACCGAAAATCTGAGCTTTGGAACTTTCATCGTTTTCGTACATACTCTTTATTTTTTGTTGTTGGAGAATTAAAACGTGCTAATTTGCAGTTCGCCAATCAGCATTGAAGTTGTAGCTGGATGGCAGTCGTGCGTTTGAGCTGCGTGTTTAAGTTACTTTAAATAGCTACAATTCTGTAGGCCTACTTGCCTAATTCTTAATTGTTTGTGGCACTCTCGGCTAACTGACAGTGAGGTCTGTTCGCTTCGTTTAGACTGCGCTGGTAGAATGTGGAATCTTGTTTGTGTTGTATTACAGAAACCGTTTTC
>JGI24159J19872_10005837_pt1 | contig 15935 bp, 11 predicted proteins | sample Ectturendosymbi4_FD_19872 | JGI IMG/M metagenome (IMG submission 19872) | reverse complement strand
CTCAGGAGCGTATCCTTCGGTGGTCGTATCTTAGGCTTGATCAAAGTGCTTATCACGGTTGGCTGAGTATGATGACGTCATCAGAGGGCCCCCAACCTCAAACCCACCACTGGTTGGATCGTCCTGAAAGTTTTTCGAAAAAAATTTTCAAAACCGTTTTCAAACAACATTTTTAAAAAATGCAGGTGAGATGCTTCTGCTGAGCGGTTTTGCAACAGTTTCACAAATCACTGTCAACTATCATGTTGCAACAGAGTTTTGTTACACTTGAGTTAAAAATGTGACGTCACAAGATTACGTCATAAACATTAATGATCCGTGGAAATACTAGTGACTTCATTGATCATCCCCTACCCACAGATTCTGTATCCACACATGGGGCCTCCCCCACGCTTGGGCTCCAGGTCCCCCACCATCCAAATCCGGCGCTGGTGTTTCATATTTTAATTTAAGGGAATTGGAGCTTTGTTTGGGGGACTAAGCCCACCAAAGCCCCCGTGGCGACGGGACTGAGTTGAGCACCGTATTTATTCGATTGTAAGTCGCGGCTTATAAAGTTTTTTCATCATTTCGTGCTGCTTACAATCAGGGGCGGCTTTCATTTTTTATTTATCGAAATGTATAGATGACGTTCAGTCTTTCCTTGGCTGCGTTTTGTCGACCAAACTCTTCTTTCGCATTCGATGTTCTTCAGCATCACGTGCACATCCGTCACAGGTGGGATTATGATAAACAGAAGGCAGTTGTAGTGGTGTAAGCATCATCAATACGGGAAACGCACGAGCACGGGAACGTCGCGAATGCATCTCAGAGGCTCAGGTAACCTATGTTCAAGTGCGGTTCACAATCAAGGGCAGCTTACGTCAATTATTATTAACACCATTTCGTGCGGCTTACAATCGAGGTACTACGGCATGCACATAATCGACTACTGGAAAAAAACAAAGGAGAACGTTGCGAATCTGCGAAAACATAAATTTTACACACGATGACGTCATGAAATGCGTTATAGGGGCCCTCCAGTGAAAATTGCCCCGGGCCCCTAGCCTTTAACCCGGCTCTGAATACAAGCATTTCTAAAATTTGACCAGCGTCAAACAAACCCCAAATTTTCAATGAAAACCCCAGATGAAATAGGAAAACCCCCGATCTAGTGAAAAATCCCCAGCAGTGGCAACAATGATTGTGACTGTTTGTGCTACAAAAAGTGTGTAAGCGTCACACTTTGCGTTTTTGCACAAGGACTTAGTCTCGCAAACATGCGCTGTGGTGGTGTTGACTGACTTGTCCATACCAGACTCGGCAGTAATTCCACAGCCTGATGTGACTAGAACAAGTCCCACCTTGAAATAAAAACGCATTGTGACCTAAATCGCTGTTAGAACAGACCCTCGGATTTCGCCTCGGCGACCTATTTCGATCAAATCAATTAGTCGCGCTGCATGAGCGAACCACTGCAACTATCAGTGCGCAGAAAAGGTCCGGAGCCGGAGCTGCTAAATTAACAACCAGCTCCGGCTAAATTTCAAAAACAGCGGCTCCAGCTAGATTTTAAAAGCAGCTCCGGCTCCACCGAAAATGGCCGACTCCGGAGCCCTGAATGACACCACGTTTTAATATGATAAATGGAGTTATTACCATTGACAGCAGTGGTTATGCCTTGTATACCCAAGTTTAGCGAGCTAGAGAGTAGTATTCATCCTTTGTGTTCTTTCAGAAGTTAGCATAGCGCATATTTAGTCAATCAGTTAAATAGTGGTTGAAAGTACATATAAAACAGTCATAAAGCTTACAGCAGTTGGAAGGCAGAGTTTAATCACGTTTCGGTCGGAGATGAATCTCTTTTGCAAAGGTGAACATTGACCATAATAACCACGAAGGCCTAAAGGCGGTGATATTCAGTATCTCTTTTGAAAAGTGGGCATTGACCATGATAGCTACGCAGGCCTAAGAGGTCACTACATGGGTTTGAAAGAACCTGTAGTAAACTCTGCAGCAGGGAAGTGAATTGCTTTCGAGAAACAAGCCGCTGTAAGTCAGAGCGTGACGGGTTCTGATCTGATATGCCAAAATTCAGCCCTATTTATTCAAGTTTATGACGTCAATTATGCAAATGAGGGTCCCAAATTGTGCTAGTGAAGCTTTCAAATCTTTGTTACTTAATTACTCGCAAAATGCACAACAGGTAGCAGAAATATTTAGGCCTAGCCTGCACGAAGTTATGCATCTCGTACTCAATCGATATACAGTACACAATACTTGCTTCACAACGTTAAATGGTCATCTTGTAGAAAAGCAGATAGCCCAAATATTAATTATTGCAGCGTTGATCATATATTAATTAAAGATTCCAATTATATTTCGAAATCAAGAAATATACTTCCGGGTATAAGACAAATAAAGTTCAAACAAGAAAGCAATGTGGAATATCATTACCGTTTAGCTTGTACAATATACGGAAAATATGTAAGCGTATGTTAGATCATTGCAACAAAATTAAAATGTTTGTTTCAAAAAAATTTTTTGCGTTTTTATTATTCAAAAAGTTCACATCTTTTTTTTCAGGTGGTTGGTCCAGCTCCAAGCTTGCTAAAGAGTTCCACAATCGTAGAGTCTAGCATTATCTTGTCGTTTTGTGCTGGCTACACTCTTGCTTCAATCGTCTTGATGCTGTCCACATTTTTCTCTCTTGTGCTCGTGGAAAAATGAATTTAGTGGTCGCTGTTTCAGTGTTTGTTCCTCTTCAGTGGCCTGCGCGTATCAACTTGAAACCTGCTCTCTGATGTGACTAAGAAGGCCAAGCATTTCTGCGTCGTTATGTCTTTCGACTAAGACCCTGCGATACGGGGACCACGAATCCGAGTCAAACACGTAAGAAACATGACTGGAGTCGCCACATCTCCGCAGACATGGTTTACCAGCACAGTTTTTGGAGGAAACCCAACTGCCAGCAGAAATATTGCGAAAATTTCAACACACCCGAAGAAAACTCGCGAATGAACGTTTTCCTTACATGAAGAGTTGATTCTATTTTTACAATCAGGAAAAACCTTTTTCTATTTTTACAATCAGGAAAAAAAAGAGTTGATTCTATTTTTACAATCAGGAAAAACCTTACATGAAGAGTTGTTTCTATTATTACAATCAAAATTTTCCAAGAGTTGATTCTATTTTTACAATCAGGAGTGGTATCCTACGTGGATGATGATTCGCTGTATTTTCTACAATATGCAAATGCCAAAAAGACTTGCACAGATATCCTATCTTACATATGCTCAACGAATTTTTTCTGGCGGCAGCCCTGTTTTTCATCAATACCAAGCAAACTCATTCCTCTCAGCTGCTATCTTAAAACAACCGACACCATGCGAATCGCTTGCAGACCACAGACTTTGTGCCATTACCTTGGAAGCAATGCAGCAACGACGCGCATAAGTCACAGAACGTTGTACAATCTTCCGCGCTGAAACTTCGAAAACAAAAATGCTATCGAAAAAATGGGCGCCCCCTCCGCACAAGGGGGGTGAGAAGCTGCAGCCCGCGTGAATATTTGTATTACCCGCATCAAGATTTTCGTTGCCTAATTAAGTTAGCACACAAAACCGCCTCAAAACGAAACTCCATGATATGCAGACACTTCGACAGTAGGTCAAGAGAACTTTCACTCGCTCCTCATAATATTTTCTGCTCAGGAAGATGCAAGTAAAATTTCAAGTTATTTTTTGCGGCCCGCCAGCGACTTTCGACGATCCATGGGTCCGCGACAGTGAGTGTCCCCCTTGCCATGAGCTTTTTGTTGCAACTTCAACTCTGGTGCGCTGCACATTTTACTCAAAGCATCAGCACGACAGCTGGGCTCAAGTCTGATAAACTTGTACGAAACGTTTGTTACATCCAAATGCCAAAGAAATGAACGAAGGACTTACAAAAACATAAAGTTTTGATGCCCATAGGATTGAACATGCATCATAGAAGCATGTGTTCGGTTGTATGTGACCAGTCCGTTGCTCTACCTTGGCCATAAGTGGCCGCTTTCTGCACAAAACATATACCGTGCGGCGAAAATCAGTAAAAAATGACGTGTCGCCGCGCGACGCCGCCGACGATGAAAGGAACGTTGCATCGAAAAAGCCGGAGCTGGAAACAATCAGTCAAAAGCAAACTGAGCCGCCAGCGACAATTCCTGGCGAGTTTCCGTAACTGACAGTTGGACGTCTCATGACTGTTCGGGGAATTCAAATTCGAGCTCTTCACTTAATTCGTCTTCGCCCTTGACCCCTGGGTCGAGTCAAGGTACGAGATCGCAACTCATGCAATGCGAAGGAGGTGAATCTGAAAGGCAAGGGTCATGGGTGGGAGGGCACTCCTCGCAGCACAAGTATTATTTAAGCTACAAAAAAACTATAGACCAGTTAAGACGCATGACCAACCCAAACCTCCGCTAGCCAAGAACCTGGCACGTTTGTTGGCGAAAAGTAAGCTTTCATTAGCTGCTGTTAGATCAGCAGAACCAAGTTTTGAGCCTGCATGCAACCAATTCCTAATCGCCGTTTCCGAGAGACAGGAAACTGTTTTTGGATGCAGGGCAATCAACAAACTGTGCCGAGTTAAAGTCAGTGACTGGTCGTACACATGGTACCATTCAAAAGACATAACAACAATGGGAGATATCAATGCGAACACCAATCCGCAAAAACAGCAGATAATTCGGATTATATCGGCAGGTTTAAAAATCGCGTTTGACGCACATGCGTTGCCAGGGCGGACTGAAGCCATGATGTCCCCCTATTTCTGGAGACATAATTGTGTCAATCTGCACAAATAACCGACAGGTAATGGTGGAAATTTACAAAAGACTGTCGACATTAGCAGGTAAATCATTAAATTGTCCTCATATCACGTAACCATTGCAACGTAGCGCCTTTGATAAAAATTGACGGAAATGGACGTCATCAAGATTCCACACTAAACTACATCGTCCCTGAAGTCCAAAAGATGAGCTGAAAAGTACCGAAATGTTGAGGAGTCCTCGACAACACAACCTGGTCAACATGTTTTTTTTGGTGTCCCCCAGCACTTTGACCCTAACCTGCAAAATTTGCGGTAACAAACTCAAGTCTACCACCTTATATAACAACTCAACATCAACTGAGGTCACTTTCGTATGCTTTTAAGTGTTATTTCTGGAGACTTTGAAAACTGAGCAATTAAATTTCTTCTGATGCCAGCAGTTTAAAAGGTGGTTGGTGTTTTTCCCAGTTAATGCGAAAATATTTGAATATGTTAGTTTCAACAAACATTCTTTCTTTCGTACTGATTTCAGCGGCGCAGAAAGTAGTGACCAACTTTGCGATAGCATAAAATAGGTAAAAATATGATCGAGTGATAAGGTTTGTAAAGGTAGCTGTGGCATTGGATATTGCGCATGACGAAAATTCTTATTGCATCTGTTTACTTTTAAGAGCACCTATGTAAAACAAAAAATAGTGCTATGCAATGCGCTGGTTAATGGCATTGAAGTTCTAATTTTTCTTGTTGTACTACGCATGTAATAACAAATTTGTTGCTGTGACATTTTCTGGACGCAGTGGTTAAGAACAACGTCAAATCGAACAGTCAGAAATCTATTTCTGACACACAATTCCAACCCTGAAGGACCACGAAGCCGATATATCGGTTTTCGGCGCGATTTTTGCGATAACTCGCGAACCACTGAAGCTACGTCGACACGTAAGGCATTGTATGTTCTTAACGGCGTATTTGTGACGTCAGGCCCGAAAAAGCCGGCTTTGACGCAGCCAAAAAAGCAGTAGTTTTGTTCAAAGACCTGCGGAGAGAGAAACAAACCAGTTAGTAAAAATCGTTCGATAAACGCAACTGCATTTCTTCCAGCCCATGCAAGTGAGCACTCAACTTTCAGGCTCCGCCTCCACAGCCCTGTTTAAAACAATGCCCTAGAAAAACAATACAGTTTACGCCAACCGCCCCATTTCAAGGCAACAATACAGATAAGTATATCAGTGTGAATCGCACCTCTATCATAAAGTTATCGATGGCGAGTTTAACGGGAAAACCGACTGGTCGTAGATTTCTTCGGGAACAATTCCGTTTTCATCTTCTGGAATATAACGCGGAAATGGACCTGAAAACAATCAAACTCAAAAGGCACGCAACTGCAAGATCTATAAACAGGTCAGAGCGGCATGCTTCCGAGAGTAATAGCCTGGTGATCGTCACGCGGGTCGTTTCATATCGTCTGCAAACGCAGCCAAACGTTTCGGAAGTAAGTTCCAACAAAGCCTAATGTTTCTTGACGCGCAAGTTTTAAGCTCAGGCAAAGTTTTGCCCAGGCAAAAAAATCGCAGACAGATAAAACGATCAACGAAGTTTATAGATTTGATTTTGTGTCGTACATCAGCTTGAGGCTAAACGCATATAGGTCTCCTGCTTACGACGCATCAGCATACAAGCACTTGCCAATAAGCTTCTTTGATTGCTCGTCGGTGGCTGGCTGGTACTGCCTCAGGGTGGTATCGTGTATTTTAACAAATTGGTTGATGTGGCCCGCTATTCTTCCCTTGACGTAGATTACGTTGTATCTGGTGTTTATTCGTAAAATCTGAAAAACAAGAGCATTGGTAACGTTGTAATTAGTGTCGACATATTATTATTAACGGGGTCTGCAATTATTTATGGGCGTAGTGAATGACCTTCAAACGGAACAGTCATCTTCGTACTGTCGCGCAAACCACTTAACAGCGAGAACCAACGTTTGCTGCGCAAAAGGTTCGCTGACTTTACTCAGAGATTTTTCGTCTTTCTTGCTGATCCGCCCCAACAAATACAGATTCGTCGCACAAGCGGAAATATTAAAGAGTACAGGATTATACGTGTTTTCTGATTAAACGAGATCGAGTTTCCTGACTTTGGCTAAATCTTTCTTTTGAAAGAAACCCACACCTAGCTGGCGTAGGATGCGCGCAACAAACTTAATTGAAATATAATCAGTGATTATATTTCACAGAAAACGACCAGACGCGTTAAGCTAATAATGCACAAGGCACCGCGAGCTTTTAAAATGAGGATACCGATGACGCGGTCAAGCAAATGAAATACAGCCACAGTCATGAATAGATCACATTCATAACCAGGAATTTATCCACTGCCGCAATACCGTACACAATGTTGCTTGAGAATCGTAATCATAACACCATCTACTTACAAGCTTCATGCATGTGACCTTGGGTTTTCTTCCAATACAACATCCAGCACGGAATAAAAAAAAACTTATTTCGTGCATAACTTCCCTTGCATTACAAGCAGCGATGCTGCTTTGTTCACCAATTCTGACAAAATAATATCGCATTTTCCGCCAGGTTTTCAGTTGGAGATCAAACTGTTGTCGGAAGGACTTTTTACGGGGGGGGTGGGTTAAAATTGGATTTTGTGGCCTAAAGAATTTTTCCAGTGGGGATGAAATGTCAAGTTACCAACACGAAACTAAGAGGAAAACGATTTTCTACTAAAAATTTATGTGGAAAATACCAAATTTTCCAGAAGGGCCAAACCTTCGCGCAGCATTTTGCTTCGCTCGTTTCGTGCCCAACCACTGGTCTTGCTTTGACGTAAAGCGTCGTGAGCCACTATAGATGTAGCACGTAAGTGCTAGTCCCTCAGCATTGCGGAATGCAAAGCGCCACAGCTAAATAGGGGTCACGGGGTGCTACCACTCACCTAACCACCCAGCTATAGAGATACAGCAGATAAACGTAAATGACAGTAAAATAATTTCTGCATAAGCTGAAAATTTCGCCAGCAGCTAGTTATGAACGCGTATCGCACCTTCAAACCGCGCGTGGTCTCGTACGTTCCGCCGAGTTGTCCGGGCAACTTCTTTCCTTTAATGACGCCCCCGGTGCCCGAGCCAATAGAACCAGTTCTTCGGTTGTAGCACTTCGCGCCGGCCGGTCCACCGGAGAAGTTCCAACGTTGTATCACGCCTTGAAATCCGTAGCCGATGCTGCGTAGAACGTATTTCTTGGTTTAGGACAGGAGTTCCCAACTTGGGGTACAACATGTACCCCTCACATATACCCCTAGGGGTACATTTGCCTATCTAAAGGGGTGCATTTAAGGCTTGCGATAAAAGGGAAAAATGTGGTTATATATTATCATTAATTTCCAAATATTTATAGATATGTCAGTAAATATTATTTTCAAAAAATCATTTTATGCTTATTGCTAAATCTTTTAAATATGGGACAAAAACGAAGTCTACCTTTATACTATAGTTATAAAACTCTGAAAGTTCTTTCAAAATTTAGTGGATTTTTTGTAATTGGACTCAGCCTTTCTGTCATAAGAAATTCTAGGGGTACGTGCTGATCTGTAAAAATGCTAAAGTGGTACATGGTCAGAGAAAGATTGGCAACCCCTGGTTTAGGCCAACGTGATTCACTGGTGCCGCGCACTAACCTTAACAGTCGTACTTTGCTATTTCGAAAAAATCAAACACAGATGCTGGAACAACTTGTCTGCTCTGTGGGAAAACAATGACCACCACAAACGCAATATTTGGAGGAGGCTTTAGCTCAGTTGGAAAATTTCCCCCTCTCAGTTGGAAGGTTGAGTGGTCGATCCACGAGCCCTGAGTGAATCACTGTAGCGCTCCTTGGGCAAGAGCGTTCACCCCAACCGCCCCGGCAAGAAGCCAATTTCAGGCTTTAGTCTGGCGCCAATTGCCGTCACCAAAATCAAATTTTAAGAAATGTCATGTTCCAAACAAACTTGCCTTTGCTTCGACGCGCGACGACCTAGAGTGCGCGCTTGACGCCGAACCACCTTCGTTCCGATGACGTCGAGAAAGGAATGCAGAAGCAAAATGCAAACGGTCACACGAAACACACGCACCTTTTCGCTGTGCAGTCGACGTATTGTCCAGGTCGAAAGTGCATGGCGGTTAATGGCGTTCCGGGCTTGAGTGCCGCGTTTTCCGTGACCACGAAGCGAAAGCACTTCGCTTTGACCGGCACGCCGGCGTCAAGGCAAAACTTATCGTACGTTTCGTTTTTCTGCAGAAAAAAAAAAGCGTAAAGCGTCGGTGTGAGCGAATCCTCAACGAGATCAGCCAAGACTATGCTGAAGCCTAGATGAACAACGGCGGCGGTTGCTACATCAAAGAATGTGTAGGGGGTAGGCTTTGGTATTTCCACCGAGGAAACACCAGTGCAATCAACAAACAACAATCACTTCAAATCGAAACGACAACAGGCTATAGACAGAGCACTACCACAACAGGCAAGTTGAAGTATGACCAATGCTGGCAAAATATTATGTAAAACGATTTCTTGGGTTATTTCCTTGAGGCATGTGTGCTTACCACACTGAGCTGTCCGACCAGCTTATCGCAATTGATCACTGTGGCAATATTCGACTGCTTCAAGCTAAAGATTTTTAAAGATAATATTGTATTTCAGTAAAACAAACAACACTAATTTGGAAGCATTGTTGCTGCTTAGTGATATCAACCTGTTCCAACCATTCACAGCAGATAATCTGCAACCAGGTATCCTTTTTATTTTCATTTATTTATATATTTCCATGTATTTGTCTCAGACTCTGGTCTATGTCACGAGGGTAATCGAATAACACAAGAGCTAAAAAACGGTTAGTCATAACGCATTACAGAGTAGGTGTTAGTTGATAAAGAGAGTCAACACTGAGAAAGAAGCAAAACACTGAAACAGTGCCCCAACTATAATTGCATTCACTCATCATTATACAGGGATGCCGCAGTGGGAGAGAAATTAAGGTATTTCTAACATCTTAAGGTATTTCTAACATCAAGTTTTGAAGCAAACGGCTAACAAAAAATTGGATAGGGGTACTCAGCCGCGCACAAAAGCATGTAAGCTGTTTTGGTCAAGAAGTTCAGGCTTACAAAAATAAAATATCATATAAGAGCATGTGATCAAATGTTGTTGTAGACACTGCATATAAAAATTAAACACCTTAGCCTAAATCATAGTGGTCAGTAAAAAGGTGGAAACAACCCAGCAAAACAATAAGAAAAGACCCCCATGTGACCATGAAAAGTCGCAAGTGAACTTACATAAAACGGAGTGGTGTTTTTGGCACCTACAAGTATGGCAGCAGTCACTTTGTTGTAATCGTCTTTGGAGAAGTATTTTATGACATTGCATTCAAGAATCTGTGCAAAAAATATCAAATTAATTGCATCTATTTCTAAATACAAAAAGTTGTAATCATACTCGAACTTCAGTGTTCAGCAAACTGTACGTGCAACTCCAAAAATTGAAACTGCATAGCAAAAAAATGCTACTTGTAACTGTAAACATTCACAGCAAGTACTTAGTTTACAGCCTGTTTGTTAACCATATCCAGGATTTTAGCATCTACACGTTTCATAGTTCAAGGTTTGTGTAAACCACAAAAGTTATAATTGTCGTGAAATTCATAGAATGAACATTCTATAAATAATTCACTAAATTATTTATCTAAGAACATTGGAATTGCAGTAAAATTTGTTCCTCACTAAACAAAAAAGATTGTGCTTGCTGCAATACCCCTATTCTGAGCAGTAGCAACACTGGGTACAGGAAATGTAATGTTGGTCTCTATTTTACAAAATGTGATGTGTTTGATGTGTTATGAGCTAATTACCAACTTGTATTTCAGATTACCTGCAGTAAAGTTGCATTGCAGTAGCTCCCATTCTTAAACCATACGGGATGAACACCCAATTTTATGCCAATTGCTCCACACCTGATAGAACCTTAGAAAAAGCACAACAAAGCTTTAGTCAGACAATAATTTTTCACAAAAAACAGTGCATATCAGCAAGAAAATTTGTGATATTACTTGAAACACTCACATGTTTCAGCAAGAATGGCAATTGCCAAACACCCACAACACCAATATTTGGAAAAATATACTACAATGAGGTGAAAGTACTGTTACGACACACATTGCACCTGGGGTCCATGAATGAAGAGGCCATTGTTCATCATTAAAAGGTGAATTGCCTGTAAGTTCTTTGCTACTTTCTAAAGCTGTTGATCTCATGAAAGCTGCATTCTCATCAGTTAAGTCATAGTCCCATGTAAAGCGTGGTGCTGCTATTTTCTGTTCAGGAACGAACTTGTCTGATCTCACTCCATACTTGTCCGTGTAACGCATGGCATATTTTTCACCTCTTCGCACAGCATGGATATTTTCAACAGGAGCAAATAAATTGCGAGCTTTCATCTTTTTGACCCTGCAAAAGCAGAATATTTTCTACAGATTTTGAAAGATTTATACACCCATGACTGTCTTTAACTATAGCTCTACTGACAAAATAATTATGAATGAAAAGGTTGCCAAGCACAAAACAGTCATAATTTAACAGGTAAGATTGGAGGTTTTGCTGTGCAAACATTCACATTTTAAAGCATTTTCAACAACGCATCTTGTGCATATCTAGTATGGCTGCCAGGTGTAACATGCAGTATGTATCAGGGGTGGCCAAACTTGCTCTATGTATGGGCCGCAACATAGAACCCAAGTTAAAAAGAGCCGCAACATAAAAATCTAAAAACATGAATTTATTTGCAATCTATGCTTCTGTTACATCACAACTATTTTTGGAACGACTTGAAACAGTAATACTGCACAGCATGCTTAGCATACATGATGCTGACTACCACTTTATAATATTTCTACACTTTGCAATAAAAATAAAAAAAAAATATATGATTTTTCAGAAAGCTCAAAGAGCTGTATGTGGCTCGCGACCAGCCGCAGTTTGGCCACCCCTGGTATACATATAAAAAAGGCTCAACCAGCAAATGTTCTCAAAGAAAATTAAACAAAATTACACCAACATTTCACCTTGTCAACGATCGGCCTTCATCAGGCCACAGAACAAGACTCAACAATATTCATAGATTTTTAAAAACACAGTGCAGCAAAATAATCTCAGCAATGGAATCAAGAAATTGACCTGCAGACCTGGATTTGCTTTGGACATGTTGTCTCACTGGTTTATTGAATCATTCAACTTAGTTCATAGAATCTTGAAACTTCACTTCACTAACATCAGGGTTTTTTAAAGTGTTTTAGGGAGCCGATTTTCAATCGGGTCCCTAGAATCAGCGAAAATTATCACCAGATCCCTAGAATCAGAGAAAATCGGGTCCCTATAACAGAGAAATCGGGTCCCTACAGGTCCATACCCAGTACCTAACATTCTCCTAAAAAAAACCTGCTAACATTGAGAATAACTGGTAATAACTAATAAGTATTGAAAATTAATGAATTTTATGGTTTACTTATATATTTTTTATTTATGCATTTGACTTCAACATATGGTCTATATCATCATGCTAGTTAGAAAGTAACAAGGTCACAGAAATGCTTGCAAACACAATGCATCTAATAGTCAATGCTGAAGAGGAACAAACACTGAAATACAAAAACAGGAACTTCTGTATTCCATCATTGTCATACAGAAGTGTTAAATAGTGTGAGTGAAATATGTGTCAGTTCTTACCTTCTGGCCATGTATTTCTTGTTACCATGATAACATCTTGCACAACTGACCACATCTTTTATGACAATAGACTGATAAGGTTTTAATGAAAACATAGTTATAACATAAACATCTAACCCTAAGTGATTAAGTTTACTTAATATAATCTACAGCACCTGAAAACAAGCAACAGTATGTAGCTTGAGAGAGGGGATACCATGCAAGAAAGAAAAATATTATAGTTAAGTTGTTAAAATTGAATGCATAATGGATAATGTGAGAAAGAATTACAATAGTGCCTCAACAGGTTAGCACAGTGTGGTCCAACTACAGGCCCATGGGCCATATGTGGCCTACAAAGAAAAGCATTCAGGAAAAATATTAAAATCTGAAATTTGTTAAAAACCGTGTGAGGTTACATTTGTCTCACTGAATTGCTTGTACTGGATAAAGTGTATTTGTGCAAGAACAATGAATAATACCTTTTCTGTGTACCATTTTGTTTGATGTATTTATTTTACGATCAAATTCAAAGGTACAGCCCATCGCTAACCTTCTTCTGGCATACCTGCCTAGATAACCTTTATGTTTTTTGGTGCCCTGACGTTTGTTGCCATGAAGAATACATCTGGCGCAATGAACTACCAAGCAGGGTTGTCACAAGCAAAAAAGGCCAGATCAACCCTTAAAAATAGCCAAATAAATAGCAAAAAAAAGTCAAATACAAAATTTTTTTGCTGTTGCAAAAGTAATGATATTTTAAGTGAGCTCAACAAACAAAAGTAACCAAAGTCAAAGTAACAGATTATGAAAATTAGATAAAAAATTGGACCACATATGACATATCAAACAAATTATTCATGTGACAAATTCAACCAATGGGTGTGGCCACCCATGGAAAGCCCATATGACAAAATAAAGAAGTGAAAACAATAGTACCGTAATATAAATGTTGAATTAAATACACAATAGACATCAATGTAATACAGACGATGGTGGGCAAGCAATGGGTGAAAAGCTGACATATGTACAGATGAGCAGGTGAAGCATGAACATAGGTTAAAGAATAAGCAACAAAAAGGGTTATAAAGCAGTGAGCAATGCATTAAAACACAAAATTTCATTACAAAAACAAGTAGCAAGGACAGAGAGCAATGTACTAAAATACATTTTATTATTATTACAAAAACAAATAGCAAGGCCAGAAAGCAATGTTTATACATATAAATCGTGAAGAAGTAACACAATTACTAACAGACCATAATGGAGTGAGCACTATCGATGAATGTATGTCCCACCAAACACATGGCATCACCAGGCAGATGAGGTTGAAGAGACAAGGGTATAAACAGATTACCATAAGTTTAGCAGCAAACATATCCAATAAGTGTTGGGTACATGAATAACAAAATAAGTTTAGTTAATGAGCAGAGTATTTAGTTCTTGAAAAGGTGATATTTCGCTCATAATGTAATGACTTATGAGATTTATCCACCTATTGCACAAATATCATTGGCTTCATGTCATTGACACCATAACTCGGCTTTGCATACATGATTATGGGCCTAGTAATTAAAACTGAAGTCAATGTCTGTGAGATCCTGGAGGTGAACATCACTTCATTTGCCCTGAAATGTCCATTGCAACAAGTTACAAGGGTGCTTTTCAAAGGGGCAAATCTGAGCTTTGTTCTAATCAATATATTATAAGTCATGACAGATGCATATGGCTTCCTGCAAGATAAATACAGTTACACAACTACAACTTAATGTTTGAAACACCCAAACACGTTTTTGAAAGACAATATTGAATATATAGGCTACATATAATATTATACAGTATTATATAGCCTATCTACATATATTAAATTAATTTCATATCGCTGTGCTTTTTTTGTTTGTGTTAAATAAATTGTCAATTCATTGAGACTTTTTGAATACTTGCTTATACAGTACATGTACGTTATTTCTTTTTGTGTTTCTTTCGTTTTGGAAATGAACATCTAACAATTTCACACTACACCTTTACACTCTGACATGGGTGCAATCAGGTGGGGGATGCGGGGGACATGTCCCCCCACTTTTTCAGACATTAGGGATATAATATGCTATGTACCCCCACATTTTTCTCTTCAGGTTTCATAAGTAACGATAATATTTATACTCATACTGTGTCACGCCAAGCTGTCCCCCTCACATTTTACAACACAATTGCGCCCGTGCACTTGGAGCATAAAAAAGAAAATGAAACTCTTGTGACCTGAGTAAAACTTTTCACACCTGTGAGTGTGTACAGGTAGCTGCCATGTAAGAATATTTGCCAACTCGGCGTTACTTTCGTTGGGAAAAGACTAAGTCAGATATATAACCACTGTCATTGTGGATCAATCGTTGACAACAAACAACTCCGTTTCAACGAAAAAGTGGTGCGCGTTTGATACATGTGGCAAAACACTTCGTGAAAATATTTGCAAACAAATTAAGCTTACATTTTGCTTTCCTCAAAGTTGACATTATAAACATACTGATCAAAATAGTGCCCCAAACCAGAACAACAAGTCAAAAGCTTCAATCAACCGTTCTCACGCAACTGGAGGTTCAATGCAAAAATCGAATTTTTGGAAATTTTCAAATAACAATGAAATTACTTTCCGACGATAGGGGCAAATGATTTAGGGGTTGATTTTGATTGCCATAAAGCCCACATTAAGAATACACTAAGAAAAATAGTGCCTCGACGCTGATTAATCCAGTATAACAACTTCAATCAACCGTTCTCACGCAACTGGAAGTCTCAAGCAAAAATCGCTATTTTTAGGTATTTTTCAAAGGACAATTAAAACACATTCCGACGATAGGGGCAAAAGATTTAAGAGTTGATTTTGATTCCCATAAAGTCCACATCAAGGATACACTAAGCAAAATAGCGCCTCGACGCTGATTAATCCAGCACAACAACTTCAACCGACCGTTCTCACGCAATTTGAGGTTTTATACGAAAATCGCTATTTTTAGGTATTTTTCAAAGGACAATTAAAGCACTTTCCGACGATAGGGGCAAAAGATTTAAGAGTTGATTTTGATTGCCATAAAGCCCACATTAAGAATACACTAAGCAAAATAGCGCCCCGACGTTGATTAATCCAGCACAACAACTTCAACCGACCGTTCTCACGCAACTGGAAGTCTTATGCGAAAATCGCTATTTTTAGGTATTTGTCAAAGGACAATTAAAGCACTTTCCGACGATAGGGGCAAAATATTTTACGGTCGATATTGATTGCAGCAAAGTGCACATTGACAATGCATCCATCGTAACAACGCCCCGACACTGATTAATCCAGCCCAAAATGTTGAATTGACCATTCTCGCGCAACTGAACGTGGCATGCGTAAAGAGTTATG
>JGI24159J19872_10005835_pt1 | contig 15936 bp, 15 predicted proteins | sample Ectturendosymbi4_FD_19872 | JGI IMG/M metagenome (IMG submission 19872) | reverse complement strand
CCCCCCCTTAGAATCGCCACTGTCCATTTGTCCAGCTGGGGCATCCATACTAACATCGCAATGTGGTCATGCTTAAAATGAACATGTAAAGCTCATTCTCCTAGTAACTGATTTTCCAAGTGCTCTTTCGAGCAGTCCTCTCGAAAACTGCATAAGCTCTGTTTATATCAAGCAAGCGGGATAATCACCCAATGTGGGAAAAGCGGACCAGATATTTTCCAACAAAAAGCTGTGCAAAAACCACTTATACCCTTCTCGGGCAAGAAGGTTTAGAATGTTAATGAGGAACTAAGCATTGTTGTTTCGGGACATGAAAGAAATCGTGTTGTGTACTGAAGCAGGTTCGATCTGCGTGACTCATCTCGGTGATTGGTTGTTTCGACCAACCAATCACTGAAACCAATTTCGGGGATTGGTTGGTTCGACCTAAGATTTCACGGCAAATCTTGTTATGCTCCATTAGACAAGAAATGTTTTAAGTTGTTTTCATGAAACAGCTTGGAAATTTGAAAAGGTCAGAGCGCTCTGAAAATTTGCTGCAAGTGATCACGATGCTGCACAAACCGCAAATATTTATGAAACGGCGGTTGTTCCAGAAGGGCAATGAAATTCATCAAACCTTTAGCAGTGAGGCGTCTTTGCAATGCGATCTTGCCTCCCGCTGTGCGGTCCACGATCCACCATGGCCGCAGAGCCGGAACTCAAATATCAGGATCCGGATCTGGCTCCACCTCGAGGCATCCAATGTTCTTGGCCCAGCTCCGACTCCCACATCTAAAACTTTTTTCCCCGGCTCCAAAAGCATTTGGCCCATTGAAAAAGCATTTATACCATTTGTACAACTGGCACTGTGGAAAAAAAGCATTATATCATTTGTACAACTGGCGCTGTGGAAGAAGAACCTAAATTTCAGAGCAAGCTTTTCGGCTATAGCAGGTGTGAAATCACATTTTTCAACTTTTTTGTGATTGATACTGATGTCGCAGAGTTACAAGTATTTTTTAGTAGAATGTAGGTTCCCATATTGGGTGAATAGACTTTAAGTGCAAAACCTCACAAAAATTCTAAAACACAAATAACACATTTTCGTTTCTCAACCTAATTTACTTTTTTTTGCATGTACTCCTGCGAGCGTGGAATACATCACAAAATGGATCTTGTACAGACTGCCAATATTGGCGTAGGCTATTGGCGTAATTTCGAAATTTTTCATGTATTTTTTGCGTCTTTCGATTCGTAAAACCCGCGTATTTTGGGAGGGAAATGTGCTTGGTTTTGAAATAATGAAGTTCTTTGGACATAGAGCAAGTTACTTTTTTATTGTCCGGTGATCTTGACAAAACTTGCTGAGTTGCTGAAAAACGTGCTTGTTCTTCTAAAGCGTTTGTTCAAGCCTCAGCTATGGTGGGAACAATATTTGCCTTGTCAGGGCAATGCTACCAACGGCGTACAATTTCATTTACACCTGAGCAATAACCAAGCCAAGCCTGCTGGCCATACCAATAAAACTGGTAATTCCCCAAAACCAAGACTTGACTCACGATAGAACCACCACGGCGATTTATTTCTGAAGCAGCATCCGACGGAAATCACATCTTCAAATTTCTATAAACTTCGTAAATTTTAAATTCGTCAAAGCACTTGTCTAAAGACCAAAGACAGATATGCCTACAGACGAAAAATAACATTCAAATGTTGTGCTGTCACCCTGTAGTTCAATGCCTCATAGCGTATAAGAACCCCTGGTAAAACCAGGAACCACGAAGAGNCATCTTATTGCTGAAAACTGAGCAATCCAAGTGAAAGCGGNAATTTACCAGAAGATGGTAGTTTGGAAAGTTAACTAAANGAGATGGAAAAAAACTTAAAATTTTTTTTGCAAAGCTACGAAATATGGTTTANAAAAACGCTGCTTGGCTTTTTGTTTTAATTTGAATCTTTGGGATCACCTGCGGCCTGGGAAAGAACTAATTACTTATAACTTTCTANTTTATTAACGAATGTGTCCAAACATTTTGGTTTAACATATATTTTAAAACGCTCAACTGGCAAACGTTCACGAAACAAAACAAAAGAAAATTGCATTGACGTTTCGATCAGTCAACGACCAACCTTCATCAAGGCGCAAAACATACTCATCAGCTACACAAACAACAAATGGTGTTCAAACCACACCCGGGCCTGTAGGTCAAAAGTAATCAGAAAGCGAAAAAAGTGTTTAAAAAAACGGTCTATAAGGAAGCGTTGAAACGTAACCGTGTCACGTGACACTGATCCCCAGGACAAACCACTATCCACAGTAGTACTACGTTGTTTCACTCCAAATGCAGATTTATGCACAAGTACTACGTTGTTTCACTTCAAATGTAGATTTATACAAAAGTACTACGTTGTTTCACTCCAAATGCAGATTTATACGCAAGTACTACGTTGTTTCACTTCAAATGCAGATTTATACACAGAAGGAGATAGGTCTTTAGTATTGCAGTTCAAAACATTACCATTGGTGTCTATAACGAAGGACTCCAGAAAACGACGCTTCCTCAAAAGTACAAACATTCTAATTGTAGAGGTCAGCAAATCAGACAAACTAAATCACCAACTGTCGCTAACGGCACTGAAGCTCCTAGTAACGTTAATTCTCATAAATAGCACAAAATCAAGTTCACGCAAGATAGCAGTCAGCAGTTTTTCGTAAATCAAGAAATTTAGCTTAAAACAAAAGCTTGGATCAATTAGAAAAATGACGAACAGATTGCTGGTGTTTTTGTACGAAGTGTGCTTGAAGGGAGAAGCTTAAGTAAAAAATGCATGTGGTTTGCGACGACGCGTGATAAGTGCTGGTTCATCATGGACATAAATTGTTCCGGCCATTGAACAAATCTGATTCAGTGGCCACGGAAATTATTCAAAACCAAGGATATTACGACACAAAAACTTAATCGAAACGTTTGTTGAAGACTCATGGATTTTTTCGAATGACAGTTGCTAGTGACGCTGCAAACAATTACAGTAACAAATCTGACAATACGCCAAACGCTGATGTTGCAAGTAAACCTACGACAATTAACAGAAGTAAAAACGCAAGAGATCGTTTGTCAAACCCCTTCCAATTCAAGACCATAACTCCATATACGAAAAGCAACACGAGAATCAAAGAAAATACCCAACTTATCACAGTCAGTATTTCACAGATTTTGAGTTTATAAGAAACATCTTTCAGTAAAGAAAGCAATAAACGACATTTTTCAATAAGTTTTAAATTTGACATTTTGCTTTGTTTCAACGTGGATACAAGTCGATTATTTCTTTTTTCACATTCTACTTTATCTATGTAAAACATGAGTTGTAATTGAAAGAAACTGTTCCTCATTTCCAGAATAAGATCTTGCATCTCGATCTGCTGTGCATGGAGATATTCACATTGATTATCTGCAAAGCATCAAATATTTTCAATTGGAGCGTCATAAAAAAATGTAAAAAAATGTTTCATCCGTTGTAACATTTATCGTCAGCTATCGAAAAAAAAATCTTAAATGCATTCAACCAAGCAATGTTTCTTCAAAACGTAATGTGTTTGCTGTTTTTATTTGCAATATATTTCAGAAAGCCTATGATTGCATGTTGGCTTCCTGTGGGAAAAACAACCTGTTAGCGAATACCACTGCATGCGACAATGAAACTATAAAGCGATTGCATCGTGTTAACTTGGAGAAATTTCCCGCTAGCAGCAATGTTACCGTGACGGAAAGAAAAGTTTGACACGCAACTAACGGCAGATAAACGTGGGAACTACAGCTTTGGCCCAGGTTCTGTGCGCCATAATCAGACCACCTAGACGAGATTAGAAATAATTGTTAGTTAGCAATGTCTCGCACGACGTTTGGGCAACTGCGTGGAAGCGCATTTAAAATAACTGCAGCAAAATAATAAAATAAACAAACGCCACTGCTCAACCCTCTTCCTAAATGAATTTCAACCTAACCAGACATGGACTGATATATGAATCAAAAATGTAGATATATCTATGCGAACACTATACCTCAGGAGAAACTAAAAAACGTATTTTGTACTTTTTGGTCAGGGTTACATCTTCCTGGAGCGAAAATTAAGCACGTTTCCGAAGAAAGACATGCTTCTGCATTACAATAAACTTCAAATACAAGCATCCCTAAGTTACAGTATATTGCAAATGGCAATCAACGTCCGTGGAAGATTGCACGCAAATGATGATTTGTGATGTCACATTGAACGACATATTTTAACAAAGTCTGTATAAAAGGATCTATCGCAACAAAATCTTTCACAGTAAAGAATCAGACACTGAATATTTGCAGAGTAAATAATTCTCCTACCGAGCAGGCATCTTCAGCTTTCACTCAAACAACGCGCATTAAGAGCTCAAAGCAGAAATCAACGAATCCTGTTTGACGGAGCGCTTTTACAACTCACTGGCAGCCTTTTCAATATTTCAGTTGGTTAGTTTAGTTGCGCAAATAAAAAGTTTGACATTGAAAATTCACTGAGGTGTTATTATTGCATCAAAGTTAAAAATAAAGCATACAACTGAACAATAAGCATTTTCGTAGAAATAAGCGCATAGACATTTTCCAAGATATTGTTCTAGGCACAAATCAGAAATAAGCGTGATCCCTACTTATAGGCCGTATATCACAATGTAGAAATCACAGAAAACCAGCCATTTGACTGGATAAAAATTTGATCTCACGCGAAAATTCTATGCAACATTTTTGATAATTCGGAACGTGATGTTTCATATGCAAAAAAGGTAAATGTTTGCATAAAAAGGTAACTATTGGCAGGGTTGCCAGACGAATATGTCAATAAAAAGCCAAACAGTTTTAAAAAGAGGCCAGAAAAGGCCCAACCGATAGTTTAAAGGCCAGAAAAAAGCCAAATTTGATTGCGGTATTGCCATTCCTTTGTCACAAAGAAAGAATTGAAATTACAAGAATAAAAAAAAGAATTCTTCAAAATTACGGTATGATTAACTCTTGCTTGGCATTGTACGTGAGGCTAAAGGAAGTCCGGATCCAGAGGGTGCGATTGGGGCGATCTTCCCTAAAACCTACGAAAGTAACTTTTTTCACCACAATTTTACAAAATTCGGAAAACAACATTCGCCATACAAGGCCATTTTGACGTCAAATTTTTTGTCACAGCAGTGTTGTGAAGTATACTTCAACCCTCTTACAAAGTAAGCCCGTAATGAGACTGACTGCCAAATATTACCGAAATCGTCACCCCTACGTTCACTAGCTGGATCCTCCCCTGGGCTGGAGCTCATTATTATTGATACTTCTGACTTTTCATGGTTTATGAAATTGCACACTTTGGGTACAATAGTGCGACAGTTTGCATACTGACCCATCGACAGCTTTCTGCACCCATATGAAAGTTATCTTCCAATAGCTCCTATACTTCCGACCAGAATCATTGCAGCCTTTCAATTCTTGACGTCCTTAGGACATCACAAGGGTGAATCTGATCGCAAATTGCTTTGCTGGGAAATCGAGCGTCAGCGACGCATCTTCCGTCCAGCAAATTTGTATGCAAAAACTTACATGTGAAATCACGAAAAAGACTAAAGCAAGATCATAGAACGTGCGCGGACTACAATAACAGGTCCATAAACCTACCACCAAAGCCTGATATCATTGTCGCATTTCTATCGCGAAGACGCAGAACTGTCTGCAAGCGTCCTGCTTGCTTAGTGCTTACAGCACATTACACAGTGCAGTGAGTGCACACAATTCCAGTGATTAGGCAAAAACTTTATTTCGAAACTGGCACCCCTCAAATATTATTAATATCAGAACGCGGGCGTCGGTCTAATATAGAATTTATCACAAAAATTTTGCAAATGTGTTGCCGAAAAAATGGAATAGTACTACTATTGTCCTTCACGGAACCTGTTTCAGCTATTGTCCTTCACGGAACCTGTTTCAGCGTAAAAAGGCCAAAAATGTGCCAAAAGGCCAAACGAATTTTTGCAGATCAACCAACTTGAGATTAAGCCAAAGAAAGGGCAAACGGCCAACTAAAGTTTTGTAGGCCAAACAACTTGAAACGAGGCCAAAATTTCAAAATTTGACCTAAAAAAGTCTAATCTGGCCACCCTGACTATTGGGGTGTTTTTTAAAGAGAAAGATCGATATAAAATCTTCTAAAAAACAAAACCGTTGTAGTAAGCGCAAATCGTGTCAAGACCACCTGAAAATCCAGTGCGTTTGCTTACGTTTTAGAGAACTCTTAGAAACAGAGCTTTTTTATAATCATTATTTTACTCTACATTCAATCTTCCAACCATCAGACTGAGACAACTACCCAAACCTATTCAAACTGTAAGCTCTAACCTGATAAACTTTTGGCCTGATATTTGCAATCGCGGAATCTGATGTTGAAAACAAATACGTGTTTGACAAAAATGAAAATCTTTGACAAAACATCTCACACAGATTTACAAAATGCCAAACAAGCTGAAACAGGCCGAAAATTTTGACTTTTGAATTAGTCAGATGTGCAATGGCAAAAACGAAACGCTGCTACAAAATCAAGCTTAGAACGTATTGCATATAAATTAATGTATATTTAGGGTTTTTTAAGGTGTTTTAGGGACCCGATTCGGACCCCTAAAATTGAAAATCGGGTCCCTAGAATCAGAGAAATTGGGTCCCTACTGGTACATACCAGATACCTAACATTTTCCTTAAAAAAAACTGGTATATTCGTTACATTCCAAAAGTACACGCGGAACTAAACCAGAAATCCTCTTCCACATCTTGCAAAATTTAGTATAAAAAGATATCTCCAGAAGTAAGTATATCGATGGGTAGACATGTTGCTATTTCCTTTCATAGAAAATTCTTAATTGAAAATACTTCCAAGTGTCTGGAAAAATAAAATGCAGAATTTGAAAATGCAAACAAGCGTCATGCCATGGTTTGTGATCACTCGGAATCTGGTACACGAGTGCTCGATACGTTAGATTCACAATTCCACAAAAATACCTATTGGAGGGGTGGCCAAACTTTTTGACGCGAGGGCCGAATTCGCGACTTGCTGGCTACTGAAGGGCCGGATGCTGTTAATAAGACCACACTGTAGTATTGTTGCGATCGGAAATCCCGAGTGGCATATGCGCAAAGCTTCGCACTGTGGCAGCAAGCAACAATAGAGTTCACATGCCATGATCGCTCTATTATTGCTTGTTCGCGCCACATATATNNATGGTGTTGTTCTTCACGCACATNCCGTTCGTGGTGAATCACACANTNAACNCAACANCACCGGAGAGGTTGCAACAATATAATACCATTTATAAGGCCACACTGTAGTATAATACCATGTATTGTAGTATAATACCATAAGACCACATCGTTTCATTTGCACTTCTATCTAATGAAAGTTTCATACATCAATGAATCAGCTAATTGCAACTATCCACAGTTTAGCTGCTTGCAGCTAAGTGGTGCTGCGGCAGACAAGTCAACAAGTGGCAAGCAGCGGCCAATGCTGTTGCAATACAGTACAGAGTCGGAAACGCGGTGCCTGAAAAATATGTGCAAAGTATTTGGCGGACCAGATTAAATTGGTCGGCGGGCCGTAGTATGGCCGCCCCTGGTCTATGGCAAAGTGTAAACTCACAGAGCATTCATAGAAAACCTATCAGGTTTTTCAGGTTCAAGTGGATCAAATACGTCAAAGATCTAGGCAAAATGCGACAAATACATAGCTTCAATAAATGCCAAAGAGGCAAAAAACAGGCCGAAAAAGTTCTATAAATTTAAAATAAAAATACAGCTTGGTTTTGAAAAAGGCTAAAGAAAGTTTTTTTTTTCTGCCAACACCAGTATAAAAAACTTAAAACGTGCCAAGCCATGACGTACATGCAGCACCCCGGTTAGGGTGGCTTCATTCCATGAATATAAAGTTACTCGCCCGTTGATTATTGTTAATTGATTTCCTTCTTAATTCTATGAATATAAAGTTACTCGCCGGTTGATTATCGTTAATTGATTTCTTTGTCAATTTGCATGGCATTTCCACAGGCAATTACTTATCGGTACAGTGTGCAAACGTCGCTCCTAATTTAGATATGATGTTGAAGCCAACTTTTTTCGGAACGTCAAGAGTCAACAGTTTCTATGTATGAGTAAAACATCATTTTGCAAAACTACCGGCTGTTTTAAACCCGGCCTGTCGCCTGGCAATGCCCGTAAAAGCTTACCTTCAAATTTTAAGCCCAGCAGAAAGAACGAAACACAAAATAAGAGGGTCCGCTATTGCACGCGTAATAGGAAAATAAATGCGTCCTCTCAAAGAATTTGTGAGAATCTTTAAGGAAGACTGAATCATATGAAAACCACTAACTAACCAAGCAAAGGAGTAAAAATGGATTAAAAACAAGCGGTCCACAAAACGTTTTGGATGTTGGGTCAAATTCGGGATCTTATCAGCGTCCGCGTGCTGAACTATTTTGTGCATTGAAAAAAAAGAACAAAGAACAATACACATAGCATTCGTCACGTTTGCATTTTGCTATTTCTTTTGTTTGCTCGGTAACATGTTTGCAATGTGACGTGTGGAACTGTTTCGTTTGTTGCACAACAGTTGTAATGTTTGTTGCATAGTTGTGAATCCTTTTCGATTCAGCTAAATATGTTCTGATTTAGCTAAATATGATGTGATTTAGCTAAATCCGTTCTGATGTAGCTGACTCTATTTGTATGTAGCTAAATATGTTCTGATTTAGTTAAATCTGTTCCGGTAGAATTAAAGCATGCTCCGATTTAGCAGTTTTTTTGTGTCCGATATAATTTTTTTCGAGCGGCGCCCCAATATTGATTTCTATTAGGTGCTAGTTGGAAGCGACGTTTCGTGTTTGAGCATTGACACCCTGTTTAGTGCAATACAGGTATATTTGTCCAATAAAATTTGGGGAAAATAAAACTATACTTGAAATTTTAATTTTTGGAAATGGATTGTTTGTTTGATTGGTTAATTTATATAATGCTATTGTTTAGTTTTGAAATAGATTTGATTGCACAGATTTCATTTTTTTGGACTCCCTGCTAAGATCTCTGTATATGAAACCTTCCTGTAAACACATTCGGAGGCGACCAAAGAAGGAGAAATGGATCAATGTCTGCATGTATAAAGCATTTCAGCCAAAATTGGAAGAGTTAAATTGTTATTCACTTGCCCAATGTCTTTCCGATTAGATCTTAGTCAATGAAAGGTATCCGTTTTAAAAGACACGAATCAATTCATAAAAGAGCATCTGCCGCAGCATCAGACGTTCAAGTAAGTATTTCAGTGGCACCTATTTGCTTGCAAGGAACAGCGTAATTCATTTACAAAATAAATGGTATTCTTAACCTAAAACAATGACCTGCTGGCATCGTTAAAAATATCACATGGCGTAGTGAAATCTCAACCACCAATTACGGAACCTGCAAGCGCAGCGCAACATGTTTGGCACCTGCTGCTGAACTGATTCACGTTGGAACTTGAAACAGGCGAAATTCATGTAGTTGAGAAAATTCCTCTTTCTGATGGACAGATGGACGACCATGCGCCAACATATCCGCAAGTTAAAAAAAAAACAATTTCAAAAATTTCTGTTTCGGCATGGCATTGATAACGAAGACATTGTTATTAGTGATTAACCTTAGCTCATGGTAGTCTGTAGCTTTCCGGATGTAAAAACTAATAGAATACAGTAGTTGAACTCTAATGTGTCAAACCATTTGAGGTAATGCAAATGCTGCAGAGATTTTTGACAAAGTCAACGAGTTCTGCATAAACAAGATTAGATCGTTGACGTGTAAATCTGTTGCAAAGAATGGTGTTGCCAATTCTGTATGCGAAGCTCACAGAAGAATGAGAAAAAAAGATAAAATGGCTGTCTTCAGAATTCATAGGAATTTTGTTGTATTCTGCACCACGAAGCATTAGTTGCAGAAGTTCAGTATTTCAGTATTTTAAACATGTTTCAGTAGACGTTGTAGATTCTGTAAACTCAATTCGCAAACATGTGGATTAACAACACATCTCAAAACTTCCTGATGGAATGACCTTCACAAACAACAAACTTCTGCATGCAATGTTTTTCCGTGACACATTTCTTTGCCGTGTTTTGAACTTGGAGAAAAACGGCAACAATTGAGCAAAAGGTGTTTTTATTTGTTGTTTGACAAAGGCTTTGCTTTATTTTCTGAAGTGAATTCAAACCATAGTGTGCTTAGTAATGAATCTTTAATGTGGGGTGCATCCGAGGACGTGGCAACCACCACGTAACAACCGTTTTGCCGAAAAAAAGGCAAACAGAGAAAACTAAACAAATCATGATTTATCTTGAATTTTGTACTATAATTTTGATGTCATTTTGTGTGATTGCTAGCGAGGGACTCGTGCAGGATTTTCTGAAGTGTACTTTCGGAAATTTTGTTGCAACAGTTGAATCTGGAACAACCTGATACACTTTTGCTTTTTCTTTCTTAGCAGCGAATAATAATTGGTGAGTTTTACCAGATTTTAAAATATCGTGGATGGAGGTATTGCAGCAAAAAGGATTGATGAAGCACAATCTAAAAATGTTGTTAATTTGAAACGAAAGAGTGAAAAGCAGCAAATCAATAAACCTACATGAAAAACAGTACATCTAATTTAGAAGCAAACACTCTTATCTAAACAGTGCTTTTTCTATTTCTTACCTATTTCTTCAGTCTCTGATAGATTTCCAGGGCATTGGTCTTGTTCATTGGGCCTCAAGACCGCTGAATGTTGGCTTGTGTCATTATTCTGTTTATGGAAGTGGAATTTAAGTGACTCGCGGAGGGCGTTGACAATTGGATGCGTTCCATCAGCCAACTGATAAAAATTGCTTTTTGCATCCCATATATAAAATGTACTAACGACAATAAAACCACCACATGCAACAGCAATGACAATTGCCGGTTTGTCTCTAGCCTTCACGATCAAGGGCCCTAAGGTAATTTGAATGCTGTTTTGTCCTATGTTTTGCTGGTTGTTTGCTCTAAAAAGTGACCTAAAGTAATTCCAAACACCAACTAAAACACCTACAAGCAGGAACATTGTGCTTAAGTTAATTACGTGGGAATTTAAAGTTTCTGAAACAAAAAGACACCGTTTACTTTAGGTTATCGGAACACGTAATATCAGTGTACTCATGGTAAACAAGTTTGCAGATGAAATAATGTAAATGAAATTCTACTAATATGTGGAATCTTGCTACACTTTGTTTATGAAATTTAGAAACAGGTCAACATCAAAATGCTTTCACAATTTAGCTTTCTAATAGAGTTGTTTGTATAGGGTTTTGCAATGGTTCCATGTTGTTGGCCTTTGATATTTATTATTGTTAAAGTAGTTACACTTTGCTCAAATATATTGAACAACAACTGCACGGTTTAATTGCAAAGTTTTCTGCTAGAGCGCTATAAAATTAAAACATTACTTTATTATCTTCCTTTTATGCCGTTGCATTTTTTTCTGGAGCAAAGCTGTGTTTTGGCATTTATTGGCAGAAATCTGTCAATCGGTGTTTATTTGGTATTTTTTTTAACACCGGCGGAAAACATTTTATGCATTTAGATCGCTACTAGGAATTACGCATATTTTCTCTATTTGTCAAGGTACTGTGTCAATTGTGTCCATTGAATCTTTTCCGTAACCTTGTTGCCAAATATTCATGCTGTGTGTATTTCCGTGTAACAGGAAGTTGACTAACTGAACTGCACATAAATACTGGTTACCATCCTTTTTTCAAAGAAATCTTAGTTTATTGTGAAAGTCATTGCTTACATTGTCACCATGCATATGTCATGGGCTTGTTTGGACCAAAAGAGACTCTTTTCAGGAACATCACAAACCACACGCGAGGATCTACCAAGGTAAAAACTGTTTGGTAAAATGTGGATCATTGCTTCTCACACTGGAAAGACCTACAGTTTTGTTTGAAAAACTTGCAGGCTTGCCTAAAAACACCTGGATGATTTCAGCATCACCTTTTGTGGAGTGAGTACTTTTCACAAAGGTTTCAAGGTCTTTGCAAAACTTTTAAACATCTTGAATTGAATAATCATCAAGTGTAGCCTACTGTACTTGCCTGTAACAGTCTGAATCGAACTTTCTCAAGCTATGTCGAGATCAAGACGTCGTAGTGATATATACTAAAACCGAAAGTAATGCTTGCCGCTGCATTCAGAAAAGCGACTGCTGTTCTACGCGTCACAGAAAAGGTTTCATTAAGTTAACAAATCCGAAAATTGGTATTGAAAGGTCTACATTATGTCCTTTTCATAAGCGGATTTGACTGGCATATGGTATTCGTTATAAAAACTGCATGTGCTTTGCTGCACGTCTTTTGTACATGTGAAGCAATTTATACTGTAATATCTTTCCTTCGCACATTTACCTATAAAATACTTTTTAATGTACAGGAGTTATTGCAGTATGCATATTTAACATTAAGATGTAGATAATTTCAAGGTTTTGTGGCTTACAAGCTGTTGCACTGCTTACTACCTGCTTTGAATGATTTTCTTTAAGAAACTTTCAACACAAATCAACCAGTTGAAAAATACTTGTGAAGAATTATAACATATGTAAGAGATCGCAATCCATTACCCTCACAACGTTTCTCCCACAACCTTGGCAATAAACTCTGCTTACGAAGAATCAATGCTGGGGTATCCAATGTAAAATGGAACGCATACCTGTATTATCTGGGACTGTTGCTGAGGTGACTTGAAGCGTAGGCTGTATTGAATAGAAGATTATATTGTCATACGTTTCTTTTGTTGCTGGTTCCCGGCAAGTTTTCACGTATTCAGACTGCGTTTCACAAACTTCGACACATTCAAACCTGAACTAATTGGGTGTGTTTTGTAGAGCCAGCTGTATTGTTAGCAGGTTTTTTTCAAGGAAAATGTTAGGTAACCGATATGGATCTGCAGGGACCCGATTTCTCTGATTCTAGGGACCCGAGTTTCTCTGATTTTAGGGACCCCACGATAATTTTCTCTGATCCTTGGGACCCGATTTGAAATTCTAGCGACTTGAATCGGGTCCCTGGTCCCTGAAACGCCTTAAAAAAAACCCTGTTGTTAGTAATGAAAATATTTCCCTACCCTGTGGTTAACAAACGAGTAAAAGAACAAACCGAAGCAGTTGAAACACAAAGATGGACTTATGAAACGTCTTCTTTTGTGGAAAGTTGAAGTCAAGTGTATTGTTTTTGCGACGAAATGATGGTTCACACATCCTACAAATTATACAGCATTATGTAGAATATAGGCTAATAGAGACGCAATAGCACAATTTAAGAGCAACGTTCTTCACAAGCAATCAGGTACAGTACCGGAATTTGAAACAAAATCTTCTATACTGTTCGTAGATATTGGAAAGGAAATACTTGTATTGGTTGTGCTTGAATTTTTTCTCTGAAACAACTTAGTATTTCCTTGGCGAAAAATTAAATATTTTCGTCTTAATAACATTTTCATAACCAATATCTTTGAGAAAGGGTCGAACCTCAAGAAACTTTAATTTTTCCTTGATCAGGTACAATACAGCAGTTTGTTCTTAGCACGTAAGACAAGGCAAAAAAATCTCTTTATCATTCTTTATGCTTATGCCAAACAACCGGCTGCTAACGTTTTCATTTTGTTGTCAAGGGTGTAATTTACCAGCGATTTTCAATTTAGGTTATTTCCTCAGTAGAAACTGAATGGATAACAGGAGCGGATCCAGGGGGAGATTGGGGCAATCGCCCCCTTAAACCTACAAAAGTGACTTTATTCCCCACGATTTTGTACAATTCGGAAAAAAACATATCAAAACCAATTCCGAACAAGTCTTTCGTCATGTTCGATTTGCCTCAATGTTCTCAATATAACGCCAGTATGTCGTCCATTGTTTTTTCATAGGCGTTTTGCATACCACAATACTACATTTTATACCACATCTCTCTTACAGTAGAGAAGCCGTTATGAGACTTGACAACTAAATATTACTGAAATCACCCCCTAGCTTTCCTAGCTAGAGCCATCCTGATGGATAAATCGTATGATTTTAACACAATCGTGTTGGAATTTCGGATAAAGGGCGTTTCTAATCTCTACATAATTGAGAAAAGAAGTACAGACAGGCTGCAAAAATGCGATACTTTCCAAAAGTGAGTCAATCAGGAATTATCAACCACGAATTGTGAAATGCATCACAAGCAAAAGCGCAAGTTACTGATGTAATCACTGACACAAGATAGTGGAATATTGTATCTCATTTACAGAAGTTTGGGTGAAATATTTACGGTCTTAACATAACATTCCTGTAGATAATTTTTGTTGCGCTCAGAATGAGATATAGGATAATTCCTGATAAATCCAACGAAAATAGTTGCGGAGTAGAATCGCCAAATTCATTTACCACTGCAATTAACATGGAAACAAAACAAAATATAAGTTCAGTTTCGAAAATTAAAGTTAAGAAATGCGCTTCTTTGAAGTCTTTGGAATATGGTTGCGTTTTGTGATATACCCAACGGAAATCGCCTTTTTTCTGTTTTGTTTCCAGCGATGCAACCTTGTGTGTTCCACTCTAAAACTCCGTAAAAACGTTTGTTATACACAGTGGTGGACTTAAGGTTTGGGGGCGAGACAAGGCTGAAAAAGTAAGTATTACGACGTATTATTTCCAAGCCGCATACCGACTATTGTGGCGATATGCTCACAGCACATTGGCTGCGTCCTGTGTTTGCTGAATCGTACAAATTGTTACGTGTGAATCAGGCGAAAAAACTTGCGGCTGTTCGTGTTTGAAATGCACCTGATCATAGCTTTCAAGGTTGTACTGCAGATACGAGCTATACGTATAGGGCTAGCAGCAGTGTCCTGCAATAAAAACATAATTGCTTCTTCTGAGGAATTAGTTTTGTTGGCGATTCTATTACGTGAAACTCGTTTGGTATTGTTAGATGTGATTTTTTTCTATTTTAATTTTCTTTAACACAGTCATTCAGAAATCACATTGATATTGGGTACTTGCGCAAGTTTGTACTGCTCCCATGCTAAGCAATTCAGAGAAGATCGTGATGAGCTGGAATAGCAAGCAAAAGCCACTTTGCCAAATGGCAACCACAGACAACTACCCCAAAGGGACAAAGAATAGGGAAGCAGCACGAAAATGACAAAAAGCGCCTTTGGGTCTGGTGATGCCTTGGAATAGTAGTTTTTAGTTTATCCAACCCCGCGGATCCTAATTTCTTAGTTTGATGGCCACTAACTGCCATTTTTCAAGTTTCAAAGGAATTAAAAATGAATTAAAGGATAGCAATATTCCAGGAGAGGTTGTCCACGCTGAACAGTTGGTGCATTAAAAGCGACAAACGTAGGCAAACAAATTTTAATGAATTCCTGGATAATTGTGCTCTGAAGAAGTCCAGGAAAAAAACTTTTTAATAATCTACAACAGTACTGTGCTATGTTAAGCTTTGCTTGATGCGGTGATTATAGCTTTTCGTTACTAAAATCGTATTTCAATAATGACAGCACAAGGGAAGTTTTTAAGCAGTCTCGTCGCTACTGGGGAGCATTGGTGAGCTCGCCCCCAAAATTGAAATACGATAAGAAAACACAGATGTGAAATTTATAAAAACAACCTGTTCCTGCCAGCCAAGCACGATTGCAACGATTTCGTGTCATTGAAAGCTTTTGTGTCGAAGGCAGCAACAAGCGCAGTGATCGTGGGACACTCTAGTAATGATTAAAAATTTTTTATTGACCGCAATTTTAGAGCTTCAATATCGTCATTTTCGGCTTTGCGCAGATTGATTAACGCTTTTCCATTTTTTCTTCTAACAATGGTAGAGGAGACCTCACAAGTGGATTA
>JGI24159J19872_10005834_pt1 | contig 15937 bp, 9 predicted proteins | sample Ectturendosymbi4_FD_19872 | JGI IMG/M metagenome (IMG submission 19872) | reverse complement strand
CCCCGCCGCAGCTGTCGCTGCCGGGGAGCAGGAGGCAGAGCAGCTCGGCGTCGAGCAGCAGCAAGCGAGCGTACGAGTACGACCCGGATTTCCTGGAGAGTATCAACAACGCGGAAGCGTCGAAGCCGAGAAACGCGACGACCCGAGCCGCCCTGTCCACGTACAGGCGCTTGTCGCCGACGAAAGCATCAAAGCAACGTGAGTGCGATCCATCCTCGTAGCGATGACAGCGACGTAGAGTAAAGAATAAGGCTTTGCTTTACTGCTTGGCGTGTTTGTTGGGGACAGGGGTTTTATAATGCTACCTACCGTTGCTTTGGCGTCGGTAATCGTGTCTCATAGGGTCCTCGGTGTTTTGTAACTACTTTTTTTGTTGGCAGATGTCAGTAACATGTATTTTCCGCTCGTAAGAAGATGCAGGATTAGCGTCTTAAGCAGAATGAATAAGAAAATCTTGTCCCAAACACCTGTTTTTACCACGAGTAACCGCGTATGTCTTGAAATGCTGCATTTAAGCAATATTTATGTTCTATTGTCAACTTTCGGCGTTGCCTACACTAATATTGTTTTGACAAAAATCTGTAAGTGTAAAGGTGAATGTGTTTCGTGAAGTTGTTTTGAGATACCTGCTGAGTGATTAAGGGTACTTCCGCCTCCACTGTGGCGTCTCGATCTCTAATTTTCAACAAAAGACTCATGAACCTTTACAAGCGCTCAACAAAATCACCAACTTGACTTTTCGCTGCCTAAGCTTCAGAAGGTTTTTCGAGAACATTCAAAAATTCTCGTTGAGATTGAATTTTTTTGCGGAAGTCTGTAAAACTCAACGCATGAAATCGTGGTGTCAGGAAAACATAAAATACAGCGGATCTCTTGCAAAATGAAACTTGATCCAGATTCTAAGGTTTAGAAATTTATGGAAGGGCAGGACCGTAACTACGGGGGAGGCCTGGAAAATGTTTTGCCCCCGCTGGAAAAATGTGTTGGACATAGTTTAAAACTATTTGACATAGTTTGAAAAATTTCGGCCCCTCAGAAAACTCTTCGCCCCCCCCCTGGTGTCCCAAACTGATTGCGGGCCTGGGGAGGGGATGTAATTCCCCGGTCAAGCCTTCGCTGTTGAGGAATTAATCGTAAATCGCACTGAATGCCGAAATGAAGGAGCTGGCGTCTTCAGCAATTTCGTAACCATTAGAAGTGAAAGCTTCTGATGCTTGTCAGTTTCAGAACTGCTTCGCATCCGTCCAAATCGATCTTGTTTTCCTTCAAATAGCCATGCGCATTGTTGCTAATGACGTGTCGTTGCGGTTCCCAGCGACCCGTCGATTGCATCGCGAGCGAAAGAACACGGCTTTTATTTCGTCATGCGACGGAAGTTCGGACGAAGGCGGCAAAGCCTCAATCGCCGGAAGCTTGTCCGGCGCGGATAACGGCGGAGGCGGACCGGGCAACGACTTTCTGTGCGAGGTGCCAGCGCCGAACAACGCCTCTCAGCTGCGGAGAACGAGGAGGCGTCCGGTGCGACGCATCGTCGACGACGACGTGTTGGAATCGCCGAAAAAGAAGGAACGCAACCGCAGCTCGACGACCGCCGCCGCCACGATCGCGAACACTCGCGCGACGCGCTACCGCGGCCAGCGCACTGTCCACTACGCCGAGGAGAGCGGCGACTCGGACAGTAACTACGGACAGCCGTCGGTGTCGAGTCGCGGCCGCATACGACGGATGTCGACCCGTGCGCTGGAAAGTCGAGTTTGTTGAGTTACCCGTCTCTGGCAATCGTGTCGCGTAGCACGAGGTGGTCCACGGTTTCGAAGTCGTTCGTGGAGCAAGGAGGAGAATCGTGTCCCGGTCGAGAAGAGCGATCAGTGCGCCAACGCTTAATTTGCGTCGACTTACTTTTTGTGCTTTGTCGTCTGATGGTCTTTATAGCAGTCCGTCTTCTTTCGCCGTGTCGTGTAAATATCGTGACCTGACCAGATGAGAGCGGGTTTACCTCGTATCATTCCATGGGGAAACGGGATTTGCGACGCGGCGTCTTTGGGTTTATTTTTACTGTCGATGTTTATACTTTTCCTCAGGTGAAAAGCGCCGCCCGCTGATTGGTTTTAGGCGCGCTCTGTGCGATCCCTCGTCAATGTCTGTGCCATTTGAATCACGCTCAAACGGAAGCCTAGTAATTTTTCGTTTTATCCATGCCCGCTACCTCAAGCTGTTCGTCATGGTAACGGGCCAAAGAGAATTGGCAGCTGTGACATGCATTCATCTGTACGTGTCCACCGAGTCTTGTCTATTTACTGTTGATGCAAGCGTCGAACTGTGCGTTTGTGTGTGTTGAAAAACTGCCAAAACAAAGGAAGGTTGCATGCTGTGGACGCCGCGAGTTTTCTTTATTTTGTCATAATAAAACGTGGAAACGGATCGGACACGTTGCCTCGATGAACCCACCCGTCCACCCCTGGAGAATCGGAAACCAGCTCAGGCATCCTGAAGGTGCGAAGTGTTCAAATGTCATAAATACTTCTTCTTTCGAAGCTCTCGTACCTCGGCCGGCGCCTGGCGTGCTTGGAGCGTCGTGATATGGAATGCGGAAACGTCGCGTAATCATGCCTGGCTATGGTTAACTAGCAACAGCAGGTCTAGCTGCAGGTGATCCAGTACTTTGCATAGATGTTATCGGTTGCGAGAGCTCACAAAGCCCGTACCAAAGTGGCGACGTTTATGTTATTGAGGAGACGGTACCCAGTTCAGGGTTGCGGAGTCGGAGGTAAAATTTCCGACTCCTTAACGTAACATGAATGCAGTTGGCTGTGAACATCGGCGCCCGCAGAAATTTTTCCAGGGGGAGAAACATCGACATTTTACTCATTTTTTTCAAAATGCTGAAGATGCAATGCAAATAGAGGTTAACAAAACGCTTTACCCTTTCTACGCCCCAAAGATAATGTTCATGGGCGTCGGAAGGGGCGATGGGAGGACCAAGATCCCTCTGGATGTTGAAATGGGACATTTTCCTATTACAATTTTAGCAAAAAGACTGATATTTCAGTTTCGAGTGGGTAAAACGAAATTTCACCATTTTCACCACTGGAAAAATCTTTTTGGCTACCCCTGGAAAAAATTCCACAATTGGCCTCACGTGGAAAAAATCTTACCCACGCCCGTATTGCGGCAAAAGGTACAATAATACGCTTTGTTGAGAGCAACAGCCAGGTACATCGCGATACTTTACACCAGGGGTGGACAAACATTTACTGCGGAGGGCCAAATTGAAAACTATTGGTACCGGCAGCCGGACATGTTGCATTTGTCTGCTTCAGTTACAATTTACGTTTCAAATTATTTTTATTGTAACTTTGTATTACTGTAGTTTAGTTCACATAGGCGGAATAAAATGTCTATCAATAAAATTACTTTAACATAGACTCGATATCTATGTACGTGCGGCTGCCCCGCGGGCCGCACAAAATGCTGCCCGCTGGCCGTAAATTGCTCACTCCTGGTTTACACAATAGGCTATCTGCAGATTTTCTAAGCAGGGTACTTTTTTTCAAAGATGCATTGCCATGGTCGTTCACAAAACCACAAATCATGACTTTTACCTAGCAAGACTTGTCAGTGTCACTTAAAAACAAGAGCTGCAAACGTCTGGGATCTCGCCCAAAGCGATGAAGCACTTTTTAAATAAAATCTTCGTTTGTCTTTGCTCATTTTTGCACGGTGAACGCTCGTAATATATAAACCGGGAAGGCTTAAGCCTTGGGCCTCAAGATCCAAGGGGGCTTCCAAAAACTGCGGTACGCATAGAGTCAAGGGCCAGTATATGATTATTTAGATTAAACTTCGTCAAAATTGTATGTCTTAATTACGTAGTATTCACGAAATTTAGTTTTATTCAGCTTTCGTGGTGATAACGCCAAGTCTCCCAACGAGTTTCCATGAATCTCAATATAACCGTTGGTCAAGCCGCATACCAACTATTGTGTCGACAGACTCAAAGCACGCTGGCTGCGTTTGCTGAATCGTACCGATTGTTACGTGTGACTCTATCAAAAGAACTTGTGGCTGTTAATGTTTGAAATGCACCTGATCAGTGGCATAACTGACTGGTGGCAGGGGTGCGAACCGCCCGCCCCTGCCAAGCTAAATGTAAAAACCGGGCCGCTACCTAGGTTGTATATCGGTATTTACTATTCTTTTGGTTTCAGTAGGTTGTTTTTTTGCGATTTTCGGAGTGTTTTCGGGTGATTTCGGGTTTTTGTATAGCCGTTCAATACCGAATTTTCTATTGTTTCTCAACCATTTTCTGAGTGTTAGCCAGTAGGCTCCCTTCAGCTAAGTTTCCCCCTGGCTCAAACCTCTAGTTACGTCATTGCGTCTGATCAAAGCAAGGATGTACTGCAGATAGGAGCTATATGTAGGGCTAGCAGCAGTATCCTACAATAAAAGCACAATTGTTTCTTAGGTGACTGAGCAATACAGTAGTTTTGTCAGCGTTTGTATCGCGTAAATTTCAATTGGTACTTTTAGATGTGAATTTTTCCATTTGAATTTTCTTCAGTAAAGTCATTCAGAAATCAGATCGCTATTGAGTACTTGCGCAAGTTTGTACTGCTGCCATGCTATGCAAATCATAGAAGATCTTGATGAACTTGAATAGCAAGCAAAAGTCACTTTCCCAACTGGCAACCACATAACTCTTTCCCAAAGAAACAAAGAATAGGGAAACAGCTAGAAAATGACAAACGCGCGTTTGGGTCTGATGCCTTAGATTAGTAATTCTAAGTTTATACAACTACGCGGAGCTTTATTCCTTAGCTTGATGGTCACTAACTGCTCAGGCGAAAGATCCTTTTCAAGATTCAAAAGAATTAAAAACGAGTTGAACAGTCGCAATGTTCCAGAAGAGGTTGTCCAAAGTGACAAACTTAGGCAAACAAATTGTAATGAATTCTTAGATAATTTTGTTATGATGAAGGCCAGGACAAGACATTTTAACTGTTCACTGGTTTATGTTCAGTCTTACTTCATTCGATGATCGTAGCTTTTTGTTTGTTTGTGCGTATTTCAATAATGACAGCATAAGCGTAATTTAAATCAGTCCAGTCGCCACGGTGGGCATTGGTGAGCTCAGCCCTTCCAGATTTCAATATGAAACACTATAAATCAGTAAAGATTTTATCAAATTTTCTAACAGTTACAACCATTTGGGTGCGTTTAATGTGAGGTAGGCCTATTTTGCTCGTGTGTGTGAGATTTTTACAGCCGGGGAAAGAGGGTTGCAAGGTGGTCCTCACTCTGTGCTTTGAAGTCATTACGCCGCCACACACTATATACGTGCAGTGTTTGTTTTTTTTTGTTGTTGAATACAGGTAACAAAAACAGATGTGATTCTTGAAAAAACGTTGACCATGTTGTTTAGTAAATATTGCAATTGCGGCGATTCCGGTTGGTTTGCCTGTGGCAGTTAATAATCCTGTTCCCATCAGCCAAGTAGGATTTCGACAATTCCGTGCAATTCAACACTTTTGCGTCGAAGGCAGCAACAAACGCAGTGATCGTGGGCACTCCAGTAATGATTTAGAATTTTTTACTAGCCGTACTCTCAGAGCGTCATTTTCGGATTTTGGCAAATAGATTTAACGCTTTTCATTTTTTCCCCACAACAATGGGAGAGGGGTCCTCACAAGTGGACTAGCCTAGGGCAGGAGGGGTGTGGCGGGAGGTAGATGGCGCCACATGTAAATAAATGGTCACCGCTAGATGGTGCCCATAAGTTACAAGTCACTGTGATAGTCACCACAAGAAGATTATCGTAGTTCACTTATTTATCTAATGATAGTGCAACCTAGAAGAAGTAGAGTAAACTCGTCGAGGGAGCTATATTGCTGCTGTCAGTTAATGCCCCGAACTACCATCTTTCGCTTGTGCTTACCTCAGTATTTCAAGGCGATGCAGTCAACTGCAACAGCGGGCAACCTTTTCCGGTTTGAGTGCCGAAATCGGCTAAATCAATGACAAAATTCTTCCGCGCGCCAACCAAAATTTGTGAGAACATACTACTTGACATCCTTAGAGGTGCATGTGAAGAGCCTTGAAGAAATGATACAAATTCACCCAAACAGTCAAAAGCACATAAGGGTTAAATTGAATAACGGATTGTTATCACACGAAAATGAAGAAACGGACACCGAGTTTCATCAGATAATACTGCGGCTTGTAAGTTACTAACTTTTTCGTTTGAAGGGGGGAGGATCTGGTTTCCGAGGTCTCGCTCACATGCCAGATAGAAGCGCTCGCGTGCCAAGTTCGGCACGCGTGCAAGGGGTTGCCCATCCCTGGCCTCGGGCCTCGCATCAGATAAATCCGGTCCTGGCCGCCCCCCAAATCGAAAAGTGCCGCCCCACCAAAATCTTAAACCTAAATCTAACTTCAGGTTCATTCTTGAAAGACCATTTGCTATTCCTTCTTTTCACCAAAAGTGCCGCCCCGGGGCATTACTGTTACAGGCAAGTTTTTGCCTGAAACAAGTAACTACTGTACAGCAGGCCTGGAACAGTCATTACTGTACAGCAGGCTAGGCCTGAGACAAGCAACTGCTGTACAAAGGCTAAGTCTAAAGATAAACATTTTTTTGAACAAAAGTCAGGCACAAAAACGTGCAACAACCTCGAATCCAGTCGAACAAGATTCAAAGCAACTTCAACCAGTTAGAGCGGAAACGAACGAGCCTGAAGTTTGTCACGAAATTCGTGACAGGAGACGTAATGAGCCCCGATAAAGATAGCTAATGAGGCAATTAGAGGCGGTTCTGTCTCAACCAGTGATAATGCAACCACTTAATGATATTTAATTAGTAACCAATCAGAGTCCCCAAACGAATGGGGAGTGTCTGAAAATTTGGCTGTAAAAGGGCTCGTTTTCGCACCTAAAATTTGAGTTGAAACTAACTGCGGTTGCGACTTGTTTCTCTCCTTCGGTTTCTCAAACTCTTACAGTTTGGATTCAGAAGTAAAGCACTCTGCCTCTAACGAATACCTGAGGTTAAGTCGTTGATGTCTATATTGGGCGTGGATCTCACTTAGCTCAACGATCAGGAGTTTTGCAAACTGGTTAAGTCCTAGCAGGACCCCTACCAGGCTATGAAATGGCTTGTCCGGGGTAAGCTCTGCCAAAATGGACGACAAACTGGCGCTTTGTCCTAAGCAGGACCCTGGTTTATCCGGGATAAGCTCTGCAAGAATGGACGATAAAAATTGGCTTGTCAGGGAAAAACTATGCCAAAAACAAATGGCAAATTTTGGCTTGTTCGGATAAACCCTTGTCAGTTTATTAGGCGATTCACATTACGTTAAAGGCGACATGCTGATTGACCTTTAACAGAAAATAAAGTTATTCGTAAGTCCTAGCGTTGTGAAATACCAAAAGCGAACAGCTGAAGTCAGCCAGCTGTAAGTGAACACGGCACTCGCTTTGACTAATGATAAATTTCCGTTGAGAAGTTTCTAGCTACATTCTGCACGATCAGAGCTTAGTGCTGAGAGTCGAAGTGTGACAGCTAACCGAATATTTGACGATATAGTGAGTGTTATAGCATAAGCAAAAATTAAATTAGATTTAATTTATTTTAAGGAAGTTACATGAGAGTTCTTGTTCGAGAAGAAATGCAAAGTTGAGACACTATAATTGGTGAGTGTTATTTTCTGTTTATTATCGTATTGTCTTTCTTTAAGAAACAATAAAAGTCATGAAATGAAGTTATTTCTATGAGTGATGTTATTACAATGAGTAGAAAAGTATCAGAGACAAATCTGTCTTTTAAGCAGACTAGTTTCTGTGAAAAAGGGCCGTGATACAGCAAGGAAGTGAACCCACCTTAATATTATCTGCTGTATCTAAAGAGGTCACTTATGCTCTCATTGTAGAGCAAAGGACCTTAACATTGCCCTCCCCCGCTCCCCCCCCTTGTCGGGGCCCTGCACAGCATAAGCGTTGTTTTATTAAAGCTATTCACTCAGGTTCATTGGTCACACTCACAGTCTCACGCTTCTTCTTCTTTCGTTTGAGCGAGTTCTTTCATCCACTGCTTGGCCGGGCTAGATTTCGGGGCAGGTGTTGAGCAGCCATTTGGTTATCTCATCGTCCAGAACCGTCAGGCCGTGCAGTCCGTGGGGAGGTCGATGGATTGGACGTTGGAGGACAACATGGGCAACGGTTTGTTCTACGCCACACTCACATACCGCAGAGGAGACCATACCCTATTTGTACAAGCAGGAGCGGAAACGTCCGACACCGGTGCTGAGGCGGTTAACCCGGACCCAGGCTCTTCTTGGGAGGGTCATTACGGGGGTTATTAAAGTGCGGAGTCTTGTGGGTTGTCCGCCCACTCCGCGTTCCATTGATGATCCGCCCACTGCGCCGCACGTATGTTGTTGTCAGAGAAGCTGACGAGTTGCTGTGCAGCGGGTACAAATGGGTGTCTCGATTTGAGGCGCCGTGCAACAGCACTCGATGGACGGGCAAGCGCTGAGTGGAGCAGATGTCCAGGCTCCATGGCACGGCGTCCTAAATATAGTGTGGCTCCACTGCGGCGAAGCTCAGCAGGTTGGATGCCTGCGAGGATTGGAAGGTTGTCCGATGGTGTAGGACGCAGGCATCCAGTCACAATTTGTAAGGCGTCGTTGATGGTGGGGTCGATAAGGCAGGTATGAGCACTGCGGCGCCAGACAGGAGCGCAGTACTCTGCAGTCGAATTGACCAGTGCCAGGGTGGCTGTTCGCAACGTTGTTGCTCCAGCGCCCCAACCGGAGCCAGCAAGTCGCCTCAGGAGTGCGACGCGTGATGTTAGCTTCTTGCGGAGTGACTCAAGGTGTCGGCGATACGTGAGCGACCTGTCCAACGTAACTCCGAGGTATTTGGGCTCGNAGCAGAAGGGCAGGGCTTTGTTGTTGAAGTTGACTTTCAACTCACGCTTAGCTTCCTTGTTGTTGAGATGGAAGACCGCCGACACCGTTTTTGTGGTGCTGAGCTTCAGCTTCCAAGTCTGAAGGTATTCACCTAGCGTTGCCATGTCCTTGGTCAGCGCCCCTTCCACCGCCTGCCAATCTCCATCACCATGCATGATTGCTAGGTCGTCAGCATATGCATACTTTCTGGAGATGGTGGTTGGCAGGTCGGAGATGTAGATGTTGAACAGTAGCCGCGCCAGGACAGATCCCTGTGGGACGCAGTTCTTGAGGCGTCGTAAGCTGCTCCTTAGGTCATTTCCAGTGGTAAGGGTAAAGCTGCGATTGCCAACCATCTCCATGATCATGTGGACCTTGTGCCTACCAGGCAGCAATCGCAGCAGCTTGCAGGTGAGGCAACGGTGCCATACGGTGACGTAGGCTGCTGTGAGGTCGACGAACACAGCTCCGGCCTTCTTTTTAGATGAAAAGCTATCCTCGATGTCCCGTGTCAACAGAGTGACAGTCTCACGCTAATAATGGACTTTTCAAACTTGTGGAACCTTTGCTATGAATTTACTGATGCTTCCTCACACACACTATAAAACTACGTGCCTTTCCGATATCAGCAGTCACTGTCTCGTTGCATATACATGCCAAGATGTTTGCATTCAACAGTCACATGCGGAAAAACGCCTACTGCCGTAACTTGAAGTAAACCTTTGAAGATTTTCTGCAATGTTATTGTTACACAACAAAGATCAGCAGTAAAACAATCCGCACGCAAGCTTCGCAACGTACTTATACCGGGAAAGGAGCGAACACAAGCGCTCATCACTACATTACACAGAACTGTGAACCTGGCTCGTGTGCGGTGTGAGTGTCATACCGGAAAATAAACTGCCATTGCAAGAATTAAATAAACTGATTGGAATTAAGCTGCTGATTTCAGGTTTATTAGAAATTTTTGGTTCATAGTCCCTATTTCCATGGGGAGTAAAATGCCCGTTTCCCCCCTTGTGGACGCCCATAGGTGTGAACAATTTTGCAGTAGCTAGCAATCAATGGAAATCGTGATACACAGCAAGAATTCTCTGTTTAAATAAAAGTTTCAAAACAAATTTTACCGTTTCAACAGGAATTCCCAACTTATAAGTGTGATGTAAAAAATGATTCAATTGGGTTTTCGGAGTGGGACAAACATCCGACTTCACCCAAAAACTTGCGACACGGGATCCGCAACCCTGCCAGTTTTCAGATGTTGTTTTTGCGGCAACAGCGCAACGTCATGCATGATTCTCTAAATCACATCATTTTGCCGTAGAAGAGAACTGAAGGCTGTACAGTTCAAAATGAAAAAATTCTGTCCAGTGTTAATATTTCCTTGACACATTTTAGGGTTTCCTTATACGGTTCAGGCATCGAAATCATTTGTGAAATCCTACCCAAGCTTATGCTTGGTTTGTGATTAGGATATCTGCACAACCCTAGACTTTCACATTTTCGTTGCAGCAACCTAGCGGCGTGCACCTAAGAATGTTGATCTTCGACTGAATTTCCCAAACTAGCCTTCACCCTGCATAGCAACTGACATATATCCAATAAACAGACGCAGGNTTTTTAAAAGAAGGTTGTGCAAATCGATTGCAATCGCCACACCCAACACGAAATTGACTCGAAGTGAAGCGTAAACAGTTGAAAATTAAGAAAAAAGGCGTCTTGAGCGATCACGACGCATTTCGACTGGATCTTGCTGAACTTCATGCGCTTGCTCCGTTTCAACGGATGCGAGCATCACCAAACGACGCATCTGTCAGCGCCGCGATTCATCGTGCTGCTCTCCGGACATTGAAACGCGTTGCTGAACTCCACGAAGTTCGACATGGATCCGATCACTCTGCAACAAACGTGGAAGCCACAGTTATTACCAGTATGAGTCTGGCCGCACAAAGAAAATGTGTAGTTTTGAGCTAATTAGCATCTATAAGATAAATTTACCAAAGAGCGAAATATTGCAGCTGCCCATAGAAAAAATCGAGCGTGCATTCATGGCTCCAGCTCGAGAGTCGTACCTCTAGATATTGTGGAAAATTTCAACCAACTAGTTCAACTAAACTGTAGGTGGAACGATTCCACGCCGGAAATCTTCCCAATATACTTACCTAGTGTAACATGTACGGTTACGGTCACAGATATTCGTTTAGGCCAAAGGTGCACAACAAGCGGCTGTACGGCCGCATGTGGCCTTTGACAAAAATTTATGCGGCCGAGTACATGTATACAAATAATGGCGACCGTGGGTTAATAAAACTCTTTGTCCAGTGTGTGAAGATGGTTAGTAGACTAGAAAGACGGCCAAACAGACGTGTGGAAGCAAAGCAGGACCGATGCAAAAAATAATATCTTGAACTTACTGGCGGCCGTACTTCATAAAAATAAGTGTAATGCTACCGGCAATAGGGAAATTGTGCACCCCTGGTTTAGGCCTTTTGTGAAGACAAGAACGTGATACTTACGTAACTGTACATCACAACAAAGAGGTTTAGGCCAATACCTTCGCAAAAGAGGTTCAAGCCAATACATTTGCAAGTAAACCACACTTGAGTATCATGTTTTAGGCTACTTGTAGAAGACGCGTGCTCTTGCCCATTCTCATTGCTTTAAATATTCTTATTGTTGTGCTAAGCATCTCAAAAGCAGCTTGCAAAACATACAATGTTCGCATAATATCTTTTGAAATAGCAAAAGCAAACGTTTGCGAAACGGCCTCAGTATAAAACTTGTTGCGGTTAAATTTTGTCTGGAACGTTGCGGCTGTAGCTGGCATCAAGACGAATCCTAGAACATGATTCCGATAACCGGCAGGGATGGTAAGAAAAGGACGTTACTACGGCCTACTTAATTAAGATACGGTCAGATCTTAGGTAGGTCGTGACGTTACCCTCAATGATTTTCAAATTCGGTGCATACCACGATGGTAAAAGTTTGCACATAGGCCCAGTTTCGTTCACTTGGCTCTTGCCAACACAATTCTGTTTCTACCCCATTCCCAGTAGCGCAGCCAGAATTAGGCCGATAAGGCCATGAACCCCCCGAAACAAACTTGCTAAGATTTTTAGCTGGTGCTGTAGATCAATTTCAACTGTTCGAAAAATATACGGAAAGAACAATCGGACTCAAGCAGCGACTAGTAACTCCGTCCTGTTCTCTCACTGAACAGCGTTTAATGTTACCTTTTGCGATTAGATGCGAAAAAAATATTATTTGCAACGTTGCCAGTCACAACACCAGCAAGTGAACGTTCGTTTTCAGCGCTTCGACGGCTGCTAGCCTATCCACGCAGCAATATGGGGACACGACCGCTTTAATGGATTGGCTCATTTGACGATTAATCGTGATGTGATAGTTGATTCTGAGATAGTTAATGACGAGTTGTCCAAAAGGAAACGCAGACTGAATTTTATCTTGTCATTATGTGCTCGCAGGTATTTTATGAAATTAAGATTTGGATATTGGCATCCTCTTATTTGTTTCTATGAATCCACTTACGTACTTTTACGTAGGCCTACCGCTGACACCTCGTGTCACTTCGCAAAAAGTTGACATGCGTTGCCAGGCCCGTAAGTAGGGGGGACGCAGGAGGCAATTTCACCTCCCATGCAAAATCTTTCGCACCTTTGGCAAAATGTGTTGGACATAGTTTGAAAGTATTGGACATATTTTAAAAAATTTGGGCTCCTCTCAGAAAAATCTTCGTCCCTCCTGGTGTCCCAAACTCCTTGCTGGCTCCGGCTGGGATGCTGGAGCAACATCGTTGCGACTTCCCCATGGATTGCACGGCCTGACGGCTCTGGATGATGAGACAATCGGTTGACTGCTCTGCTCAACACCTGCCCCGAGACCGAGTGCGGCCAAGCAGTGGACTGAAAGAACTGGCTCAAACACTGATGATGATGAAGCAGCTTGTCCTTGCGTTACGTACTGTAGGCATTCCCATCTAAACCAATCTCACTGTGCAGTTTTTATATGTGTTGAATACAATGGCGTACCCAGACCAAAATTGTGGGAGCGAAAACTGTTGGGGGAAATTGATTTCAGGCTAGAAACAGTACGTTGTTTGGGATACCGCTTTAAGAAGCACAAAATGACTAGATATTCTAAAAATTAGAGGGGCATGGTCCCCCTGGCTGCGCCTGTGGTTGAATAAAGTAATAACAAACTTAAGGTTTCATCCACAGCTCTTCCTCTCCAATTCCTCCCTGGAACAAATTTCCTCCCAGCAATTAAAAACTTCCTCCCTTAGTGAGTCAAGTGGTTCCCGTTTGGGAACCTCTGGTGTAACGAATGGAATTGTGTGTAGAAAGCATTACTGAGGTCGGGATAATTGCAACGTGCATATCTGTGATAAGGTGAATGAACATGCGGTGTTCCACATGAAACAGATCTTGCGTTCAGGCCCCCAACCAGGTATGTGGGCAACCGGGCAATCCCCCCGAATTTTTCAAAAACATGTTTTATTGTTAGGTATAAACAACAAGTTACAATCATTTTGACTCCCCTCGAAAATACCTGCTGGTTGCGGCCTTGCTTGTGTTGCCCTGTAGCCTGGATTCTAGAGTTGCGGCGCTCGATTCGTTGCCTATTGCAAACTAGACCAGCACGGTGTTATTGGGACAAATATATCCACATCAGCACAGTATTAATGTTACAGTGTTTCGCTACTTTGCTTTCATCTTATGTATACAAAGGTCCATGAATGCCTAAAAATCTGTCTGTGGACCCCTGGGGTCCATGGATCTCCGATTGGGAACCACTGCTCTAGATTCTAGATTTCTAGACTTTTTGTTATTGTGCACTGTGCAGCCGTAGCCTATGATATATACAACTGGAGGCAACGAAACGTAGTAATAAAAGGAACGTTCGTAAATAACTTACTTGTGTGATCCCAAGGGAGACGGGCAGATCACGGTTTGAATTGCAGTTTTTGTTTAATCCTGACCATGTAACTTTTGGGATCGAAAAACCGAGGGATTTGTTTTAATTTGATATGCTTAGAAAAACCAACTGGATTTTATTTATTCTTAACGATTTTATTCACTCTTAGCGTTGGCATTTGGGAGTCTATGATTTTGGTAATACAACGTCATATACTCTCTTGTTTTCACACAAATTTAAAATTTGGAGAGTTAGAAAAAATCATGCACTCAGCGTGTGCGTCAATGGAGCAACTGCAACAAATCGTTGCTTTGTTTCGCGATGGCTTTCATCTTCAAACAGCAGCTGTACAAATAACGTTATGGCTTGCCTTGTGATGTGATCATGTTCCCAACTATTTGTCAAACAGTGCAGTAACAATGTTATGCACACATACAGCGTCCGCCTCACTCACCTGAATTTTCCTGGACTGTGCACATCATTCTTGATCGTGTCTTTTGCAGCTTCCGGGCGGTAGTGGCCGCACCGCACCTTTACGGCAAGCATAAAAGTACAGTATCTTTCTTTTTACAAATTTAAACGCCCACATATCCGCGAGTTGATCGATTTATTCACGACCGGATTGACAACGCTGCCAACCAACACACTTTTTTTCAAAATTTTCAGTTTCTGTTTATTCTGAATTTTCAAAAAGCGCACACATTCTTAGTTTTCACTAAACCAACTGGTATCTACAGAAAGGAACACTTTCCCAGAAAGGAATCAGACACTACTATGGTGTTGGCAGAGTATATTTTCCCACTGAGCTCAGCGAGTGGGCATCTTCAGTTCTTATTCAAACAGAAAGACGACCAGATTATTTTTTGTGCAATTCTTTTTACTAGCTCAAATAAAGATGTTTCGTTTTTTGCTGCTACATTTGGTTAAGTACTCACATTGTGAAGTTCTTGCTCTATCCACGAGAAGGTATGTAATACTTAAATATTTCCTCAAATACCTTAACGTTAAACTTTTTTCACAATTTAACTTCTCATTTCTGGAGATTACTAAACCGCAAAATTGGAAATAGGGGCGTAAAATTATCAGTTTGTCTCCGTAATCTTGAGATTCAGACAATTCTGACCTCACTAGTTCTTTGAAGCACTATAGAGAACGTGCAATCCGTCCCGAATCATGTTACACAACTACAGAAATTAAGGTCAAATTCTTAAAATGCACTAGATAATTTGTTTTAGCTTCTGAAAGAGGTTTAAGAGGCATGCATACGTTTGTGTCAGCGTAGCTTATAAGACGTAGCCTCGGCCTTCTTCATTTTACTTCTTGAAAATGTTTTCGGAACCAGATTTCAAAATGCAAACTTTTCAGAAGGTTTGAGTATCTGTAAAGGCTACGCGAAACTTTATTATAGGCAGTAATCACCACTTTTTCATTTAGATTCAATTTTGTTCATCTTCATAGAGCGATGGCGTTAAACGTTGTGTAAACATGCACCTGCAGGTGCCGAAGACATGCTTGTTTTTTTTTTAATTTGCAGCTTGAGGAGGAAAACAAACGATTCACGTAATTAAATACAAACAAAAAGCAGGACAAGCGAAACTCAATGTCAGCTCAGTGACATATAACATATACAGTGGCGTACGAGGCGGGGGACGGGGGCGGGGCGGCTGCCCTCCCAGCTTGAAAAATTCAGGGCAAACTCTGTTTTCTGGGCAAGCTCAAGTTCCTCAAAAATCCTGAATGATAAAAAATATTTCAATACATTGAAAAATTTCAGGGCAAATTTTGTTTTTCAGGGCAAGCGAAAGCTGTTCAAAATTCTGAATGATAAGAAATATGTATTCAATGCAGTGAATTCAGGGCACACTCTGATTTTCAAGGCAAGCACAAGTTGCTCAAAAATCCTGAATGTAAAAACTATATTCAATACAGTGAAAAATTTCAGGGAAATCTCTGTTTTCAAGGCAAGCTCAAGTTCCTCAAAAATCCTGAAAGATAAAAAATATTTCAATGCAGTGAAAAATTTCAGGGCAAACTGTGTTTTTCAGGGCAAGCGCAAG
>JGI24159J19872_10005833_pt1 | contig 15937 bp, 12 predicted proteins | sample Ectturendosymbi4_FD_19872 | JGI IMG/M metagenome (IMG submission 19872) | reverse complement strand
TTACACATCTTCAGTCCTGCGCACAAGTCGACAAATGAAACAAAAAGGAAAACTACGTACTGCTGCTAAGATCAAAACTCAAGATTACAAATTTGATCCCAATTAGAACCCCTTCACTAAACACAGCTACAGAACTGTTTAACAAACCCGATCGTAAACGGCCATTCGGCACACTGATTGACAAAAAATATCTCCGCGTTTTCGCGTGGTTACTGTCTCAGACGATCACGTGGTTTACAACAGACCGTAACGTGCAGTGGAAAAAGTCGAGGAATACAACTCAGTTAAAGTTCCGGCGGTAATGGGAAATGGAGTAATTCGGTTATGAAGTTTGCACTATAGTTAGGGCACAAATAAACGATTGTTCAGTTTTTCCATGCTAAAGATTTCAAGCAACAATTCGTAAGTCGTTCCCTTGTCTCTCAAAGTTTTTAAATTGAAGTCAAGCTTAGTGGGAAGCACCAACGGAGAGATATTTTTTTGTCAGCAACAGCCTGCTGCAAAGCTAGAGCCTGTAATTGTTGTGTTCGATAAGAGGAGGCAAATCCCAGCCGTTGGTGCTTCCCACTAAGGTTGACTTCAATTTAAAAACTTTTTTTTGAAAGATTTCGGCAAAATCCACAAATTTTGAAAGCTCGAGTCTCGGTCTCGGAATTTTTTATGAAGTCTCGGTCTCGGAATTTTTTATGAAGCCTCGATCTCGAAGTTTCAACGAGGTCTCGGTGTCGATGGTTACGGTCTCGACTACATCACTGCTATTTAGTGTTACCAATGCGAAAAGAAAACAATTGAAATTGATGTGTCAAATTTTTGATTTTGCATATAAGATTCAACAAAATTTCACTATTTAGGATGTTGTTAAAACGCTTGAAATTACACCGAATTACAATAATTTTTTGATGGTGTGGCAAGAAATTGTTCCTACACATAAGCATGCAAAATGACACAATCTGACAACACTGTTCGATAACACCAATGTGGTGAGCAATCCCGAGAAGGGTGACCAGATTGTGCGCGGTGTGTTCTGCCAAACATTTACGAAATCCTGCCAAATTACAAATAATACTGACAAAATTCTGCAAAATTTCTTCATTAAACGATTTACTTTAACAATGGACCCAATACTGACTGTGTTGCTTAGGTTAATTAGACAAAATTCGAAAGTGGGCGGCAGGCCCCCCCAGAAAAACAATGGCGCGCCTGGGCCCATGCGGCCTCCCCGGTTCCGCTACCTATGCCTGGAACAATAAAAGCCGACTTAGTGGTACAGTTGGTTGAGCGCGTGCCACCAAAGCTGGTAGGCTGGGTTCGTTTCCCTGCATGCGGGGTCATACCGAAGACTTGATAAACGGTACTTGCGCCTTGTCCAGGCTCATGCTCGGCGTTAGTGAGGAGGGAAATGGTGCGAGGAAACGCTTCGCGTGCGGTGGCGCCAGTGAGTTGCCATCAATGCAACATTCACTATGAGAGTAGCCCCGAGACGACGCAAGCGATCAGAGGTGGACGCCACAGACCACTCGTGGCAATCCGAAAAGTGTACAAAAAACGTGTATATATGAAACTGTACTGAAACAATAAACTACAGGTTATGAAAATCGAAACTTGCTCCATTCCATGGTTTCTGATCACTTGGAATCTGGTGCACAAGCGTTGATATGTTAGATATGTCACTATTCCACAAAATGTCCATTACAAAATGGAAGGTTTGTGGCTTTCTAGGTTCAGATGGATGGACTAAACGATCCGAATCGCTAGGCAAAATATACCAAATAGCTTCTATAAGTTTAATACCACAGTAGCCACGTTTCAGCAAGGTTCCAATGCCGTGTTGAAAATATTGAAGAAGTATTGAATTAGGCCAGAAGGTACATAAAGTATTGAAAAAGTATAGAAATTCTAAAAGGAAAAGAAGTCATGAAGTTCCTGAACATAACAGTCTCTGATTACAGTACTTTAAATTTGTGAGCAACGAAGTTGTTACTTTGATAAAAAATTATGGAACATGCCAGAGCAACTTTCGTATATGGTTGTGCTCATGAAAGCTTAAAATACACATTGGGATACAAAAACACTGTACAACTGTCAGTGTATGTCTCCATTGTCAGTTGGAAGTTTTTCAACAAGTTTGAAAAAACGAAAGAAACGGACTTTAAGACAAATGTGGCGTCGTGGAAGTTCCCACAAGGACGCGAAATGCAGTCTGGACTGCAGATTTTTTTAAACATTATTTCAATTGTATAACAAAACGCCATAGGTTCACAATCGTGCATACTTTCAGTGAGATTGATGCGGTAAGCGTAGTTTTAGGGAAGGTAAAGCAAAGTTTCTTTGCCGTGATACGCAATATGTAAAACTGTGATCCATGAATACAATTTTGTAAAACGAAGATGTGGTATTGAATTTTTTCATTTAGTATTGAAGAGGTATTGAAAAAGTATGGAAAACGTTTTTTGAAAACATGTGAGGACCTAGTTTTAAAGAATGCCAAAAAACTTTTTCTGCCAACACCAATAACAACGTGCAAAACTGACGTACATGGGAAACAGCGTTTTCTCTCGTGTCAAACCACTTATGAAAAGGCCAAATATTATGAAAATTGGCATTAAAAATTCCAGCCTTGCAACCCTGTTAGAAAGGGGAAGTCACACAGGCATAACACAAACCTTCATGAGCCAAATCCATTATGGCCTCAAAGACACTGACGACACCTGCATTGCGCAGGAAGAAATATATGACGACGCGAAACCGCCCCACGCTAAAAAAAGCTATACTCGATCATGCTTTATGCGGCGCATATGTTTATTTCAATCAACGTGAAATAGTTCTGACCTTTACAAACGCCTCACGAATCCCAGGGATGTACTTACGCACCCTGTTAGGGAACCCGTGAACTGAAAGAAATTGGTCTTTATTTACCCTATATGATTTTTATGCGCTGGTGATATTGTTGTTTCAAGTCTCGTTTCCACGAAGTTGCGTTTGCATTCTTTTTTCGAATTAAATTTACCCTATGTATCTATCTTTTGCAGTGTATTCCAACTCCGTTGGCGTGGTGGGCTCACCAGCTGCCCAGCGCGGTGCAGCAGTTGTCGGTCTTGGGGACATACTTCATCGAAATCGTGCTACCCGTGTTTTTCTTCTCACCTGTGAGGTTTCTCCGATTGTTCGCTGGTTATGCCCAGGTGACAATTAGGACAGACGTTCGCAGACACGAGTAGAACTGCTGCTTTGTTCGGTATCACAGCTGCGAACATGTGACGTGGCAAATACATCAGCTGATGTATTGCGCGCTGGTCGATAGATAAGCGTCGGCCTGAAATCCGTTGTAGCAGTTAAAGCAATGACCGCTTTCTGAAGCTCGGTTTCGCAAAAACCAGAACAGCTTAGTTTAACAAAAGGTCTGTGCGATGAAGGGAAACCGGAGGAAGATGAGAAATTTCATCACCGATACGGCCAGCCACAGGTTTTGATTGTTCTGTTGCGTCTGCGCCACAGTCTTCATCGTTGCTTTTGCCGTTTTCTTTCAATCAAAGAATCTGTTTTGTTCGGGATTCGATTAATCGTTTTTTTCCTGCAACCATGAAAAGGTGAAAATACCCTAGTTTTTTGTCACAGGTTCTCTTGATGATTGTCTTTCTTGTCGCAGGTACTCTTAATGATCGTCATTGCCCTGACCGGAAATTACAACTTTTTCAACCTCCTCACCGCAGCCCTCTGCCTGTCTTTGGTCGACGACGAGCACCTCGATTTTGTCGCGCGCCTCTTTTCGTGCACTTCTCGGAAACGTAAGATATCTGTAGCAAAATAGTCTCGAAACAGGCCTGGCGACAAAAGTTCGTGAACGTCATGTTTGAACTGTTTGTAGATACGTACGTCGTAGGATCACGAATGCAATTGCCTTAATGCATGAATTTTTTTTGGTCTCTGACTGCGACTTTTCTATTCAGTTGCTAGCTGTTCTGCGTTTCGTTTGCAATAAGCGTCTTCTTCATCGTATGAGCCAGTTCTTTCAATCCACTGCCAGGCCTTACTAGATCTCGGGGATGCGTTGAGCAGCCATTCGATTGTCTCATCGTCCAGAACCGTCAGGTCATGCCCTCCACGACAGAGGTGGTCAGAGTCACTTTGTCAGACTCCGACTCCGCTCCTGACCCAAAATTTTTGGTTCCGGGTCCAGAAATTTTTCAAATTTGAGAATCCGACTCCTGTTCAGACTCCAGGTGCCATCGATCCAACCAAAACTTACCATGTTTTTACTTAAGAAATGACCACACACACGCCTGCTACTGCCGAAATTGAAAAGTGACTCCGGGTCCGGTTTTTCACGAATTTTTGACTCTGGGTTCGAAAGAAAAACGCAGAATCCTGCCGGAGTCGACTCCGGATCCATGGCCACCTCTGCTCCACGTGGAGGTGGATGGATTCAAAAAGCGTAACTAAACACGACAATAATTTGGCTCAGAGAAGACCTCATCCGTCGCGAGAAGTCCGTCGTCGCACAAGCTTGTTTGGTTGATCAATCTTGCTGCTCTGTGTCTCACCGCACATTACTGTTCTTCACTCGTGCATTACGACAAGTACTTCAAACTTGGTGAGTAATTAATTGCAGTTTTTGAAAACATGAACTCTTTAGCTTTTGCAGTGCGACGTCATGTAATGGCTGAGTCAAACCTGAGGCTCTTGCAAAGTAGTATTAGAAAGAACAACCCAAAAGCGCCAATTTCTATCTTAACGAGTCAAGATCGTTGCCTTTTTCTGTCCAAGTCCATTGAGAAATGTTTTTTTCTGCTTGGTTTGCAAAATGTTTTGTTGTGGACGCGTTTTTTTCCATAAGAATCATCGCCTGTGACGATGCACTTTAAAGTTTAAACCTACCGGGATTTGTTTGATCAAAAAAAGATGTTTAAGCGCCCGTGGCAACCTGTTGCAGTTTTCGCGAAAAGTTTATTCGGGATTCATTCGTCGATACTGAGTAGTAATTGAAGTTTTTATCAACCTATACTTGCAACCACCGTTGGAAGACAAAAAAGTGGAGGGCATCAGCAGATAAACAACCCATGCTTGAACTGTATCTTTTTACATTTGAAGTATAAGTCAGGCCTGTGGTGGATCAGGAAAGGTGGATATACCAAGGCCATTTAAGAGACTCTCTCTCTCTCTCTCTAGATGCCACTGGATATACCCTACATTTCCTGATGGCTAACTCTGTGTCACTCAACATACTGTAAACGTCCGGCTTATCCGCCGCCCTTATTTCCCACTGCCTGTCCTCAGTGCCAAGCCAGGGATGCTAAAGGCAATCCACCGTTGTTTTGTCTGTAGATAAACCGTCCTTACTCATGTGTTGCTGATGCTGCGTTCTTGTTCTGCCTTACGTGCGCAGTCTGTGCATTAATGCAGTTTACACTTTTCAATTAAAGAACTGATCAATGCGATCTTCATAAAATTTACTGTTTGGACATTACAGACTTTACTCATGGACATTTGGACGACTTTCTCAAATGGGCGATGCCTGTAATCACGTGGACTGCAAGCATTCTTTTCGCCATCAAAATTTTGTTCGTCTTATTCATGTAAGGCACTTCAGTGATTCCTTACAGTGCAGCAGCATTTCGAGTGTGAACTGCTTTGAGATGGTCGCATCAGGCCAATTGCCGGTCGGGCAGAGGGTCGACACTGTGTGGCTATTCTTTTGAAACAAGCATTGTCCACTGACCCGTTCCCCGTTTGACACTCTTGAGTGCTGTAGAATGTTACAGCTTCATAGAAAGAAAGTGTTCGTTTCGTGTGCGGAGCGGTGCTGTTACCATGGATTGATTGGTTGGGCTTGTAAGAAACATTATTTTGTGCGTACGACCCTATTTAACTCCTTCGTAATACCGACACTGAGGAAAAAATGCGGCAGTGTTCGGTTAAAGAAGATGCTCAATGCCACTGCTGGGTTTTCCAATGTCAACTGACCTCGTTGCGGTCAGCCCTTCCCCTGGTATGGATCTCGTGCACTGTCGTTCCTCAGTATTTTCTGCTTGTTATCCTTTTCACCCGTGAAGCGTCCTCGCTGTCCACTGCGTGAAAGCTTATGTTTCAGGTGCAATCTGCTGGTGGTGTCGCGTTTATGCGTATATTATTTTCACTGAGGCATTTCGGCCATTTTTCCCATAAGATAACATTGAAACTTGATGTAGCAGTAATCACTAGTCTATATTTTTGGACATTATGACCAAATTGACTTAATGTTTTTCGGTCATTTAAAACAGAATCCGGTCAATGACCGAAAAAATGACCAGAAAAAACTAGGTTTATGCAGTTGTAGTCAAAGAGGATTCATACAGTTGCGTGTGCAGCTGCGATCACCGTTGCCCGTGTTAATAAAATGTCCAGAATTTTTCCTACATGTTTGTAGTCGCTGACGACCATGTTNTGTGGCTTACATCAAAACCAGGGAAAATTCTTTGTCATGCAGGTCGATTCGTGATGGCGTCAAGTCGTGGATTGGAAATTTCATCAAAGTCGCCCTGGTGCTAGTGCCGTCAGTTTTTATCTTTGCAATTAGCCTGGTAAGTTTAAAAAAAATTGTTTCAGGTCAAGGTGTTTTGCAAAGGGNCAAAATTCAAAAGGTAGGCTCTTTGGCCAGAGGGGGGTAAAAGTCCTTTCTTAAGAAGCCATGCNGTGATATTGCGTTTTTGTTCAGTTAGTTTTGATTCTCTAACTTTCATCCGGTCGTCGTTTGCGCAACGNTTTTCATCGCCACTCTACAGTGTAAAGTTGTTGCGGCAAAAATGTCAAGTTTTAAGACAGTTGCGCAAAGCGACCACCGAGTGTGGCGCTGATTAACGTTTGAGTCGAAACCATATGGGCTTGCTGACGATCGTTTGTGGATTCGGTGTATTTTGACAGCAGAGAGCCGGCTTTCCGCTCTCACTAGCTCTAGAGTGTCAGCCGTAAACTGAAATGCGTCAAATCCGCATTGCTTGGTATGGATAGCATTTGATTTAACAGGAGTTTTGTTGGGCTGCGCAGCTATACCACAGTAATAATGCTTTCCACGGTTAAACCGTAATTTGACGGGAGAAAGCAGTTGCTGCTTTTTATTGTGGACCAGTTGTAATTGTAAACGTACAGCATTCAACTTCTGAAAATTACTACGTATCAAAATTTGCATTTGGAAATTTTCCAGACGTCACAGTGACGCCACACTGCCAGGGAAAATTTCAAATGCAAACGCACCTTTTTTTCTTTATCAGAAAGTACATAAAAATTCACTTCTGATGATGTCTTCACGATTTATGGCCAAAACTGCCTCAAAAGCCACTGCAATGGCTTTCGCGGTCCTCAAACATTTAAAAGATCGTGCACCAGAAAAAGCTTTCCGCCTAACTTTTTGCGTACGCGGAAGCATTCGTTGCGCTCAAGTCTAGTCAAGTGTGAGGCCGATCTGGATTTTCAACGTAGGTTTCTCGCTATTCTCTGCTGTGATTCACACAGGTCCCGTTTTCGACGCTGGATAGGGGCAGTGCCAGCAACCTTTGGCCTGTGGTTAACAAATGGCACCACACTGCGAACAAGTTCGAACTGGTCCACTCGTACGGCCTTTTCCGGCGCATGACCGGCGTTGGTGGCCGGCCCGAGGTCATCTTGGAAGGCAGCGATTCACCCAACGGCCCGTGGAAGGTGATCTCGTGCACGGGCGTCGGAAGGGGGAGGTCAAGGGGGGGCCTTGGATCCCTGGATTTTGAACTTTTCAGCAAAAACAGGTTGGTTTCTTAGTTTTGAGTGGGAAAAGCCTAATTTCACCACTTTTGGCCCCCCTAGAAAAACTTTGGAAAAGTCCCCTGATGTCCCCCTCCCTGGAAAAAATCCTTCCGACGCCCATGATCTCGTGTTGTTCGTCTTAGTTTTGCTGGCACCCGCTCAGACTCCACGACTGTGGCTTCGTAGCGGCTGGAGTTGTGTCACCTCACCAGGTGCTTTCCGTTTTTGTGAAGTGCCAGCACCCTAGTGTTGATCGTGTGATTGATTGTTTCGCGCTGTGCGAGGCGGCTTGGCTTAGAGCACATGCAAGACCAGCACAAAAGCGCTTTGCAGGTTCGCTGTGAGCCTCAAGTGTAAAAAACAGCGATAGACGTGTTGGATGCATTCGCCATTCTTGCTCGCAGAATCTGGCCAGCGGAATGCTTTGTCCCGCCTCCATGTACATCAGATATTCGTTTTTTAGCGAGTTCAGCTTAACTTTTGCATTGCATCAAACGCATTTTGCGCTACAGTTCTTAGACCTTGCGGTTTAGACAAAATGTGATTTATCACTAGAACTGAAAAGCGCACTGTTTTGAAAGCTGCGGGATGTTATGTACTGTAGCAAGCGACAGTATGCCACCATGCAAAACCAGGAATTTTTAAATAGCATTTGCTTACCACCCGAAGGCTCACATTGTTACAGTTTTTCGCTGTTTGACTAAGATGTTTCTGGAAAATTACCCAATTTTATATTGATTTTCGCATACCTCAATTTTTTTCTTATATCAGTCTCATATCACAAGCTTTTTCGTTGTCGCTTTTGCCGCAATATATCATAAGTAGTCTCCACAAAAAAATTGTCAATGAAAGTGGGTCGCTAGCTGAAAACGGTTGGAAAGCACTGCCCTAAACAATACTGCTGTTTAATTTATAGTAAATGCTCCAGATAAGCTGTACAAATTAGCCTCATTTAACAAAGTCTGTTCAGACAGCGAATTATTCGAATTAGTTGTGTTGGCTTTGCCGCTGTAGCTTAAAAGCTGTTGTTCTGTCTTCAGGAGTACGAGTTCGTTTACAAGCCTGGCAATCCCGCCGCTCCCCTCGTATGGGCGGGTAAGATTTTTGGATAGCAGCTCGGCTGACGTCTTAACCGTCACCCCGCCAATGTTGTTCGTTAATCCCGTGCGTTTTTGCAGCCCCCCACCAACCGCGCTTGGACTGGCAGCTCTGGTTCGCAGCCCTCGGCAGTTACCAACACAACCCGTGGTTCATTAGTCTCGTGCATCGCTTGCTGAACGGGCAGACGGAAGGTGGGTGCAGTAGCCACGGGCCCGTGTCCATGGGCGTCGGGAGGCTTCCCGAGGTTTTGAAATTTGATAGTTTCCTATTAACTTCAATATGTTTTTCTCTTAGTTTCGAGTTGATAAAATGAAATTTCACCACTGTTGGCCCCGCTGGAAAATATCTTTTTGTCCCCCCCAGGAAAAATCCACTATGGCCTCCCCCCTGAAAAAATCCTTCGGACGCTCATGCTCAGCCATTGACCGGATCGTTACGCGCGAACTGCACTCGCTCGCGCTTCCAGCTGTTCATAGAATCGCTTTAATCCTCTGCGCTTTCAGTTTTGGACCTTATTGATCGGAGCCGTTCACCGTTCGAGCGTCCTCCCAAATACATCCGATCGTCGCTCTACTCGTACTCGTACACGAAACTGAAAAAGGACGGGGGCGTTCCGAAGGCGTGGTGGAAAAGGAAGTTCACCAAAGAGTACACGCCGCCGCTGACCAGAGACGACACTGCGATGTTGGAGTTTCTCAAGTACAACAGATTGATGCCGGTGGTAAGACCAGTCTCTTGTTTCGCAGAAAATTTTTCGCCTGCGCCATATTTTTACTTGCAGCGTTGCTGGTTCGTGTTTTACTCTCTGTGTCACGCCAGGGACTTCTTTCCAGGCTGGTGATCGCTTTTTTTCCGGTGACTCCTCCACCGCGCTTTGATCTCAGCTGGCGTTTTTTTGTGTATGCTTGCGCGCGCATTTCGTTTCAGTAATTTATTTAATATTTTCAGGTGAATATTTCTTTTGCAAAGCTCCGCTTTGATTTGAGCTCGGTGCCACGTCTACCTGTTGATCCAGCGTGAGAAGTTATCGCCAATCAGCAATTGCTCGCTGCTTGTCTAAATACAAGCTGTAGATGTATGAGTGTTCGCAGCATCGTTGTGAACACAGATGGTGCGTTTCGAACGTTGTTTACCGGTGGTGGCGCTGCGGCGTCTGTCTCGAGGTTCTCGGCTGCTTGACAGTCGCACAGGGTTGTTTCGCGTGATCGAAAACCTTGCTTGACACAGAAGCGTGCAGCGAATCAATTTCCTGATGGCCGCAGCAGTGTTTTGTACTCTTTCTGATCAAAACACTTGTCGCGGATTGCGGAAGATGTTTATCATTTGACGCTGGCATCATTTTCCCTGCTTTTTTTCAGCTTCGCAGAAACGACTCCATGGCACAGAGTGCAGCAGCTATTCTTGTGTACGGCCTACCGCTTGCACTGATGCGCGCCCGATAAAGTTTTTGTGCTTTGCGCAGAAAGTCAAAAAGCAGGCTCCCGGCAGACTGGAGTATTTTTTTGCAACACTGCGCACGTACACGATGAAAGTTCACCCTCCGCTGCTGCTCTGGTCGCTGTTTTTCACTGGTACGTAGAAGTCTTATAGTCGTATGTTGCATCGTCGTTTGGTTTTCCTAACCTGAGGATGTCACGTTGCGCGAAAATGCTTCGAATGCAGCGCTGTACTTGGAGCGTTTGAACTGCTTGGATGCTTTCTCTATGCCTGTGCAGTTTTGATGCTGTTTTGTGAACTTCTTTCTTTAAGAAATCATAGAGTTTGCGATAATTTGTGAGATTGCGATCCAAACACGCCAACCTGTTTTGTTCTAGCTGACCTGTTCAGCAGCTCATTAATCGGTCGCATGGACAACGTAAATACGCGCCAGGGTTGCTTTGATTGAAATCTAACTGCCGTTTTTCAAGTACGTGGGACGACGGCAGAAAGGCGTGAAATTATAATAGCAATACCTGCACAAAGCGTACGACAATAAAGAGCGATATGAAAGCTTTGCTGAACAGCAGAGATCAGTAATTTGATTGATAACACTTGTTTTTCAGCCATTTTCCTTTCATTCTTGGACACTTTCATTGCACGATTATTTCAACGGAAAGTGAAGCAGGCGTGAAGAAAGTCTTTCCTGCGCAAGCCGTTCTTTTTCCTTGCATTGCGTCTGCTGCGGGGGGTGGGGTGCGCAAGACAAATCGCCTCCCCGTTTTACCCCTTGCCCTCGAAGTGGAAAGGCTTCTCTGTTTTGTTATTTTATTGTCGTGCGGTGGAAGCTATTTTGGGTGTTAAAAAACGCAGAAAAGGACTGCGAGAGCTTACAAGGATTGACCAAACTTGGAGGTGGGGGTGCGGAGTCCAAGGTATCTGAAGCTTTCATTAAGTTTTTCGAAACAAGCAGCCTGTCGCAGGCCAAACACGATTGTCAATAGGTCGAAGGACGCTGCAGGAAAAATCAAATCCGCGTTCTTAAATCCGACAGGAAAGATTGAACTCCGAGCCTGTTGTTCCTGAGCGCATAGTTTAATAAACGTTTTGGTGAATTTTATGGCTTGCTCAGCTGAAAGAGGCTCACGATGAATTCAAACGTAGCTGTTAACTTTTGCACCAGTAACCTTTTGTGACGACAGAAAAAGCGGGTTTGTGACGTAGGCGCTCGTGACAGTCGAAAGTAACAACACCGTCCCCTGCTTTTGCTGAAACTCAACAGCACCCGAGAGTTCACGGCGTTGGCCATGTTGAAAGGCGTGGTCAAAAAAAAGTTATCCGGTTCGAACATTTTCTCGCCAACCGTGAAGTCAATTGTACACGAGGTGTGACGTAGCAATGCGATTTTATTACGTGTGCAAAATAGACAGCAAACAATCACGCGTCGTAGCGAAATGTTTCAAACAAAGAAGAGAGCGGCTGTAAACTGCGTCGTAGTACAACCACTGGCGATAACACTCAACCGTAACAGTGGTAAGAACCAATCAACCGTAACAGTGGTAAGAACCTCGCCATCTTTCTGTTAATAATTCAAACCCCTCTATATTTTGCTGCGAAAATACGTTTATTGAAGGCCAACTGGCGTTGCAATTGTGACAGTGTGTTCAGTGGTACAGTAGTAAGTTTCAGGAAAAACTTTATTTGCTTCTGTCTTTAGTTAAATCGCTTGGTTTGCTATGCTATTGCAATATGTAAGTCAATTAAGTGCTTCCTGTCGTCTGAATGTGCAATGCAGAAATTTTACGAAATAATTCGAAGAGAGATTGCCTCTCTCAGCTAAAAGTGCTCAGCAAGGTCGGTCTTCGTTTTTGTGGTGCCAGTAACGTGCAAAGTCTTCGTTTGTTCGCAAAACATTACTTCCCGAAATTTGGAAACCTTGACGCTGTTGGCTTGTTTCAACCACCCCCTTTATTGTCATGCTTGTTTTCAATTATCTGAGCTTGATCCTGGGACTATTTCAAAGCATTAAAAACTTGACATCGAAACGTACGGAAGTTCGTAACTCTCAGGTGGTTTGCTCCCTAACCAAATAAAATTTGGGTAATGTGGTAAATTGATCTTTTCTTCTTCCTGTAACAGTGGTTTCACTCCGTTTGTTATTAGATAACTTTTGATGCTGCTTAACAACACGTTATTATCGAAGGTATTAGCTGTTTTTTGATAAACTTAAATCACATTGCAGCAGACTTATCTAACTTAGTGTTGTCGTTGTGAATGTCTCGATAAAGACGTACTCAAAAAGCGGTTTCAGCCATTCCAGTCATAAGAAACAGCATTAGCTTCTAACGGTCTGCAAGTCTTCGTTTTTCTGAGGAAGCAAGTGTGAGAAAAAACTGAACACATCTGCTTTGACAAGTGCCACGCGAAAAATCTCGCGCTTGATTTCGCGTCTTGCAGCCAGGATCATGTTCTTTAGCTTCGCGTCCCAGTACTGTACACACGGATTCCTTCGATTGCACTCGTTGACATCGTTCTTCTCGACGCCTTAGTTATCTGCCGATGCTCGGAGCGCGGCTGTCGCTGCGATTCGATCGAGTCGACTTCTTCGGGTTGCGGTTCAGCGTTCCGCGTTCGAACGACACCGGCTCAGCTGCATTAATAGTTTTAGAACGTTGCTTGAACCGTTTTGCTTGAGGACTGGAAGCAACAGACGATGTTTTCTAGATTCAAGGGTCGGCAACCACCAGGCCGAGACCCCGGTGCCGGTCTGTGAGGATTTCAACCGTACGGTTGTTATTGACTACCATAATCAGTAGGGCCATTTACAGTCACAAAAGTGATGTATTTTTCTGTGCTTCAGGAAGCTATGAAAACACTTTTAAAACAAAAAGAGTAACGAAAGTTATACTCTACAAAGTGTAAGTGATAAAAAGTCACATTTTCCACATTAGATTTTAAAGTCATATTTTGCATATTTTGAACCTCATTCAGTAAGCAAACCATTAAAACAATCTCAAAATATCGGGTAGAACTATTATATCCCTAGGTCTAAGCTGCATCTTGCAAATTCAACCCACTTGGATACCCTGCGAATGATGGCAAAGACGCAGATGAACCAAGTTATTTGGATGAAATATAATGCACTGCCTAAAAATGCATGGTCTTGCTGCCTCAAAAGAATAAACTAATTTTCATGCATGCTTTCAAATTGCTTCAAACCAAACTGTTGTGTATGTTTTGCTCACCTTTTGAGCCGTTTATTTTAGTGGGGCTTCAACAAACCATGGGGCTACCATATCTTATGTCTATTTTCGTTGGTAATGCTTCTTTGTACAGTAGTTGTACGTTTTCGTTCAGTCATTTTTGTTTGGTCATATAAAGTCATATTTTCTGAAAAATAAAGTCATTTTCAAGTTTTTTTAGGTCAAAAAANGGCCATANTAATGAGTGTTCCCTCTAAAGAAAATTTTGCACTGAGTAAATGTTTAAGTAAGCATGCCGTTGCGCAACCATGTAGACACAACCAGTGAAGCGTTGGAAGGGCTAAGCGATGTATACATAAATATACGATATTAAATTTGAAATGTTGCATGAGCGCGAGAAAGATTTCACTACGCAGATGGTCTGGTGCTGCTGCGCACCTTAGAGGGAATATTGACCGTAGGTGGGAGCATCTTATTGAGGCAAAGCAAGTCCGGATCTGATCACTCACTGAACCAGTGCCACGATGACTTGCGAGTTGTAATAAAATTGCATGTACCAAACATTCGTTATTTTATTGAGGGCCGGTCCGCAAAATAATACCAAGCTTAAACCGAGCCGCAGTGCAAAAAAGGTTGCCGACCCTTGGAACACAGCGCACTTCAAAAACAATACAGAACAGCTCATGAATGCTGTTGACAAGGTTTGTGTTGCGATCTTCGCGGTTTCAGTTCATATTTGTTTGGCCAGTGGAATTGGTGTCAGACGAGGATTCTCCAAGCAGATGTTCTAGAACTATTATATCGTATCTATCGAGGAACAACCGTTACATACTTTTGAAACAGAGCCGTCGCCAGAAAGTCTTCCATAGGAGTGCTTTACTTTTGTGCAGGGAGGTTGACATTCTAAAATTGGACAAAAACTCTACTTTTTTCGTCCTACATCTTTCAGTTTGGGGGGCTAAGCCCACCGTGGCGACGGTGCTAAATTGAAGGTTGGTCTACAAACGCCAACACCGCACAGACCTACTTCAAAAACCTAGGTAAAGTCTCTGACCTCTGTGCACTCGAAAGATGCAGAAGTATTTTGTAAGACCAATTATCACAATCAGAAGAAAAAATCCACAGACAATGGCTGCAATTACACCGGGATGAAGTTGTGTTGAGTCATTTGCTCCGAAAGTACCTGTGAAAATTGGCAGAAGCCTCAATTATAAATCGACATAACGATAGTGTAGTCCTACTATCACCTCTGTCACTCATAAAAATGTGTGCCACTTTTAAACAAGTCTGATATGAATTGGAGCAAATGTTTTTAAGTAATCAGTTTTAAACTCGAACTTTCAGAATCCGTATGTTTATCAAAAACTGGCATTTGTCTACTAATCGAAGCGCATTATTAACCCAACACCATTGTTTACTAATGCCAAAATTGATCTTACCGTTACAAATCAAGCTTTGATCATCCGTCCAGCTTCCGTTTGCCTGACACGTTTTATAAACCACAGGGTCGGATGAACTGCTGTCGCAACACTTGATGGGAATTCTTGTACCCACTGCCGCGTTGCTTACTTTCAAGTAAAGCTTGTCTCTCGGCATGCACTCATTCTCAGGAAGTTTTAGGCAAACGACTGTAGAAGTGCAAAAAAAAGAAGTGAGCAAGCTGATATTGACCGTAATTTCTATTCTAATCCATGCGTTGTTTCTTTATGACCTTGTTCCTGCGCTTTGTCGCAACACGCGTTTGACAGTGGAACAAAAGCTTTTTCTCTTATAATTGCCAGAGCAGCGAAAGTGTAAACCGCCCACGAGTCCAGCTCGTGGTAGACTTCCGGAACGGCTCCGTAAAGAGAGTAGTGCTGTGTCATAACGGCTTTTTCTGTTGCATAAGGGCAAGCGATAGCTATGTTTGAAACCTGATTAACGTACGATTAAGCAATGTTTTACTTGTATCAAACTCATCTAGATCTGCAAAGGTGTTTCCCCGACTGCACCGTGTATCACGGAAAAGAAAACCTATGAAATTTTTTCACTATTTGTTATTCGGAGAGCGAAGTTCTTCGTCATTCTAAAACTCTGGACTGGGGTTCACTAAAATAAATAATCAGGCAAACTAGCCCAGGTTTTTGAACAGCTGGAAAATGAGGGTGTTGCGCTGCAAAGGTGCGTGCTCATCACATTTTCAGTTTTCTAATGACCGGCAAACATACGATGGAAACTCTGGGAAAGTGACATTTGGTGCCTGTTCCACCCCGCTTATTTAAGCATGTTCTTTTTGAATTTCAATGCATTTTCAGGTGAAAAACGTGAAACGCGACGCATCATTATGAGATGGCTAATTTCAAGAGTGTGACTGGAAAAACAATTGAGTAGAATTCAATGAAAAAGTCAGCGAAACTTCGAATATTTTTTTACGTAGACATAAGTAAGGGTTTAGTATTGAAACAGTCTGCGTTCTTTTGTGAATA
>JGI24159J19872_10005832_pt1 | contig 15938 bp, 6 predicted proteins | sample Ectturendosymbi4_FD_19872 | JGI IMG/M metagenome (IMG submission 19872) | reverse complement strand
ACAGGGTGTTATTCAACCCATGGTTACCTTTTTAGGGGTAGAAATTTTGACCACTTTTTGGTTTTTGTGGCATACGTTTTGTTCCAGACATGCTAGAAAGCCAATCAAGGGCTCTAAAGACTCGTAAGATAGCCTAGTTTCGTAAAAATATTTGGGCCAAAATGTTGGCCCATTACATGGGCGTCCAGGCCCGGGTAAAGTAGGCCATAAAAACGCGAAAACACCCCCACTTGTGACGCCCCCCCAAGAGAACCCAAAACTGAAAATTTTTTTTTGACTCGGAACTACTAGACGTGCTGAATCCGTAGAGGGTTTGAACACCTCTCTAGCTGCAGCAGCTGGCGAGTTATAACCAAAAACGTACGAGTCAATCTATTCGTTTTTGCGGTCGTTAAGGGGTTAAGCCTAGGGCCTCAAGATCCAAGGGGCCTCCAGCAAACTTTGGTACGCATAGAGTCAATTGCCGTTACTGTATGTGATCAGTGCGATAAATAAACATTCGTCAACAGTTTATGTTTTTAATTTTTATTCATTTAATCAGGTTTTGTGTCNATAACNTCAGGTTCTTCAACGAGTTTTCATGAATCTCAATATGACNGTTGGTCAAGCCGCATGCCGACTGTTNTGTCAACATACTCAACANACTTTGACTGCGTCCTGTGTTTGGTGAATCGTGTCGACTGTTACGTGTGAATTAGGCGAAAGGTCTTGTGGTTGATTGTGTTTGGTATGCATCTGATCAAAGTTTAAAGATTATATTGAAGATAAGAATCACGTGTAAGGCTAGCATTACCCTAAAATAAAAGTACGGTTGATTTTTCTGATCGTGAGGAATACAGCTGCTTTGTTAGCGTTGCTATTTGTTAGAGTTTTCTATTCAGTCTTTCAGAAATCAGATTTCCATTTAGTAGGCCCACGTTGATTTCGGAGGTTTGTACTGCTCCCATGCTAAGCAAATCAAAGAAATTTTGATGAGCTTAAATAATATGCAAAAGTCACATTGCCAAATGGCAATCACATAACTCTACCCAAGAAGACAAAGAGTAAACAAACAGCAAGAAAATGACAGCAGGTTTGGGTCTGACGTCTGAGGCCTTAGATTAGTGGCTCCTGGTCGGTCTATCCAACCACGCGGGGTCTTATTTCTTAGTTTGATGGTCACAAACTGCTCCTAAAGGAGAAAGGTCTTATTCAAGATTCAAAAGAATTGCAACTGAATTAAAGATCACAATTTTCCAGGACAGATTGTCCAACACTAAGCATTCGGTGCATTAAAAATGACAAACTTAGGCAAACAAATTTTAATGAAATCCTAGATAAGTTTGTTATGAAGGCAAGGACTAAACCCTTTTTGAATGTTTGCTGTGCTCTCTTCAGCCTGACTTGATTTGATGATTGTAGCTTTTTATTTCTTAACACGTATTTCAATAATGACAGCATAGAAGTGCTTTCGCGCGATGGTGTCGTTGCGTTCGATTCTTTGCAGTTGGTAAAAGTAACAAACAATCGAATCGTGATCCTAGCAGTTGCAACCATGTGGGATGTTTTACTTGACGTGTTTTGCTCGTGTGTGCAAGATTTTTAGAGTCCTTGTCCTTACGGCCACTACATATATCTGTAGTGTGTTTGGTTTTTAGGAACTTGTATATTTTGGGTGCTACTGTTGACATGAGCAAAGCGAAGAAAAAGGAGATGTAAAGTTGACGTAGGGCATGTGGTTTTTCAAAAATTTAACCGTGACGTTTTTGTTTGTCTCCCCTGTCTAAATTACAATAGTGTTCCCACCGGCCAAGCATGCATTACACAATTTTACACAATTCCGTGTCATTTAACGCTTTTGCGCCGAAAGTAAGAACAAGTGCAGTCGTCGTCGGACACTCGCAGTAAGGATCAACAAATTTTTATTGACCGTACTTTTAGAGCAGGGGTTCCCAACCTTTTGTTTCCCATGTGCCCCTTAAGCATTCCAGCACACGAACATGTACCCCTTCAGCATTTCGACAGATGAACAACGAACATGTACCCCTAAAATCACATATGACAAATATATTATCAAGGTTATTAATAGATATATTTAACAATAAGCAGATGATTTTGATATATGTATAAATATTTCGAAATAAACACATTGTATCTATTTTTTTCTCTTATATTGCTAACCGCAAATGTATCTCTTCAGATAGGCAAGCGCACCCTTGGGGTTACAGTATTGTGCATGTACCCCATGTTGGGAACCTCTCTTTTAGAGCATCAGTATCGTCATTTTCGGCCTAGAGCTTTTCTATTTTCCCTAGTAACAGTGAGATGTGGCACGTCACAATTGGATTAGCCTAGGGGTATCGCATTAGTTAAATCCAGCTCTGGGTATACTGAAGGATCTAAATGTAACAGTGTAACTGAATTTCGGTGAACCACCTGAAATTCAGATAGGCTGTTACAGGGGCGATCCAGGTGAACAGCGTCACTCGGGCTCACCATACGATTTATTCTGAATGAATAAAACCTTTCGGCGATGGCGTCACTGAAGTTTCTATTTGTTTTCATTCTGGTTGACATTATCGTTGCTCTATGATGCTAGTTACGTAACAATAAATGAAAAGTTGTCATGGTAACTTCACTGTGGAGTAACCAGTGTTGCCAACCTTGCGGTTTTCACTCGATATGCTTTTTTTTGTGGAGTTGCGAGTTTTTTTTGAAGACTTGCGGGTTGTTTGTTTATGGGTTTGTTTTAATTGAAATTTGCTGGTTTTTGGTCTTGTTTTTCGCAGATTTCTGCTTTATGGACTGCTCTTTTCAAATTTTATGGCACTTTTCTGTTTTAATGCAAAGTACTCCTAAAGGCAGTTTGGGCCTTTTCTTTGTGAAAACATGCTCATTTTTGGCTTGTTTTTTCGAATGTGCCCCCCTGTTTTTCTATTTAATTTTCCTACCAAAATTTCATTTTGTTAAATTTTCTTGCCAAACGCATGTTGGGCTTATTTTTCTGTTAAATTACCTATTTTGGGCTTGTTCTTCGGATTTACTTGCTTATTTTTGCAAAATAGCCTGGCATCACNTGCTAACACCAGTAAGTCATCTGCGTGCTAGGCTCATTCATATTAGCCCGAGTTGCTGGACAATTTATCGTTCGTTTGAAATTNTTCTCGNAATGGGAACTGTCCATTAGATTGGACTTCAAATCCAATGTTCTGTACAAATCCATTGCTTCAAATAACATTTAGACCAATATGAAGTATGTTTTAAATAATACTTAATTGCACAGCGCAGCACGGGCTCTAATGGATAAACCCGAGTAAGAGCGAGCGACGAAGTCGAGAGAACGATTGCAGCGCTGCGACACTGTTAAGAGTTGTGAGGAGCAGTGAGAGTGGTGAAGAGCACCCCGCGGTGCTCTGTTTTGCCACTAGCGTACGGAGGGGGGCACTGTGCCATGGCCCCCCCTCAGACCTTAAAAATAAAAAATGCATAAACAGTTTTCGGTAGTAGCGTAACTAAGGGGGGGGGGCAAAAGGGGACATCTGCTCCCGGGCGCAGCATTTTTGGGGCGCCAAATTGTGATTGTTACGCAATAATTACGAGATTTCAAAAGTCAGCGGATGTTATAAATTACGATTGACAAAATGTCGAATGCCAGCGACTGCTACCTGTGATGGAGGAAACTTTTTGTAGAAGTGGGTGGGCCTAGCGCAGGGTCTCAAACACAAATTGCTCCGTAGGCCACATGAGGGCTTAAAGTGTAGCCCGCGGGCCGCATTACAACGCTGACGCAACAACAGCGGTACCTGAATTTACTAGAAACAACTATTGCATCTTTATTTCCTGAGAAAGATACAATGAATTTATAATTAATTACAGACAAATCATTTCTAGCCGACTATACGTTCGTATTAATCATTTCTAGCCGTCTGAGGAACTTGTCTACTCGCTAGGCGAGCACTTTTAAAAACCGGCGAATGAACTGAATAACGTAATTGTTATTCATTTCATTCATTTGAATGACCGCTTTTCCTCGAGGGAGGATCGCTGGGGCAGCAGCCCTAGGAGGACTTGGAATACCTCACGGTCAACAGTTATTTCAGATAGTTATGCTGGCTCCACACCAAGACGAGACCAAATCATGTGAATTAAAAACCACATAATATGTTGTAAGTTGTTGATCTGTTCATGGATTAAAGAGGTATGTAATTGATAGCAGCTAATGTTGTGGGAAATATGTACTGTGAGCTATGAATGCTACTGTAGATGCAAAAATGTGTTCAGGTCGTTCTTGTGAATTTGTTCCTGCCATATGGCTGGTGTACATAGCNTAGATTTACTGTAGTTTGAAAATGTCCAATTTGTTATTGGCACGAAACAAANTTATAGTGATTTCACATGATTCAATGCTTTTGGNGTGATTGATCATAAATTCATAATGTATGGCTATTTACTAACCTGCTTTGCTTCTANAGGTTACGTCTATTTTTGTTTGCTGAAGCAAATGTATGGAGTTGCATGCTTTCTTTGTACGNCTATCTGCTTACCTCCATAGACAGTTTTTCTGTCAGTTGCTGTGTTTACTGTTCTATTTTCTAATTATAATCGGAAAAAAACATCTCTGTTGTTGAGTGCTCATGGTCATCATTTGCCAAGTAAAACTTGAAAGTAGCTTACCTCAGGCCAAGGAAGATTTGTTGACTCATTAACTTGATATGATGTAAGCGCAATTAATTCTGNTAGTGCGGATTTACATGCCTGTTTGGTATNCGTAGGTGTTAATGTGGAATTTAGGTGGTGTAGGTAGGACATAGGTGTATGATAAACGTGGGACTGTCTAAAAATGAATGGGACCAGCTGTCTATCCACTGTTTCTTTGTTGCCATTTGATGAACAATATTGTGTTCAAGTCATGAAGTGTCTTGATATTGACCGCAAAGCTGCAAAAACCTTTTGCGACGGAACTTTGCGAGCAGAAACCAAAGAATATCCTGTTCACAAATGCATTGTTGGAGCAGTTTCAGAGTATTTCAAGAAATTATTCACTACTGAAATGCGTGAGAAGTATGAAGAAGTTGTAAAAGTTAGCAAGATAACTGATGATCTACTGGGAAAAGTTTTGGATTTCGTATACAGTGGTTATGTAGAGCTACGTGAGGACTGCGTTTGTGAATTCCTAGATGGTGCTGACTATATGCAACTTGATAGTTTGAAATCAAGATGTGAAAAATACATGTTAGAAACACTTAGTGCTGAAAGCTGCTTGAAGTACCAAGACGTTGCTCAACGTTTCAACCTGGATGAAGTTTGCGAGACAGCTAAACAATTTGCTTGTGATAACTTTTCTGAGGTTGTGCGACATAAACGTTTCCGAGAGTTAGATAAAGATGCTATATTTGCAATGCTAACTGCGGTGAAAGGAAAAGTATCTGAAGAGACAGTTTTTACCAGCATTTCTCTTTGGGTGAATCACAACAAGGAAAATCGCCAGGAATTCTTTGAAATCATGTTTTCATCAGTTGATTTATCGCTGTTGTCAGAACAATTCTTGAACCAGCAAGTAGTGACTGAGCCGTTGGTGTTTACTTCATTGAGTTGTATGCAACGTTTCTTTGATCCAGAGGCATCGATCAAACTTCATGCCAAACGAAATATGGAGACAAGCAAAGCTGACAGATTTGTAGTGTGTTGTGTCGGGGTCGATGGGAAGAATTGTGAGGCGTACTACGCGTATGGAAAGCGCTTAATGCAGTTCCCGAGCTTGTGTTCATCTCGGTACGCAGGCGCTGCTGCAATGATTGGAGACGGATTGATCATTGCTGGTGGTGGAAACCGAGCAAATGCCCCATCGAGTTCTAGAAGTGCAGAATTTATCAATTTGAGGGATCCGAACAAATGGGCGTTAATAGCTTCGATGTGCCAGCACAGAAGGTTTGCTGCTGCAGGTGTCCTTAACGGCAACATGGTTGTGACAGGGGGTTGGAGTGATGGAAGTTATCTTTCAAGCTGTGAAATCTACAATAGCGAACTGAACCAATGGTCAGATTTTTGTCCGTTGCTATATGCGCGATCAGGTCACGCGGCAGTTTCAACGAATAACCGACTATATTGTTTAGGAGGCAGGAACGAACGTGCGCTCAGCTCTGTTGAATGCTACAACCCACTTCGCCACAGCTGGCAGGAAATTAAACCAATGCAGACCGCTAGAAGACAAGTAGGAGCGGTTGCTTTAGATGGATACATTTACGCGATTGGTGGAAAAACAGACGATAACTCGGATTTAAACACGGTGGAGAAATATCATCCTGATAAAAACGAATGGACAAGCTGTGGTCGTTTGAACGTCGGGCGCTCTGGGCCAGGTGTCTGCGAGATGAATGGCAAGATTTACGCTGTTGGGGGTCGGTCAGGCGGCTTGACGTTGTCTACTGTTGAGGTGTATGACCAAAACAAAGATGAATGGCACATTTGTTTTTCAATGCAACTTTCATCTTATTGCAATCCTGCAATTGCATTTTGAACTTCAGTGAGGCAAGTCAAGTAGAGGTGGATTTTTAATTCAAGCTTAGGTATTTCCTTCGCACTTAGCGTGTTTGTCTTTAAAAATTTTTTTATTTCCTTCACGCTTGACTTAACTTGATTGTTCTTAACAATTCTTTTCCACATGTCTGCGTTTGGAGGGTGGTATTGAAGTGCCAATTGGTTTTGTATGTGTTATCTTGGGGAATTTTTTCTGATTAGCCACAGTTATTCGGTTGCAGCGTTTTTCAATACTGTATATAGAAATTGATAAGAGGAGTTTTCGTGGGGCCTAGCACGTTTCTTCTTTGAAAACGCTGTTCATCCAACGCTGGTACATTGTTATCATTGTCATCTGGTTGTGAGACACTAGAAAATTGATTATCCATTTTTATCTTGATTTCCCTTTTGGCTCTATTAAAATATTTTTGATTTCATTTGTAGCGGTTGGTTTATTTGTGCATGAAGCTTATTCCATTGGCTGTGAGCTTACTGTTTCGTTGTATATGTTGTTTATTGTCCATTTATTCTTAATCGTTATAACTTTGTGTGGGTAAGAACTCTAGTTACATGAAACCCATATTATAATGTTTTATTTTTGAAATCGTGATTCTGTGTCAACTCAAAAGTACGTTGTTTACATCATGTTTAACCTTTGCTTTCTCAGGATAGTNTCACTTATTGTTGATCCAATGCTCTCAGTCATGTTTGTTGCAGTCGAAGCATTTTTTAAGAAAATGCGTCAAAGGTGAGTATGTGCGATATACTGCCAAGCTATAATGCTCCATTGCCACTTATACTTGACTTTGCGCATAGTGCATTTATCGGCTGAAAAGAGCAATTAATTTTATGAAAGCGATGTGTTTTTTCATTCAGGTAGTGGCAAGGATTGCATAATTCCTTGCACGTAAAGATGACTCTCTGCTGGCTCAGCAACTGAACCTTTCGACGGACGAAGTGCAGCGTGGGTTGATGTCGAAATTCATTCCTGAAGCATTTGGAAAACGGAAAGTATCGCATAAAGTGAGCAGGAGNTAAAGAATTGATTTGTAAAAGCTTAAATGCTACTTCTGATTAACGGCACATAACACTTCAATANCAAAACGCCAGTGACTCTTGGTGCTACGNACATCAATCAAACTTTTCACAACGNTGAACCCACACCTTGCAGATAAGCTTACTCTACGCCCGTACCTGTNGATCTTCAGTCGTGAGACTGTCAATGAAAATTCTTTTAACCATAGTATCAAATAGTTCCGGCGGGCTGCTTACACCCAGTGAGTGCCACTAAGAAACTTTAGTTGTGATGGAGACGCCTGTCTAGCTGAGAACGCGATCACGGTTCGACTTCCACTCGATAGTTATTAATTTAACAGGTCGTGTTTGATCACAGGTTCCACGCAGACATCGAACGTAGTCGCAGTCTTGTGCTGCAGCCGTACCGCATACTCCTGGCTGGATCTTCGACTTGACCGGGAAAATGTAGGTTTGAAAGAAACGGTGCTCACATTCAGTACAAATGTTGTGGCATGATCCAACAAATGTCTAGAAATTTTTTCTAAAATGCATGTATGCATCATTTCAGGAAGGTAGACTTGTTTTATAGGTGTTTTTATGACAAAGTAAACTCTTCCTTCATTGTACGGAAAACGGTGCTACGCAATTAGCATTAAAAACATTTTATTTCTTTTTGTAACCTACATCACGTGGGCTAAATTGGACGAACGGTGTGGTCCCGGGTTAGCGGAGTAGTGTTTGTACAAGCACGATGGCTTTTATCGCAATTTCAACCATTCGTGAATCAGTGACAGTCACTGAATCAATTTGCACAAGCGCTGTGAGATATGGTTGTGTAATCGCACAAACCATTTAGTTAATCATTATAAACGTTGCTTTTCCGTTGAAACTCCAACACAAAGCAGAAGTGGTTTTCGTAAGTTGTATCCATCACAAATTGAAGTTTTGAGGTGGTGTTGTTAAATGTACTGATTGTAAACACAGTGATGCTGCCGTGCTTTGCATTACGCTGTAATTGGTTTAATGTTGTTAATGTTAATAACATATTGCGTATTGAACAATGCCATGAATCCATATGTTTAGAACAGGGGTTCCCAACCTTTTTCTTACCATGTACCCCTTCAGCATTCCGACAAATGAGCATGTACCCCTACAGCATTTCAACAGAAAAGGATGTACCTCTTCAGAATTTTGAAAGATGAACATGTACCCATAAAACTCCGTATGACAAAATATTTTCTCATGATTTTTCACAGATACATTTAACAGTATACATATAATGACTTTTGAAAACAATATAAGTGATATATGTATAAAGATTTGAAAATAAACAACATGTAAATATATTTTCGCCTTCTATTGCTAACCTTAAATGTACCCCTTCCGATAAGCAAATGTACCCCCAGGGGTACTTGTAACCCAGGGGTACATGTACCCCAGGCAAATGTACCCCCAGGGGTACATGTACCCCAGGTTAAGAAACCCCTGGTTTCAATTTGTTTGTGCTCGACCCTTTTCCCTTTGGTTTCTTTCAATGTGTTAGTCTTTGGCGATCTGGGGTGTTTCATCATAATAATCCTGCATGATGTTGATGTTTGCAATTACAATTTCTTTCAGCCCACTCAAATAATTCTTTTGCACATACGTAATGGTTATGACACGACGATTTTTTTTCTTGCCTTATTGTTAGCGATAATCTTTGCTTTTGCTGACCTTTATTCAAAATTCTTTTGTCCACAATTCGCATACTGAATCAAATCTCACGTAGTTCAATAACGCTTTAGTTGTTAGTGTTGCTTGCAAACCACTTCTCCTAAATTTTACGATGAATTTGTCGTATTCCAGAATATTTCAAGGTCGTCTGTAGCTCGATGGCGCCAAAAATCGAAATCGTTTTCAACAAATCGCCATCACAACCAACTTACGAACCTGGCGAAAACATTACAGGCTACGTTGTCGTCACGATTTCCAACAATGTAAAAGCTCAAGGTAAATACAGAAGGTTTTGTGAGTTTGTGAAAATGTGCTGTCAACCTGCTCACACGCTTTCAGAGGATCGCATATAGCTTTGTCCATTGTTGTGTGACTAGTTTGGTGGAACAAAAATTTGATAAAAGTGCTTGCTGCATGTCAGACGTGAGATCACGTTGTAATTTTATGAATCTCGACTACCAATGAACTAACCAGTCTCCGCAAAGGTGAAGGGTTTGAATTTCAAAAAAAACAAATAGAATTCTATTTGAATAAGATTTTACGACTGAAGATGCGTAGTGTTGCACGAAATCCATTTCCTATTAAAAAATTTGCAGATGGATTCAAACCCATCACCATTGTAGAGGCTAGTTATTTGAATACAGGTATGTGCAAGTTTGAATCATTGCAAAAAGACGAAAGCAGAACCCAGTCGGCTGATTCCTCAAAAGCTTGCAGCACACCTATAGTAGCTTCAAGATAAACTGTGGTACACTGATTCCCAGAAAGGTTGCTGCTTTTTCTTTTTACGGCAACGTCACGTTTCTTTCGTCATGAGTTCCAGCATTGTCGTAACTCAGTCCTCGCCTGCGCATGTTTTGCAGCGATTGAAGTTCGCTTCAAAGGTTCGGCTCACACCGGTTGGTGCGATTACGGACGCAGAACTTATTACACTGCGCACGAATGCTACTTCGACCAAGAAAACGTCGTTTGGCCGTCAAGTAAGGCAGTGCGCTTGTTCATGAAATGTTTGTGACTCATCGCTTGACAATATTTATGTATCAAGCAGCCCGTTTAAAGCCGCGTTCCTTGCATATGGTTCAACTGATTTTGTAACGCTGCTGAGAATTGGAAGTTAGTTTTCGTGTTGTCGCATTTACGAACAAACAAATAAACCCGCAGTTAATGTTTAAAGTATCCGCGTTCGATAACACCATGTCAATGTTTTATCGCTCAGCAAACATGATAATAAATCGGTTGTTTTGTTGCGTACAAAGTGCAGTGCTGTGTTGTTTGTTACGCTGAATTAAAATCAATTGTTTTTGTTTTCTTTAATTCCCATATATTAGTAACTCTGAATTCTTCACGCAGACGGAAGGTCGGCGTCTGGTGTGAGGTTGACTTCAGGCTCGCATCGGTTCCCGTTCAACTTCAACTTACCGGCTAATTCGCCATCTTCTTTTAAAGGCTAGTTGGGTTTTAGTTTTAAATAATTAAAACAGCATCGGTCTTATTTAGATCCAAAGCAATCTTTCCATCAAAACTCGAGGAACAGAAGAAAACGATGCCTGCTTGAGTGTCTAGCCTGCAAACACCTGTCAGGAGCGTTGGCCTTGTTTATTTGTTTCTTATCAATGTCACGAATGCCCAGCTTGTAAGCAGATGCTTGCGCAGCCAACGCGTGTTAGAACTAGCCGCTGCACCCCAGTCAAGTTTGTTTATGTTCGAATTTGTTTCCACTGGGCGAAAATATTTGTTCGATTTAGCGACGAGTCGGCTGTTTGTGTCATGCACGTTAATCACGGACGAACCAAAAAACGAGTACTTTTGTGAATGCGCGATAAAGAGGAGGGTGTGTTACTGATTGCCAGCTTATCTTTGACGATGGAAATTTGCTAATTAGCGCTGAGTGTATTACGTCTTTTATCTAGTCAAAACATTTAAGATATTTTACACCGTGGGTAGAAACCCTTCTTGTCAGAGAAAAATTAAAATTGGGTTTGTGTTGTTCTAATTTCAACAATGCTCAACTAAAATTTTGACCTGTTTTCATCAGAATTTTGTTATTTTTACACCAACACAGCAACGAACTTGGTAGACTGTGTATAAAAATGTCTGCAGAATGCCGCCCAGCTGAGCGTAGTGGCAGCTCGTACCTGGAAGTTGGCTTGCAAGATTTTTTCAACGGGTTGTAAGATCTTCGTGCTAATTGTAGAAAATGATCATGCGATGTGTCAGGATTTGGAAAGGGAGGGAAACTTGGCAATGCGAAAGTCCCGCCATAGCCTGAACAACAAATCGACTTAAGCTTAATTTGCAAAGGCACGATTTTAATATCGAGGGTAGCATAACTTCTTGCGTTAATATGTCTGGAAGCACAATTGGCTGTGTAAGAACCTGGTCCAAAGCTGTTTTTTTCGCTTGAAGTTAGTCATTCGCGTTTATTACAGGCAGCTTTGGCTGGATCAGATACGCAGTGCATGTGAGCATAGACCTCTATCGACAATTGAATTCCAAAGCAAACGCAACCTTCATCGTTCTGTGTAAAGATGACTTGAACCGGGATCCTCTAGCTCAGGTGTATTCATTGCATTAAGACGGCAGATGGAACAGTGCCGGTGGCACTGCATATAAAACTATGTTGTATGTCGGGTTCCGATCATTTTTGTTTGTTTGATTTGGTTTGTTGTTGAATGTACGTCGCACATTTTGAATTTTAACATTTTCAAATGAAGACATAGTTCTGTTTGCTGCATGTCTTCTTGGGCCGTTTTAAGCAGAGGTTTAATAAAAAATAGATTCCAACTATTTTAGCGTTGCACTTTAAAAAAATGAAAAACATAATTTTTATCAAAGAGTTGTTTACAACGACGGCATTCCAACCTTGGCTTTTCGGGTGGAGATGTTTGCATCGAATGAGTTTTAGTGAAGTGTCACTGTTGAGTTTGTAAACTCTAAGTCTACTGCGGATAGAAATACTATGTTTAGTGGAGAAAACGTCCACGCCTGCCATTTATGAAAAAAATTGTTGATCAGCGAAATGTCGTGATTCTGGTACTAATCTGAGGTCTTCGCATAAAAGAAAGTTCTTCATAGAGTGCCTTTACACACACCATTATTTTATAGTCTGCATCGTAAAGTGCACGAATATGCTTTTCTTTTTAATTTTTAGAAATACTCTGTAGCCCAGGAACTGATTTTAACTTGACCTTTAGCTTAGATTAAAATTTTAATAAAAATGTACAATTTGTACTTGTTATTTGTTTAAATTTATACTACTTAAATAATTTAAAATTTGGCTAATTGTTAAACGCGCCGGTTGCACACTGAGTTTCTTCCTAAAGTTTTCGGTTTTCAAATCAGAAACCATCGACCGGAACATCAGAGCGAAGCATCGGATTCTTTCACCCGAAGCCGGTGGCTCTGATTGGTCGCTGCGAAGGGGCGTCGGCGCCTGGCGAGAAAATACAAGTAACACTGGACGTGGACAACAAGACTAGCACAGGAATGAGCAAAGTGTCGGTGTGCCTGAAACAGGTCAGTGGAAACTTCAAACGAACTTTCGTTCACAGTCTGTTGGTTTCATTATATTTAAACAACTGCAGGTGGTGGCATATACGGGAGTGTGTTGGAGATGTGGTGGTTCAGTTCGCCACCGGGTCGTGAAGAAACGTTTGACCGACAAAACGACCGAAGTCACTTTTCCAGGTAAAACTTCACACCTTTGTCACGCGCCAACATTTTCATGATAGCGACAAGTTCGGCAACCAGGCAACTGTTGTCAGGACATTTCTTATCGCGCACGTCCTCCCGTCACGTGGTTTCCCCTCCCCATGCTCCTCCTTGACGCCGCACCACACGGGGCGAAACATGAGTTCGTATCCTGTGCTTTCCAGCAGTGTTTTTTTTTAAAGGATTGGCCGTTTTTACCGCAAAGACATGTTGAGTGACCGCAACTATTACATCTGAATGCCGAGATGGTCGTAAAGGAAGTGTTTAGTGTTCAAATGGTGGTAATAAGCGTGTAATTGCTGTGTTCTGACAGACCATTTCGGTCTGTCAAACCTTTGAAAAACTCTGCTTGCCGGAATTCAAACTTTTTTAGCTGCCTTAAGAGTTACCCTAGCAAAAAGGTGAGATGCTTCCATGTTGTGTACTGCTCATGAAAAGCTGAAGGTTGCACTGAGCAACTGCAAGAAATTAACAAAGTCGAGAAAATCCAACACAGGTGCTCTTTGAAATCGCAACGATAAGTATGGTTTCAACATTCACACCTTTTTGGCGTCCCTCTTCGTATTGCAGAACGCCCGGGCCCGGGTCAAGGGGGTGAAAACGCCCCGACCCGGGTCAAGGGGGTGATGAAGAATGTCGACATGCGTAAGTTCGTTATAGCTAGCTAGATTGTCAGGGCCTGTTTGGATATGTTAGTGATGACTAATCAAAGTTTGTGATGACGAATTGCTTGTGTTGAAGAAATTTATGTTAGAAATTGCTTATTCGCAAATTGCGCGGTCCTTCCTTGTTGGCAACAGATGCCTTTTTATGTGAATATTCTGAAACTATATAAGATACTGTCTCATGCACCACTTGTTTTCCATTCTTTTAACGCAAAACGTTCTTGGCGACACTCGCTATTGTGTGATGGGTTCCATGCTTTTAACAAAATGATCCCTAATGTAGCGTGAACAATTTTGACCAGTGAATCAAACACGTCAACACAGCCTTGACTTCTTTCGATAAATCGGATCTTTGCCGCGGTTGTTTCTCTGAATACTGAGTACATTTCCAGCAAACCTTTCATGAACAGCGCGTGTGTGCGTAGTTGTCATTATTCCCACATACTGTTCTCTGCTTCGCTTGCAGGAAGGAGTGACTTCAAACGATTTGCGTTTAAATGACTTCACCTTTTTCTGTTTTTGTGAATTTGTCCGCTGCTTGTAGTTAATTCCTAAGATAGCACCGACTTCAGTCGTTGGTCATTTTAAACTATACTTTATTTCAGCCAACTCCAACAACCGCTGGACTGGCGACCTACTTGTGCCCGACCTTCTCCCTTCTAATGCACTTGCTCATTGTTCGATCATAGACCTTGCTTATTACGTACAGGTGAATCTCGTGTTTGTGAATCGCCTTTTCAACGGTTGATCGTTTGCGGTGTGGCGTCTGGTAATGTACGCCGAACGACGTTTTGGTGAAAAACTAATATACGCCGAACGACATTTTCGTGAATAACTAATATACGCCGAACGACATTTTGGTGAAAACTAATATACGCCGAACGACATTTTAGTGAGCTACTAATATACGCCGAACGACATTTTAGTGAGCAACTGATATACGCCGAACAACATTTCGGTAAATAATATCACGTCCATGTGGTCGTTGCCCAGAGACCCTATCTTCCTGGTCTGGGGCCGAAGTAGTCCTCCCAACGATAAAAGATGATTTTCGCTTTTCACAACGAAAGACGTTTTTTGCTGTGCCTGATCATTGATATAAACACCACTGTCATTGTGGAGGCTACCGTTTGTATTGACTCGTGNATGCGATTAATACTTCAGATAAAAGTTCGTTGCAAGAAGGATGTGAAGCTCTCTCTGCCAATCCACATNGGGACAGTACCCTTTCAGAGAAGCAGCTTATCCGGACAAAATGGTGAGTTTTTTGACGTTGTGCTAATAACACCCACTTCTGTCAGAATCTGTTTCGCTCAAGCAGCGAAAACATTGGCGTTCGAAACGTAGTAACTCTTGTAATGGTGCTTCATGGCGGTTGAAGTATTTGCTGGTGCTAGATTTTTTTCCTTTTGCTTGTTATTTGATCCTTTCTCAGGTTTCGCAAGTGGTTGTAATTAATTTGCTAGCACCACTTATCTTTATTCGCGTCCATTCTTCTATCTGTGTGTTCATTGTTACCGCCATATGCGGTTGTGTAATATGTGGACGTGAAGACGTTAAACAATAAACAAGTGATGATTATTATTAACACGCATGCATAATTTTTGCCAGATGATTATGTATTTGCAGCGGCATCGACTAACGACAGCGCCATTGCAGTAACTACTGGGGTCAACGACCAACTGCAAAAAATCGATATGGAACCTGATCAGACAGCTCTTGGATACTATGACTGGAAGAGAAATTAATACGGGATCGCAAATTCGAATCAGTAGCTTCGTTATTCTGACTTAGTCACCACGCGACTATGAAACTTTAAAAAATCAAACAAATCTGTGCGATTTCCTTTGCAGCAGACGAAGAACTATAATAGATGTTCATGTTTTTGTGCCTTCCAATATGGATTACGCCAAACAACTTTTTACTTTTATGTATTTTCATGCGTGTGGAATAACCTGAAACTGCTACATGTCGACAACAAGGTTCATTGCCTTAAATAAGAAACGTTTCTTTTTTTCTTCCCCAGTTATACCTGTTGGACGGTCAGCCGGTGTGGGAATTTTGCTTATGCATTTTTTGGAAAATCAACTGGAAATAGCAGAACATCGTATTTACAGGTGTCTGGGAGAAACAGGGTGATAAACTTAATACGGAGCCATTAATTTGCGTACCAACTGAACTTTTCATCATTTCTGACAAATATTCCTCAGTTATCCGGCTGCTAAGCCTCTCTAGGTGCCAGCACATCCAGTTTGCACCCAACAGCAAAGGAACACTCTTTGCGCATCATTGTGGTTGGATTCCAACAAACAACTGTCGGTAACATCGGGTTTCTTT
>JGI24159J19872_10005830_pt1 | contig 15940 bp, 7 predicted proteins | sample Ectturendosymbi4_FD_19872 | JGI IMG/M metagenome (IMG submission 19872) | reverse complement strand
AGCATCAGCGCCACATTATGCGTCACCTTCCGTTAGAACGAACTTTTCAAACCGTTCCCACATTATGCGTCACCTTCCCTTTTTGAACCTAATGGCTAAAGATAGCCTACCTGTACTTTTCACCAATTTTCACATCGAGGTCAATGAGTTCATGATAAAGCTGACGTTTGTCAAACCAAATAGACAGTTCGTGCGATATTTCCGGAACGACCAGAAACGTTCGCCAGCCACGCTTCTTCTTTGACCTCAAAATATCTCCGAAGATGTGGTCGCCTGCAAAACAACCTTTTCAAAGTAGACCGCACTTTGGCTGCAGCAGCACTTTTTAAGGAAATGTGTAGCAGCAAACATGGGTTGGCCCCCCACACTGCGACAGTAAAGCAGAGCAACAAACGGCAATTGTAGAAATAGAAACGATTTAATCGCAGACACTACTACACCGACGCTTTTGTTGCACCTTGAATCATTCTGTCAGTTGGTAGCGCTAGAATATGATTATAGAATGTCTAACTTACGCGACATGTGTTGCATTGCAAAAGCAGAAACTATGGCGACTGGGTAAACTTTTCCTCAGTGGTACTGACAATAATAAGTCACCTTGCTTCCACAGTTCACTGCAAAGTCGTGAGTGGACGGTAATCTTAATCTAAGTAGCAAAATTGCTCTCACAATAGAAAAGCAATATGCAGATTTGTTCAATATGAAGGAGTTAAAATGTTTCAATTTTGAACTCTTCACAAACTTTCTGCGAATACAGCAGCCACAAATATCTATAAGTTACCAATATAGAGTATATCTTTTCCTTTAGCTCCCATCATGTCACACAACACATCAGAGGAGCCACCGGAATATATGGCTCCTTTTTTTAAAGAACCGGTGTACGAGCCAATGTGAAGATTTCCTGTTTCCTGCAAAATTGTACACAGGTACACAAGAGCAAGATTTAAAAAAGAACGCAAACGTAATTAAGCCTTTGATTAAGCACAAGTATAACATCGGTGACAAAAACCACCGCTCTATCTTTGCATCTCTTGCTTATTAAGACGTATTACTAAGCTTGATGCAGGGTTAGTTCAAGAAGAAAATTGTTTTGAGAGAACTTTGCAGTACGCCTTGCAAACATTCGGCAAATATTCCACGCAACGACCACTTCTCAACTACAATACTGTTTTGTTTCAAATGCAAAGCTTGCGTGTGACTGTCATGGCTGTGGAGCCGGAGTCCAAGCAATTTTGAATGGCCGGAACCAGAAACAAAAATTTTTAGATGGAGCCGGATCCTGAAATTTGAGTTCCGGTTCAACAGACGTATTTTGTGGGGCAAGCGAGTTGTTCAAATAATACAATGGTGTTTAGTTTTTGATGGACCAAATCGTTCTGGAGCCGGAGATGGAGCAAAAAACTTTTAGACTAGCCGGAGGCAACAAATTTAGATTCCTGGAGCTAGAGCCGGAGCCTGAAATTTGAGTTACGGCTCCACAGCCCTGGTGACAGTTGTCATGAACGGCATCTACTAAACTTACGTTCAAACAGTTGATTAATATGAGCGCGACAAGACGCATTTAGAACACGAAAAACTCAACTATCGCTCAAACTTCTTTAACAGGACAAGTACTCAGCAAGTAGCGATTATGAATTACTCAGATACTGTGAATCTGTCGGTTCCCTCCAAGTCTGTCTCTGATAGACTTGCGAACAATTTGAAAATGCCCGGGAAATTTCAGATGGTTACGGTCACCAATGTTTCCGGTCACTTCTTGCCTTTCAGCAAAAGCATTTCAAGGACTGTGGCCTTGATTTGGTTTGGGTCAACATTGATTTCTTTGCAGTTTCGTCGTATTCTAAATAAATATAGCGTCGAACTTTCATGTGAAAAGAGATAGTTACGCACGCGTTGTTGATGGCTTCCCTAATTACAAAAACATGACCAATTTTCGCGACGTCAGGAAGAAACAGGATGCAAGCGCGAACGACTCGCGAAAGTTGACGCGGAGCTGCTGCTCCTGCGTTGCCAGTGACACGAGGCTGATAGTGTTGATGGCGAAGTGGCAGCAACAGTGTGAAGCAGAGGATAAATGGGTTGTTGCTACCAGCAAAGCGCGATTGCATAGTCGCAACGCTCCATCACGATGTACGTAATTGTTTCCTGTTATGTACTATTACCAGCAGAATTTTGTCCACTTGCAAACTACCAGATTTGGTATCAACTTTTTCGAAAAAAAAACATTTAATTTGGGACTCTGCCAACTGCTTCATCGTTACGACAGGCACTGATGAAGCAGAGAATCACGTTCATAGGCTGGCCAGACAGACGTGTAAATCTTTTGCTGCATTTGTGCAACTGCAACAACTGTAAAAGCTCTCGGTAAACCAATGTGCGTTTGTTGAGCAAAGGTTTTAGCCATAATCACCACATGAAAAATTGGAGAATAAAAGGTTTGTGTTGTCAGCATAATTCCCAAGCAAGGTGGATGCAAGAGCTAACATCGTTGTACACGCAAGCAGAAGTCGGTAAAACGCCAACTTTTTTGCGGCAGCCTACTGTTGAAGAAGGTTGACTTCGAAAAAGCTATACCGATTATTCTCACGGAAGTTGAACCAGGGAAAAACTCAAATCGGAGCTGAAGATATTAACATAAATTATTTTCATTCCGCAACATTATCATTTCAAAGTTGCTGAATCATTTCGCAATTCAGTATTGCCTCGACTGGTTCGCCCACCGCGTTAGTCCAAACAGCGAACTCCAAAATGAACCGCTTTTTGGCAAATTACTGGGACCAAGATCAGGTAGATGCTTACCATACATGAATTTTACTTGCGTTACGTCATGAATGTACAAAGTTACGGGACTATGATGTTTTGCGAGTGGCAAATACCTGGTTATTTTTAATCCACTGCTGAAAATCTGTTTCAGATCGCTGCGTTAGGTTTCACACAGATTATTAGGAGCGATGAGATCGCAGGGCCTAGAAGAAAATATCTCAACAAGCGGTTTTGCACTTCGCTGTCTGAACTGCATACTGCTTCAAGCTATGTCACATTAAAACCTGAATGAGGAAAATGGAGGAATTTTAGGGTAAATTTTGAGACAAGGAAAGGTGAAAACAGCAGAGGCTTTAGTCGAGGCTGTTCTGCATGTACAACAAACAAGCACAGCTATCAGTAATGCCTGAGTGCGACCGCTGGCCACGAATTCCATAAAATTTTAGTTCTTAAACGTGACTTTGAACTTCACGAAAACATCTAACCGCTGCTTTATTTGGCCATTTGCATGTTGCATGCGAAAAAGTGGAGATTAACCTTGAAAGGTAGTGTGAATGCGCGCAGATTAGCATTTTACACAGAATATATCTCGCAGTACGAAAGTATGCTGCACACGACAACAATCCTCAACAATCTACTTTTACGACTTATCGAACCTTTCCGCACTTCTCATTGCTAAGTTGAAACGGTGCTTCAAAATTTTTTGGTCTACCGGCAGCTGAATGAATTTGCTGTGAGTTCAGTTCTTTGCAAGCTGGGTAGGCCAGCAACAGAGTTACGTTTTATCCTATTGGGACAAAGGCAATAAAAACAACAGTTGTCTCAGTGAAAAACAAAGTGAAAGGTTTTATCTATCGCTCTTATTTGTATTCATCTCTAAGAAGCTCCATAGGACCACAGCGAAACACTGATCATTCTGTCGCAATCGATTGTTGACAAACCAAATCTGATGTGTAACGACGTGTCAATCACACGACCAAAAACAGTAATGTTTCCCTTTTCATTTTAACCAGGTCTTTCTTCAGTTACTTACCAGATCGACTTGCCGAAGCACAGTGCCTTCACCGAAAAACAAGGGTTTCTTCGCTTGAACGAGAACCACGTCGAAATAACTTCGCCAGGATCTGTGAGCAGTGCCTGGCTGCGCAATATATTTTAAAATATTTTTGTTGAAAATGTCACTGACCTTTCTGCTTTTTAAACAGGTTTCTAAGAGTCTGCATTTTCCGACAAAATCTTAGACACTGTTACAAGCAGTAAAATCGGTATATAACGATCAAAATGCCGCACAACGTGGAAACATATATTAATTTTGATACATCTCACGACATTCCCTTTGAACAAAAGTATAAGTGGTTCGCGTGTATGTCAACGTAGCATTTATTACAAACGCAACAGAATTTAAATGATTTGGAAGCCTTGCACACAAAACCTAGTGAATGTAAGCGAGTGCGAGTTCGGTTGCTATCAAGTAAAATGTAAAGCATTCGCTTCACAACACCAATCAAGCTTGTGATCCACGTTTAATAAGCGGCTACACCACAACCAGTTGTACAGGTATGCAATCAAAGAAAACAGGAAAATCAAGTGACCACAAAGCGCAAGACAAACGTGCAATATTTTTTGTTCTGCGCAAAAAACGGTAGTTTTCGGTACATTGAAACTGAACTGAAAAAACAAGTACCTGAGCTCCCTATGTCGCGTCATGGCAGCGTGACACAAGTTGCATTGAAGTCAAGTAGTTGAATTCACAGCAAGCAGAACGCACAACAATCGTGAGAAAAAAGCAGAAAGTTAGTTGCCATGCACACGATGCACAAATACGATCAGCATTTCAAAAATTGAAAATTGAAACAAATTATTGGACTTAGCAAGTTTCAGTCGAATGTTTCCATTGTTTCTACGAAAACTTAGGTGCACTTTGCAATTCGTATTAGTATTAAGAGCTAAACGTAGAAAGTTAGCATGGAAGAGACTTACATAAAAATAAAAAAAACTTAAACATTGAAATAACTTTTAGTTTTACATTCCAATTTATGAAGATCATAATACAAAATGACCAACTTTCCACGTGCAAAACGACACACGTGTTGTTCGCAACGTTATACACATACGTAAAACTATGCGTAAAACATGAATACAGGCACGAACACACGCATGCATATATGCACCACAAGACAAACCAAGAATACCAAACATAACTTACCTCTGGTCCATGAGCAAAGTCAAAGAGATATGTCATGATTTTCTACAAAAAACATGTAATAAGATCACAACTGAGAAACACGTCACCGTGCTAAACAATGCACGCCCTGAGCAACTGAGAAAAACTGGCATGAAGGGAAAATGGACCCAGTGCTACTTGTGATGAAGCCGGGAGAACAATCGACCCACATTTTTGCGGGGGGAGGCATTCTTTACACTTGCATTTCGCGATATCATAAAACGTTTTAGGTTTGGCAACATAAAATTGTACAGGATCCCGTGTTTTTATTTATTGCTTGTGTAGAATACGTGCAACAAAAATGAATGTACTCCTGTATAAGCAAACTTCCGTTTTTTTAAGCATAATACAATATTATTGTTGATCAAACACAAAGACATATCTTTTTTGACAAGTGAGCTGTATTGTAGTATTTTTTTTTAACACACGAACTGTACACAAGTAAATGCCTTTCTATACTTTCAATCTATTCGTTTGTTGACGAATAACGTTAGCACGAGTATAGTATGTGCGTACAGAGGACATGCCACAGGCGTTTGGATCACGCCTGTACGAGATCTTCAGATCACAGCTGTCTTTCAAACGAAGCTTATTCAACACCATTAAACGCTAAAACTGGTAAAAAACCTGCTGTTTTATCTAGCGAATGCATAAAAGTCTGTTGCTCCACTGGTTACAAAGACTGAAAAGCTCATTTGTATTTTGAAGGTTTGTTTGCACGTTTTTAAGACAAAATGAGTGTTGTCTGAGGAAGGCTTGAATGCAACATAACTGGTAACAACAAACGAGAATCATACCTCGGTGTAGAGAAAATCACTGTTTGTAACAAGGAACACTTTTCCATGAGCTCGCATCCGATCGAGAAGTAATGGTAACTTTGGTTCTTTTACCACGTATTTATCAAGGTTTTCAACAGTTTTTGACTTCAGCTCACCCTGAAAAGGATCAACAGAAACGATCATTCCAAATCTTGGCTTTAACCAACACTTGTAAATGTCAGAGTGTAAGATGTTGCAAAGCGACTGACACATAATAATCTTTTTGGGACTACTTCAGGAATTTCCGAACAGTCATGTTTTAACACAAGCGCATACTACGTAAGGTTTGTACAATATTCTTGAAATATGGGTATAAGTAAACTGACGGCAGGTTAAAGCTGTCTCAATCAAGAACCCAACAGTACCTGTCTCGGCGTATGCTACAGAAACAAACATATAGCTCGGACACAAGGAAATATATTAATCACGGCGTTGGTGTCGTAAATCAGTCAACCTTCGTGCACGATTGATCGTTATGTCACAAGGAGTTTCAAAGCTTGTTTACAGTTGATTCTACCACAAAATGCTCACAATTAACTAACTCTCCCATCGTCAAGGAAAAAAACTACTGAACTCACTTGAAAATGAACGAAGTCGACAGCATCTCTTATGTCAGAATGTATGGTTGCATACGACATCATCAAGTTGTCCTTTTGTACTCCATTGGGAGTCTGCCAAAAAAATTGACACAATCTCAAGTCAACAGCCAAACAATCAGCAGAAACAACATGCAGTTGTTCAATCTATTTTCTGCTGAAAATACCATCCTGTTTTTAGAAAGCATATTTCACGGCTTGACCACAATTGCTTCTAAGTATTTTGTCAATAGCTTCATCATGCCAATCATTTATCATTTGATTTTCAGAGTCAAGTCGCAATTATACGTTTTATATTTAAGATGACGTAGAAGAATGTATCTTTTATGAAAAGTCGCTGCATGGTTTCAAGTTCTTTGCAGCAAATATTCGTATTTAGGAAAACTAACCGCGTCTTTACAATGCTTTTGTGCTGAAAAAACGCACGTTTCCATCGAGAAAAAAATTCTGACTTGAAAAAGCAGACAAAAGATTAACCATTCCAGTGAACCTCCACAAAGGCGACGCAGGTGTATCAATCAAAAAATGTTTTGCTAGTAAATCGATTTCACGTATTTTACGCATCTTCATCTTCTATGCATCTCCATTTTACGCATCATCCGATTACACTAAACGGCAGGACACCCTCATTAGCCATCAACAATTTTTTATAAAGATTATCTTCAACACAGCACTTTATCGCGCAAGTTTATGTGACGGCATGGGCGTCGGAAGGATTTTTCCAGGGGGGGAGGCACCAGGGGATTTTTCCAAAAATTTTCCAGGGGGAGGTCAAAAGTGGTGAAATTTGTTTTTTCCCACTCGAAACTAAGAAAACAACTGTTTTTGCTGAAATTTTCAGAATCCAGGGCTTTGGCCCTCCCCTGCCCCCCTTCCGACACCCATGGCTGAATAAGTTAATTATAATTAACCTTACAGATACAATACTACATTGAAAACAATCATTTTGATACAAATTGCAATTACCTGAACATAACCTTCTGTATTGCAGAAGTAGTTGATAACACACGCTTGAAGGTAAATTTCAGGTAGGTTAAACAAAGTGTTGCAAATGTAGTAACGACGAGAATCACTCAGCTGAATAAATTTGTTTGGGTATTCCTCCATCACTTCATGCCTTCACAAAAAATGATAAAGTGAACAGTGATTCACTTTACAATCATCTTGCACAACATAGCAAAGACGGCAGTAAGGTTTCAAAGGTGTAAAGCACCAGTTGCAATTGCAAATTATAAAACTAACGGCAATGCAAACTTTAACTTTTTATCAAAAAACTGCACATGAAAACATTTACGTAAGGCTATGACCACATCATTGTGGAAACAGTGACATTTCAGTATACAGAGGACGAATTAATGGTATTGTAGTCTCACAAACTAAAAGGACATTGAAATCAATAAAATATAAACTTGTTTCAAGCAAAATCAATCTATCATAGAAATTTGGGTAAAATCTGAAAATTGAAACTCAAACAACATTGAGAACCGGAGATATTTGAATAAGAATTTAGGACTGAAGATGCGTAGTGTCACGTAAAATCTATTGCCTATCGTTTTGATTCGCTTGTTTGTCACCTTTGTGGAGACTAGTTGCTTGAACATTGAGAATCAAAACGATCAGTCTATGACATTTACACAGTAGAATGCGCCTGTAACGACGTCGGTTATAACAACAGTTCGCCTAGAACAACTATGTCCAACCCACGGCCCGCATGCGGCCCAGCCGATGGTTTTGTGCGGCCAAGTTTAGGTGTTCACTGTAGTAAAAATATCCTACATACTGGCAACCTGTCCTTATTTTCATAACCTTCAATTTGACATTATAATGCAGGTGGTCCTCAGTGCCACTTTATCACGTCTGCTGCCACTGCAATTAGGATTCGAACGCTTTCAGTACACTAGCTTAAGCTAAATTTAGTTTGCTAAGATCAAAGCAAGCCATTCAATGTGCGGCCCTTATTAATGCGTCATTCCATGTGCGGCCCTGGTCAAGACAGTGACATAATTTTTGGCCCTGTAAGCCATTTCGGTTGGACAAAGCTGGCCTATAACGACACTTTTTCGTCGGTCGCGGCTGAATTCCCATCTGTTACGTGCATTCGAGGTCGGTTATAACGACTTCGGCTATATCGTCACTTCGCCCATAGCGACGCTTTTTGTCGGTTCCACAGAATATTTTGTTTGTTTATAACGACAGTTGAAGTTTTCTTTACAGTTTGAAGTGTGAGCTCGTCTATGTGGAGCCACCACACAAATCTTTTATAACCGAATAAGAACGCAATTAAGTTATGCTTCCAATCGTTGAGCCGCAGTGGCGTGCAGAGGTCTGATGATGCCCGGGACGACTGTTTGATTGTATAGACCACGGGTTCCCAACCTTTCTCTTACCATGTACCCCTTCAGCATTCTGACAAATGAGCATGTACCCCTACACCATTTCAACAGATAAACATGTACCCCTTCAGAATTTTGACAGATGAACATGTACCCTTAAAAATCCTTCTGACAAAATATTTTCTCAAGATTATTCATAGATATATTTAACAATAAACATATAATGACTTTTGAAAATAATTTTAAGAAAATATGTGCATAAATATTTGAAAATAAACAACATGCAAATATATTTTATCTTCTATTGCCAACCTTAAATGTACCCCTTCGGATAGGCAAATGTACCCCAGGTTGGGAACCCCTGGTATAGACTAACAAAGTATAGTATTGAGCAGTGGCGTATGAAGGCCATTGTTACTGGATATATGCTGTTTGTGACGTCATGATAGGACGGCATATTCACGTTTACAAACGAACGTTTTGGCGAACTTTGATCACAACATGCATATTATTCTACACGCACTCTCCCTACTCGTTGTTGTACAGTGCATCACCGTAATGAACATATCAGCGTTCCAAGTGAGGAGACCGGAACAAAGCACAGCAATCAACTCTAAGACAAAGCAGTTCACAATTGCAAAAATATCCGACAGCGCGTTAAACCAGGGGAGTAGAACACATTCAGTGGTACGTCAGCGCAGTTCACCACTGCAAAAATATAAGGCTGCGCATTAAAACAGTGGAGTAAAACACACTCAACGCTACGAAAAGGCAGTTCACAACTACAAAAACATAAGGCTGCGCGAATGTATCGTCGAGCAGAGAAGGTATGCGGCTGGGATGGCGGACAACCAGGGTTGACAGTTTGAAACTTGCTATACTACGTAGGAATTGAGAATACGCAAAAAGTACGCAAGAAAACTATTGTTTTTTATTATATGGCTGTTATATGTACAACTACTGGGGTACAGAACAGATAAGGGCTTGGGTCAGCCGTTATGATCAATCCGCCTGAACTGCCAATCAATGTCTAAGCTCGAAATGAAGCACATATTGCAAGCACAGGTTTGCGGCTGTATTGGCACACACCCAGGGGCAGAACGAGTGGAGCAAGGGGGCACAATTCCCCGGGCGCCGAAAAGTCCCAAAAATGTCACAAGTACTTTCTCCAATACAGAAAATTTGCTTCCGAAAGATCTCAGGTTCAAACATGAGGGCGCCAAACTTGCTCCTTTCCTCGGGCGCCATCTGACCTTGTTACACCCCTGCATACACCCAGTGTTGCCACATCAAAAAACTAAAGGGTAAACTAGCGATACATCAAAAAGCGAGCAACTCAAGCAAGTTGAAATAGGACAGTTGTGAAATTTGGGTCAGAAAATCAATTAAACGTCCATAATTATCTTTCAATCTTTTTTGTTAGGGTTGCCACGCCCCGTTCGCCTCCCCCTCTGCACGCCGCTGTTGAGAAGTGATAGGTTTGACGTGGATAGGCATGAAGGATTGTGCCATCAGCAGCAATAGAGGCAAATCGTTACATGAGTTTTAATGTGCAGTATTAGGAGTTGTTGCGACAGTAGTCAGTTTGATCGATAGTCTTGGTGGAGCAGTGCGTAAATTGACGAACAAAAGAAGCAGTATTCCATTATGGAAAAGTATGCCATCTTTGTTTAGTTCAATAGCGAAAACGGTACGAAAGTAGCAAAAATTGCAATACATTTCTATATTCCAACAACGACGTTGACTACAGTTTCGAAAAATAAAGACAAAATAATTTCTCACATTTTCTTATCAGAGTACACGCGAAAACGCGATACAGTAAGCGGAAATCCTAATCAAAGAACACCTTAACCCTTGCAAGACTTCGGCATTGAATTAAAAAACCATTTGAGGAACGATTTATTGTAAATAGGCTATAGCGCCAGTTGGCCTATAACGATGCTTTTTCTCCGGTCTCGTGAAGTGACATTATAGGGCAAGTCTACTGTACAATGGCACATGCTATACACATGGGCGTCGTAAATATTTTTTTCCAGAGGGGGGCAATAATAAATTTTTCCAGAGGTAGCCAAAAAGATTTTTTCAGGGGGGCCAAAAGTTGTGAAATTTTATTTTCCCTCTCAAAACTAAGAAAACAACCTTTTTTTACTAAAACTGTATCAGGAAAATCACGGCCAATGAAAACGATACAAATGTCGTTTGTATGGTTTTTATTGGCCGTGATTTTCAATTATAAGGCTATTTAGCACTTCCGCTTTTCATGTACCGATGTATCAGGAAAATGTCTAATTTTAAAATCCAGGGAGCTAAGGCCCCCCTTCTGACACCCATGGCTATACACAACACAAAAGCACATCATAGCCAAATCAAATCAATCAACATACGCTTTGAGAAACCTGAATCCATGGGTGCACACCAAAATGTTGCCATATGAGTCCACCTGGAAAAGCATACAGTTTTTGTAAATAAAACTGACACAGGCTGAATTCAAACATGTAATATTTCTGTGCAAGTTGTGATGAAATATGTTCTACTAATTTTCAGTTTGAAACTTTGAAACAAGTTCATTAAAAGCTCAGAGATAAATGTCCTACCTCACGCTAAACCTTTTCACATTATGTCAAATTTCGTTTTGGGGTCTCATAACACTGCAACGCGAATGTGTTTGCATGTGCAGTATTTTCAATTGTTATTATACATAAATGATTAATATTGATTAGACAAAAGTACATCATTTGCTTAAATTTTAAATAATGGAGATTTTTTTATTACTTCCTTATGTTATTGTACTCTAGGATGCTTTTTTAGAAAAACAAAAATAATTTATTTACATTGTTATTTGCCAAACTCATTGCAGTAGAGTACTTTATGCGCCTTGAACAAATTTTGCCACAACTGTTAACTGACAGATAGAAAACATCAAAATTTGGTTTCAAATGGGAAAACATTTGCAGTTGCATTTAGCATTGTGATAATAAATCAAAATTTTCTTTAAAATGAGCTTGAAGGTTAAAAAATCAGAATGGAAGTTACTTTCCATCACATTCCACAACCAAAGAAGTGCCATTGCTTCACATTGCTAAGTCTACAAATTATGCAACAGAAACATTGTACAGGTTTGCCAACATTTAGCCACAAGCAAGCATTGTAACATGTGTTAGCAAGCTAATGAAACACCAATATATAATGAATTGCAATGCCACAAAGCTGAAAAACTTGCTTTCAACATATGACCAAGCTCTCTATCAAAGACCAGGCCACGAAGTGGAAATGTTGCATCATAGACATACGTCCTCAATTCTTCAGGATAACCACATTCAATTAACCTGAAAAAATGAGTTATTACCACACATTTATGCTTTTTGGTGGCAGTTGAACTTGTACATTTCTAATGTCAAACAAATAACAAAGAAACTCATTTATGCCACTTGAACTAGCTAGCTTTTATTATTCATGCTGACTGTGAACACTGCTTAGTCAGTCGACAGCAAGCATGCATGTAACTGCAAAAGTTTGCTTTGTGTGACAAATCATATTCACACGTATTTACTGATAGACATTTGCAACAATGTTTGCAAAATGCTTGAATAATGTTCCTACAAGACCTACATTTATTTAGCATGAACACTTTCATGCAAAAGCCATACATAAAACTGATAGAACCTGGAAAATTATCAGTTTTGAAAATCTGGCTTTTGGTATTTGATTCATTGCTTTGAGGAAACATAGGCTTTGTTTCTACCCCTTAACCCCAGTAAGCCTATGATCTAGAAACATAGTGAACATATTTTACATGGAATTGCTAAACAATGTTGAAATAAAATGGTTTCAAATGGGCAAACATTTGCAACAGCAGGTAGCTGCATCATGCAGCAAAAGTGGTGTCAGCAACAAGACAGCATCTACTGTGTTGTCTTACAGTATAAATATCAGCTGTTTTTACAGCAATGCTGATCACCTCTCAGCATGGTGTGAGAATTTGATAGTAATCACTGTCATGAACACAAAAATGCACACAAACTGCACTTTGGAATATTTGTTTCAAGGCCAAATGCTAAGCTTTCTTAACTGTTAAAAGTATGAAACTCACATAAAACGTTCCTTTCGTATTGGTACAGCCTGAAGTATCAATGCAATAACCTACCTTTCACGAGCCAAGGTAAACCCCAACTCTTCATACTGGGGTGACTTGTATACAGCCAATGTATAATCCATATCAAATCCAAAAAACCTGATTTTGTCCAAACTTAGGCTACGATTCACAAACACCCTGCAACAAAAAGTGATTTCAAAAAGATGATCAACCAATACTTTTTATTCAATAATATCCACAGAAAAATATTTGTAAGAAACATGAACATTTATTTTTTTGCCAGCAAGCAATCTATGTGCAAGTTGAGAAGCAGTCTCAAAAGCTACAAACCCACAGAGCAAACAAAGTTGTTTCAAGTGCACCTTTGTAAATTGAATTTTCAATGCACTCAAAATACTGTAGGAGTTAAAACAAAGTACGTTTGCAGGAAAAGTTTGAAACCTTAAAATGAAATTATGACTTAACCTGATTTTTCAGCATCAATAAAAAGATTGCAGTGCTGAAATTATAAGACATCCAACTGCAGAAAATTGCTAATGTTGAATATAATACAAACATATATGATAGTAAACAAACCTTTTACTTGGTTCTCGTTTTTGATTTCTAGCAGTGAGCATTGCCTTGTAAATATCTTGGGCATCACCATTAATAGCACCATCTTGGTGATGGTGGCCATTCATTATTTCCTGTACAAAAGCAAATGTTTAATAAGTATTTTCTTAGTGATACAACAAGACAGTTTAGGATAGGTACTGTAATAGCATTAACCTAACTAGCTTTCATATTCATTGAGTTCTGCTTTAAATCAGAGACTGTATGCATTTCACCAGCATAAGCTTAGCTATGGGATATCCATAAACTATGTGACAAATGACAGGACACATAAGATCATGTTTAGTACACAAAAAAGTTTTGATGATCTTCATTCATCTTCTCTCAAAAGTCTGTATTTCCTATTTTAAATTTATACACATAAGATTTTCCACAACTTTTAGGGGCTTCCAACAACTAGTTGGAATGGTGTAAAATGACATTTTTCCCAGAAAATAATTGAAGATGTTAGTACTTTTCTAATGAGATTTCACACATGCATATGAACGAATTGTGGTAAATAGACCATTGCCTTGTGGTTTTTAACTCTCTAATATGCCTAGGAATTAGAATTAATTTTCTCGTCAGAAAATGCAAACATTATGCTTTAATATTGTTTTTTTGCCTGTGTTGTTACATCAACAGATGGGTCACCATTCAAATAGCATCATGTATTACTTGACTTAATCATGCTGAACGTACAGGGCATCTCACAAATAAATCATACCCACAAAAATTTTGTTAAATACCATTTTTATTATATGACAGTTCTCCTTTTTCGTACAGCAGCTTGAAGAAATCAGTACAGCAGCTAAGGCAATACACTTTTAAATGACTAAAATATGGAAACAATCAACATTGACATTGTCAGTTTATACAGCTCCACCCTTTTTAGCAAACAAACCTAGCTGATGCAATTATTTTCTCCATTTAAACACTGTATTTGTCCCAAAAAAAAATCATCAGATTAAAAAAGGTCTATAAAGTTGAAGCAAAAAAAACTGGTATTCAATCAAGGAGAGTTTCATTAGCACACCATTTCTGATGCACTGTTTTCAAAGGCATAAAACATAGAAGCAAGCTACAATTATTGAACCTTAACACAGAGCATATAAATTACTCATTAACCTAACTCAAACAGAATGACTTATGATGCAAGTGCTTAAAATTCAATACATCACATGATAAGCTATCATGGAAAGGCATATTCAATCTCTGTGACAGAGTTATTAATTTATTACGCAATTCACTCATTAAAAGAGCTACACTAGTAGTTGTAAAGATTTTAAATATTTGCAATGCACTGGTTATAATGCCAAAGGTGATGGTTACTGATCAAGTATCCATTTGTTCTTGATAAAAATGAAGACTAATGGCACAGACTTCAGCAAAGCCATAAACAACATATTTTTCACATACCAAATAAAATAGTAATTTTCAGGCTAAATACAATGAACTGGAAAAAAAATAAAAACATAGAACTGAAAAAAACTGTTGTCAAGTGCTTTTGCAAATAAATTTTAAAGTACTGTTTCATAAAAACTGCTTAAACTCTATTGTATTATCATTAAGACATTTAATAGTATCATGGTGATGTATTCATTAATTTTTTTTTGTTTAAATTGCTTCAAAGGGGAAGACAGCAAACAATCAAGCAAACATCCATTTTCGACAGGAACTGCTTCCTATCACAAATCACTGATTTTTAACTTGAGTGCACTCATGGGCATCAGAAGATTTTTTCCATGGAAGGACCATTAGTGGATTTCTTCAGGGGGTAGCCAATAGCGGTGAAATTTCATTTTACTAACTCCGACACTAACTAAAATTTTTTTCTCATCAAATCTTAATAGTAAAATCACAAATTTCAAAATGCAGGGGGAGAATTAGCCCACACCCTTCCAACACCCATAAGTAACCTTACATAACATAATTCCCTTGAGTTCCTTCAATATAGACTTCTGTCTAATATTTACTTCTAGATTAAAATATAAAGTTTATCTATTTTCATGCTAATATCAGACTGTGTGACTCCAACTTTCATTTTTCAAATATCCTAATTAAAGATTGTCGTGTTTTGAGGTGTTCAGCATATACAAGTTTATTCTTAACACATTGACTGCCGGTCCACAATATATTTGTGGTTGCTGTCTCACACTAGAACACCAGTATGTTTTTCGTGCTGACGCTTGAGTGGGCAAGGCGTTGTTTTAAAAAAGCTCTGGATGGAAAACCATGCACGATAGAAACACAAATTCTGCACAAAAACATCAGTCACTGTGTAGTTTACGAAAATCAAAATCAAATAATTTTTCCACTTCTTTTGGAGAGCAAAAAACACCCTGAAGCAGGGGTGGATTGGCTGTTTTTTGACTTCGAAAGTTTATAGCGCCTATTCCAACAATGGGAAAAATGTAAAAATAACAGAAACGATTGCTATAGCTGTTACAAAGCATCCTGCCAAGTTTTAAATCAAAAAATTGTAGAGAAGAAAAGTTATAACAGTTTTTATATCGCCTGGT
>JGI24159J19872_10005828_pt1 | contig 15944 bp, 14 predicted proteins | sample Ectturendosymbi4_FD_19872 | JGI IMG/M metagenome (IMG submission 19872) | reverse complement strand
TAATTGAATTGTATTCCATATTAATATTATAATAATGTAATGGGAATCCCATGGGATGGGACAGGCATAAATTGCTATGGGATGGGAATGGGACAGATAAAGATGTCCCATGGACAACCCTGAATGTTTGTCAACACACATGGTCTACGTTTGTTTATAAGAATCACATCTGTTTTTTCTTATCTGTGTTAAAAAAACAAACACACTGCACCTATATACGTAGTATGTGTGGCGGCATAAACACTTTAAAGCACAACGCGAGGACCACGTTGCAACTCGCTTACCACAGCTGTAAAAATCTCACACACACAAGCAAAACATGTCTAGTGAAACGCACTCAAATGGTTGTAACTGTTAGGTTCATGATTCGCGTTTTTCTTACTTTTTTAGACTGGTAAGAATCGAATGCAACTGTCGCGTGAAAAGATGTGAAGCTTAAAAACCAAAACCGTCGCCAGAAAGTCTTCAATACGGGGTTTAAATTTGCGCAATGGGACTTGACATTTTGATACTTTGGTAAAATCTTTACTGATTTATAGTGTTTCATATTTAAATTTGGAAGAGCTGAGCTCACCAATGCCCACCGTGGCGATTGGACTGGTTTAAATTTCGTTTATGCTGTCATTATTGAAATACGCATAAAGAAATAAAAAGCTACAATCATCGAATCAAGTAAGACTGAACATAACACAGCAAACAGTTATAAAGGTTTTGTCCTGCCTTCTTCATAACAAAATTATCTAAGAATTTATTACAATTTGTTTGCCTAAGCTTGTCACTTTTAATGTACCGAATGCTTGGTGTGGACAACCTCTCCTGGAACATTTCGACCCTTTAGTTCATTTTCAATTCCTCTGAATCTTGAAAAGAACCTTTCGCCTGAGCCATTAGTGACCATCAAGTTAAGAAATAAGGCTTCGCATGGTTGCATCAACTAAGAACCACTAATCTAAGGCATCAGACCCAAACACGTTTTTGTCATTTTTTTGCTGTTTCCCTGTCTCGGGGAAGAGTTCTGCGGTTGCCAATTGCCAAAGTGGCTTTTGCTTGCTATTCAAGCTCATCAAGATCTTCTCTGATTTGCTTAGCAAGGCAGCAATGCAAACTTGCTCAAGTTCTCAATAGCAATCTGATTTTTGAATGACTTTAATGAAGAAAATTTAAATGGAAAAAATCACATCCAACAGCACCAATCGAGCTTTGCGCGATACAAACGCTGACAAAACTACTGTATTGCTCAGTCACCTAAGAAACAACTATGCCTAGAAAAACCTAAGAAACGTTTATTGTAGGATACTGCTGTTAGCCCTACATATAGCTCTTATCTGCAGTACTACCTTGTTTTGATCAGGTGCAGTGACGTAACTGGAGGTTTGAGCCAGGGGGAAACTTAACTGAAGGGAACCCACTGGCTACCCAGAAAATAGTTGACAAACAATAGCAAATCCGGTATTGAACGTCTATACAAAAACCCGAAAACACCGGAAAACATTCCGAAAAACTAAAAAAATCAACAATCTACTGAAACCACAAGAATAGTACATACCAAAGTTATGCAGGGGTCCGGTTTTTACATTTAGCTTGACAGGGGGGCGGTTCGCATCCCTGTCACCTGTCAGTTATGCCATTGGTCAGGTGCATTTCAAACATGAACAGCCACACGTTCTTTTAATAGAGTCACACGTAACAATCGGTACGATTAAGCTAACGCAGCCAGAATGCTTTGATATCGACATAATAGCTGGCATGGGGCTTGACCAACGGTCATATTGAGATTCATGGAAACTCGTTGGAAGGCTCTGGCGTTATCACAACGAAAATTGAATAAAATTAAATTTCGTGGATAATAATTAAGTCATTAATATTTGACAAAGTTTGATCTAAATCAGCGCTCTTCAACCGATGTGCACGGTGCACCCTGGGGTGCACCAAAATATCCGTGGGGTGCACCACTAAGAAAGGGTCACAAAGGTTCATCACAAACTTGTCACACCAAACAGATAATTTTTACAAAAACTTTCTGTTAGCAAAAATGAACCGTTAACCAACCAGTGATTTTCAGGATTTAACCGAGAGTTTGCACAATCCAAAGTGTGGTGCATAAGCATCACACCATATCAAGCTACTTGTATTTAGATGATTATTTGTGATTCACAGGCAACAGGCAATGAGCCATTATCAATTGAATTATGTAGCTGAGTTACTGAATCAGGGGACTTGCTTATTTAGACCCGGATACTTACAGGCATGGGCGCAATTATATGGGGGACACGGGGGAAGTGTCGGTAAATAGGGTGCATGAGTTAAGTGTTTAAGTAAATAGGGTGCATGAGTTCGTCAAAATATCTTTAAGGGTGCACCGTAACAAAAAAGGTTGAAGAGCACTGATCTAAATGATCATATACCGGCAATCGACTCCATGCCTATCACAGTTTGTTGGAGTCCCCCTTGGATCTTGAGGCCCTAGGCTTAAGCCTATATAGCCTATATTTAAATCCGGCCCTGATTTTGTTGAATAATTTTCATGACTAGACATGATAACCAAAACGTACCATAAACGATATATTTTTTTCAAGATGGTGTTAAAAAGCTTCCGTGACTCTTCAACGGCATTACGATGAAAAAGACTTATATTATAAGACCACCTGTTACGCGAACTGTCCCCAAATTTTGTTCTTGATAAATCGTTCTGAAAGTCAATATCCTTTTCGTCGAACTCTCACTTAGAAAAATCGTTTGAGACGAATTGCTTTTACGCGGGTTGTGTGGTTATGATCTCATATACTCGTACTTTCTAGTGCTCAAAATCTTGCTCGTTGTAGTGTCGTTCGTGTTTTATAAAATACCTCAAACACACCACGGAAATTAAACCACTGAAGCTAAGTTGCTATTCTGAAAATTATGTTAATGCCTTGCATGAGCAAGTAAAGCATATATCAATGAAACCGTTTTTTCATTTAAGCAATTGTTTTATTTCTTTTGAAACATTCTCTATTTTTTATTTAAGCATAATAGCCTTTCTATACAACCAACTCAATTTGCAGGTTTAGTGCATGTCAACAAATTTCAAACTTTCTCATTTGACGAGTTTTGCCTCTGGGACAAAGCACGTCTTGATGTCAGAAACATTGTTGAATCTGCCACAGAATCAGGTAAAAAGGTGATATTTTCCTTTCGTTTCATTGCAGAAAGAGATCGTGTTTAATCAAATTGATTCTTTCTCTATTTAGCTGCGTATTTTCTGCGTTAGAACGGTATTGAAATTGCATGCCGAATTTTTGCTTCTGTTCACTAAGACTAAGTTACATTTGAAGCAACCTCTTCCCTTCGCCGTTTGCAGTTTTTCAAACGCTATCTAGCAACAGTGACGTATACTTCTTCATGTATAATAAAATCATTCTATTCTTGCAAGAATATTGAACAATATTGATGCTGCAGTACTTAGGTTATGACAATGCTGATACTTTTGTTCATAAAAGATTAGCGTAAATCACACTGAATGTTCAGTGGCTATACAAAAGGTTAATGCATCACCAGTTCCAATAGCCTGCTCTTATTACTTTAAACCAATGAAAACTTACTAGGTTCAATACGGGCATTGCTCTTTGCAGACGTTTTCTACTTCAGCCACGAAATTCGTCAAAATCCTCATTGCTTTTTTTAGTTGAGCGATTGAATTGTCTGAAATCAACGTTGCAACTTAAACTAACGGAAAAAGTCAGAGACTGGAAAAGATTCACTGATGCCATGGACTTCGGAGTAACGTTTGTTGAACAAGCTACGTCTGAAGAGCGTTCTGTGAAACAACGCAGCAAGATGCTTGCTTTCTTCTTCCAAAAATATGAGGCGAGTAGCAGGTGGTTTAATCATTTTTTTAAACAAGCAGCAACCGTTCTGTTATTCTGTTAATTGCAATTGACAGCAACTGAGGGTGACTTTGCAGTTCTACAAAAAACTTTTCAACACCGAAAACAACAACGCAAAAGCCACTAGTTAGACGAAATCACATTAGAGGCCTCAAAAATAACTGTTTTTATCGACAGATTTAAATTTAAAAAAAAAACGAAGATTCTGTAATTGAATTGAGGATCAAAAAAGTGCTTTCGGAAACATCTAACATGATTTCGTGTAACTTATGGGATTTTGCGTCTTTTGTTTCTAACACCACTTTGCAAGACTTCCAAAATTTGCTCTGTTTCAAACCTTTGCAATAACTTTGTTAAAAACCAACAGTAATTCCCTCTTTTGGATTACTTTGTCCCAAGCAGGGTTGATACAAATTATAATTTTTTCAAAAAAATAAAAAAATTGTTTTTTTTTATTTAAATCAGATTTTTATTATTTTTATGCTTTTTTTGATTTAATGTGTAAATGGTGACCACCTAACACTTGTACTTTTTAATCTTAAAGAGTTTGTTTAAAATAACTTTATTGTGATTTGTTTCTAGTAGGCTACAGCAACTGGAATTCAGCTGAACTTTCATTCCAACTTAGGCTACTTTGCACTTATGCATCACGCTTTAAGCAAATCACTTCATAACACCAATGTATAAACAGAAATGTTCATTGGAATGATAATACTCAAACCATTAGTTCATCAACTTAATTAACACTTATGGCATGTTGAGAAGCTTTACGAAAATACAAGTTTGCCAGCCTTTTTGGTGCGAAGTCTATTGTTAAAATTGATTATTGTAACGCAGCTTTCACTAGTCAGCTTCTGCAAAAGTATAACTTACATGCATAAAATAGTAAAAACCATGAATATATGTATTATTGTGAATCTGAATCAAAAATATGTTCTAAAACTACTATTTCTACAGTCAACAGCCTACATATTTGCTGAAATTTAGATGTATGTAACTTTTACTTTATGCCAGGCCCATAGCCATGGTGGCATTCCGGGGCAGTGACCCTAATTTTTTCTGTTTCCTCCAAATTTTGTTGTGCCCAGAAAAGTTTGTTTTAAACATATACCGTAATAAAAACAAAAATATTGTCCCCTAACAGTATATTTTGCCCTCAAAACCTGGCTACAAGCCTTTCCAAACTTGTGGCAATCTGACAGTTCCGACCGAGTCTGCAAATGTTAGTGATTTCAGTCCACATATCATTTTTGCAGTTAGTTGACAATGAATCTGTGACCTCACAGTTGCTATGATTGATAAAAGTTTAATTGCTTTTATAACTTGTGTTGTCATAAGAAGTCTCTTCCTTTTTTAATAATAAGTGGAACCGATTGGAATACCAATTAAATGTGTCATACAAATCACAAAAAGCTTCAAAATTGCATGTGATTTTTTACTTGATTTTTTTTATTTTATCACTGATTTAGATGAAATGATTTAAATCAATCAACCCTGATTAGAAATAGCTGAACTTCCATTCAAACTTTTTCACGCTTATGCAACATCCCTTAATGGAAATAAGTTCATAACACCAGTACCGATGTATGAACTATGAAATGAAATATTTATTGAAATGCCGAAACTGAAACTGCCATTATTGAAATAAGTAATTTCATTGACACTCACGGCATAAATGCATAAAATGTTAAACACCTATAATAATAATATACCTGTTTCATGAATCAAAAATATGTTCTGTAACTATGTTTACAGTCAACAGCCTTCATATTTAATGGAATTTAAATGCAACTTTCACTTCATGCCAGTCTACACTTTCAAACATGAGGCATTCTAACAGCTATGACTTCTGAAATCTGCAAGGGTTAATGATTTCAGTCCACATGTCATTTTTGCAATTAAATGACATAGAATCTGTGACCTCACAGTTGCTGTGATTGATAAAACTTCAAGTGGTTTTAACTTGTGTCGTCATAAGAAGTACTCTCTGCCTTCTACGCTAATCCTGTATAAGCTACGTGAAAATCTATTCGAGTGCTAATTAAATGTGTCATAGACATCACAGTAAAGCTCTAAAATGTGATCATTTTTTAAATTTTTATTGCTTGATTTAAATCACTGATTTAAATCAATCAACCCTGGTCCCAGGAATCCCGTCCACTTTTAAATTCCCGATATTCAGAGGCCACGACAGCGGAAATCAATCAGTAAAATTTACATAATTTTTCTTCCTTTTCAAATATTAAAACAAGTTTTTTGTCACTGTAAGAAGCAGTAAAATGGAGGTTTTGAAGACTCAAATCACTGTGGATAATAATCAGTGACTTTCATAAAGAAAAATGCTGAAACCAGATTTGAGTTGAAAACAGAACTCACTTGCGCTTAATCGTTTCGGCATTCTGTTTATAAATGTAGAACATGGATTCTCTTTCAGGTTTATTAGACAAGGCGATTCTTACGCTATGAGTAAACATCGTCGAGAAAGTGAGAAAAAAAGAGAAAAAGGCATACAAATTTTGCAGATCCTATTTCCTAGTACCGATTTTTCAAAGAGATATGAGTCCGCCACTCAACTGAAAAAGTTTGCCTAGTTCATCCAACAGGCCAAACAACCAATAAGGCACACGGAGACATGACAAAATATATTGAGGATGACTTGAGTGTCTTAATTCGAGTAGAAATCTGGCTGAAAAAGTTTGAAATTTCTAACAAAGAATCTAGCTCTGTAGAGCTTTTGTAAAGCTGAGTTTTCGCAGCATTTTTGATACACACAAAGTTGGCAAACCTATATATCAAGCAATAAAAATGTGCAAAATACAAGATAGTGATAAATGTTAAAACTGGTGTTTTAATGTTTCCCAGCCAACCAAAATCTTCCACAAGACAAACCAAGATGGAAAAATCCGACACTGCAAGTTCTAGCCTATGATGATAGTCTATCAAATACAAAAAGTATTTTTATAGGTAAATGAAAAATTTTGGTGGGTGGCGAGAGAGTTTAAAGATCTTGCTCCCTGTTGCTTATCCACCATCCGACGCAAAAGATGTATATTTTCAGTTGCCTATACCCTTACATCATTGAACAGCAAAAAAAATTTTTAAAGGATTAAGTCAGATTATTACTGTGAACCACGCAGAGCTTTGTTGCCATTCTTGTGATTAGCGTAAATTTGTACAGGAATGACAAACTTTGCTTTCCAAAGTTTTTTTGGAGCCAGCTGGTTTAAACTACGCTTACGGATAATTTTTGTTACAATAGACCAACTAACCAATAAACAAACAAATCCGGCACTTGAATTAAACCATTAGCTACACGGTATATATTCATGAGCGTCGGAAGGATTTTTTCCAAGAGGGGCCAGTAGGAGATTTTCCCAAAATTTTTTCCAGGGAGGGCCAAAAGTGGTGAAATTTGGTTTTTACCCCTCGAAATTGAAAAAGCAACCTTTTTTGCTAATAATTTCACAATCCAGGGGGGGCAAGCCCCCCCTTCCGACGCCCATGTCTATATTTATGTTTTTTGTCATTTCTTGCAGGAGTACTGCACATCTGGGCCATGCCGGAAGTCGTTTCATCGGGAAATCGTCAAAGCTCTCTTATACGCTGAAGAGTACGTTGCTGCTGTCGATCTCGTGGTGGATTCTTGTCTCTTCACTGTTTCGTTGGTATTACTTAATAAGTGGACAACATTGACAGAAAATCTTGAAGAAAGCATGGACAATGAAGAAATCCTTAACAAAAGTTTAGATGCCAAACAGGTATTTGAATTTTTCATAAATCAAATAAAAAAATTTTGAAAGGAAATCTGGTAAAGATCAGAAGGCGTTCAGTACCATGACTTGCTCCATGAATTGAACTGCTGTGAAGTACTGACTTCTTAACCCGTTTCATTTGTTGCGTCGTATCCTGCTACCTATATACTATTTGGAGGTCTCAACCTTTTACAACTATTAAATTGTTATTGCTCAGTATAACAAAGTTGTTATTGGAATAGCATAAAACAATTTTGCATTGCAAAATAGTCTCATTCTACAAAGCGTGAAGAGATGAAGTTCCTGGGTAATGAGGCACAGTAGGCCCTTTATGTAGAGCATACGTAGATGAACGATGGCGCAGAAACTATAACTCACTGATTTGTAGAAAGCTGTACTGCTTAGTGCTTCTAAACATTAGACAAGCAGATATACTCATTTCTTACTCAGGTTATGAACTCTTTTCTGGTTCTCCGCACTATAAGAAATTCAAAGCGACTTTATCATTAAAGAATTTTATATATTCCATTGAACGTGACATAACGTTGTGTTATCATCCAGAAGAATCATTGCTTGCAGAAAATGGCCAATTTCCTAGGAAACCAGCTCTTTAAGAAAACCACATAATCGCAGGACAGATCTCTCACGTAGCTCTTTTCACTTGATTACGTTTGTCTTTTGTCCAGTAAAGTTTTAAATTTTTTGAGAGATACTTTCTACAGAAAATGACTTTGAGCAAACGGGCGGAGCAAGCAACAGCCCATTTTCAAAGTAAAAGAACGAGAAAACAATCCTATGGCAAGTGGTAGAGGTCTTTGAAATCGAAGTTTCAGATTACTGATCACCTAAGAGACCAGTTTCCAGCAGTTTTAGTGGTTTAAGTTTTATGTGTTTGTTAGACGCGTGATCGGTAAAAATTCACCAAGTGGCTGTTTCGACCCAGACATGAAATTTTGTGTCGATCTTTTTATACGTTAGAGGGTTGGTATGAATCGAGTTGGGCATATTAATTCTAACCTGCTTGCGGACTTGACTATTTCAATTTCTTTCAGTCATCAACACCAGAAAAAAATATCGCAGGTTTTTATCGGGATTATCAAACTCTAATACCACTGTTGGCCCCTTTTGCGCAAGAAAAACGCCGGTTTTACAGCACAATAAACTTTCGCGAATTCTGGCTCCAAAACAAACGAATATCGTCTTAAAATATTTCAGTATTCTCATCAATGTGGTTTGTATCTACGCAGCAAATGATAGTTTTGTTCAAAAGCGTGTTAGATTAGCAAGCACAATGAATTTGACCTGCAAGTGGAATGAACACAAGGAGACTAGAACAGTTGCAAGTAGCTGACCTCCAATTTGACACCTTTGGGAAAAGTTTTCTCATCACAACAAATTTTTCTATCAATAGGAATGGCATATGCTGACAAAGACGACTTTGAAGCAAATTTCTACGGTATTAAGCTTGTTTTGTGGAAAGACGTGGTCTCTAGCTTGGTTTCAAAATTTAAAACCCTGAGTGTCGGCTGTGGTTTCACTTCCGTGCCATTTAGATTTGGTCAGGACTCCAATTAATCAAACCCAATTGCTATCAACCTTCGCTTTGTATATTTTTGCATGTATGAATATTGGTTTCAGCAGATTTGGAAAGATTTGTCTTTTTTATCTGACATCCTAGCTTCTACTACCTAGCCTTTGTTTTCGGTGTAATTTCTGCAATCGCTAGGTCTGTCGCTAGCTGTATTGCGATAACGTACTGGGCGAGCGTCATCATTTTTTAGGAACCATGGAAATCAGCTCTCCGGTTTTTACAACAATGGAGAGGAAGTATGCTGGACGACAAACATTTCCTACAGCATCTTTATGAGGTTCTGGGAAGGTTCGAGGACTTTCCCCGAAAAACTCTGAATTGCATAACTGGTGCATTAACTTTGTTGACCTCTATACAGTCATTGTGCTGTTTTGACACGAGGTTGTAAATTTGTGCACATTTTATCCATTCCTTTCTCGAATTGTGTGTATAGATAGTCTTTGTTCGGTCAAAACTACTGTGCAATTGTGAAAAACACATTTAACCAAACTGTGCAAATACCAGCCATGAACGTGTGGCAAAAACTTACAATCTGCGAAATTTGTTACATTGGTAAATTTCGGTGTTGAATTTTGTATCATTTCAGATAAGCAAGGTGTTTCTGATAATGTCTGAAAAAGTAAGTAGGAATAATGTGAAGCAGTAAAGCATTCAATTTAGATCCACTATGGAGGGACAATATTGTTGTAACACCACGAATGGTTATCAACTAAACCACTAATCAACGGTAATCGATTACATCCAAATGGTTGAAATATCACCACCAACGTAGCCTACGTGAGCTTCGTCACTACTGTGCACTCAATAATTGTCATTTTGCGTTTTAGTGCCAGTGTATGTTATTTTGTTATAGTATGGAAGATCATGTTTTGTTTGTTAAACCTATTTTGATATTTCTAAGTTAACTAAAATCCAAGTTTTATTTAAGCATCGTTTGTGATGTTTTCGAGATGCAGAGAACAAAGTTTTGGCAAGTTCAGTACCGTCCTGCATATGCGGTTTACTTTATGAAAGAACAAGGGCAACTGCCAAGAGTGCAGCAACTATCGGGGTGTCTCTCTGCTGAACTCGGCTGGGAAAATTCTGGCCAGAGTCAGAGCCGTTCCAGTGGGGCGATTCGGGCGTCGCCCCCCTAAAACCTACGAAAACAACTTTATTCACCATAATTTTGTACAATTCGGAAAACAACAATCGCAATATTAGGCCAATGTGCCGTCCATTGTTTTGTCACATCAGTGTTGTGAAGTATAGGTCTACTTCATCTCTCTTACAGTACTGAACCCGTAATGCGACTCGACTGCAAAATATTATTGAAAACGCCCCCCTTGAACTTACTGACTGGATCCGCCCCTGGTCAGAGTGTTACTTCCTAGAATTCAGCTGATTGCTAACTAGACACTGCATGAAAGTGAATGTGAGTGTCGTTCCTCCCGATCCACTATCAATATGATTTTCACAAAGACGTTTGACTTTGTGAATCGAAACGGCCTCTCTTCCATTCTACAGCGGTTTTGTAGTCCAGGAACGCTGCTGTCTCTTCTTACAGCGCTTCATCACGAGCTGCGGTCGTGTGCTCGATACAAAGGCCAGAACTCAACGAAAATCAAATTCGCCACGGTGCTGATTAGTGATGGGTACTTGCCTCACGCTGTTCTGTGCTTATTTCTCTGCCATATCGAGGTATACTTTGCCTCAACTCAACCATCCGATGTAGCTATACACTCTAGAAGTGACGACAATCTTTTCAATCTGGCTCATCTTCGACCAAAAACCCAAATCCATCGCGTTCTCATTCGCGAGCTGGTCCATGCTGCTGATGCTGCATTTGCTACTCACTCTGAGGCGAAGCTTCAGGTCGTCAATTCCTTGGCAGTATCGCGCTTTCCTTTTCATACACGCATTAACGCCGAGAACAAGGTTGCACAGGCTGAAAATTTCATTTTTCAGGTCTTCGATATGACCCGAACGGGATTTAAACTCTGCTTTGTACATTCAGTCAGTGGTGCGTATTACTATACCAGCGCTTCCCAACCAGTGACCACAAAAATCATTCAGAAGGGCCACCATGTTTCAATTTTTCAAGCAGATTTTCTATTCACAGTAGGCCCGGCAAAAAGTTGTCAGTAACACTGGGTCGAAATCTAAAAGAGGTTGGGAAGCACTGCACTATACCATTTCACTATGTAAAAAATATAACAACGCTATTTCTTTTATTACCTTACAGTAAAAATAGAGAACACCACAAAACAAACCGAACATCAAAATTAAGTTGCATTTCACTGGGCCACACCCCTACTTTTCATCGTATTCACAAACTCATTCAATAGCTGCTTTTCACCTTCGAATGAGAGTAATGGGCATATACTTCAGTTATGTAAAATGTTAAGTGGTGGCTTACAAAGCCTAATCTGCAGAGCAGTTTTCACTTCTTCCTCCATCATTATATTATCGTAATATTTGCCTCTCGGTGTCTGTTTCGTCGCACCAACGAGATGGTAGACTAAATCAGTTGAGTACGGAGGATATAGCCGCGTTGTTCATCCTAAAAATGTGGTTGTTTCTCTTGTTCTAATACTTACAGGTCAGGGCAGTGCCGGATTTACCTATAGGCTATATAGGCTTAAGCCTAGGGCCTCAAGATTCAAGGGGGCCTCTAGCAAAATGTGGCACGCATGGAGTCAATTGCCGGCATATCATCAGTTCGACAATTATTCGTCAAAATTTTATACCTTAATTATTCGTGAAATTTAGTTTTTTTCACCTATTCAGATTCCGTGTTGATAACGCCAGGGTCTTCCAACGAGTTTCCATGAATCCCAATATGACCGTTGGTCCAGCCGCATGCCGACTGTTGTGTCGATATAGGCTACTCAATGCACGTAACACGTTGGCTGCGTCCTGTGTTTGCTGAATCGTACCGTTGTTACGTGTGAATCAGGCGAAAAAACTTGTGACTGTTCGTGTTTGAAATGCACCTGATCATAGCTTCAAAGTTACACTGCAGGGAAGAGCTATGTGTACTACATCATACACGTTGTGTACGGCTAGCAGCATTATCCTACAATAAAAACATAGTTGCTTCTGAGCAATACTGCAGTTTTGTTAGAGCTTCTATTACGTAAAGCTCCTTTGATATTTTTAACTGCGATTTTTCCATTTAAATTTTCTTTAAAATCAGATTGCTGTTGAGTACTTGCGCAAGCTTGTGCTTCTCCCATGCTAAGCAAATCAGAGAAGATCTTAATGAGCTTGAATAGCAAGCAAAAGTCACTTTGCCAATTGGCAACCACAGAACTCTTACCCCAGGGAAACAAAGAAAAGGGTAACACCAAGAAAATGACAAAAGCGCGATTGGATCTGATGTCTTAGAGTAGTGGTTCTGAGTTTATCCAACTCTGCAGACCCTTTTTTCTTAGCTTGATGGTTACTACACCAACTGCTCAGGAGGAAGGTCTTTTCAAGATTCAAAAGAATTAAAACTGAATTAAACGGTCGCAATGTTCCAATAGAATGTTGCCCACACTGGGCATTCGGTGCATTAAAAGTGACAAACTGAGGCAAACAACTTTTACTGAATTCCTAGATGATTGTGTTATGAAGAAAACCAGGACGAAAACCTTTTTTAATTGTTTACTCTGCTCCGTTCAGTCTTACTTGACTCGGTGATTGTAGAATTTTGTACGTTTTTCAATAATGACAGCATGAGGGAAGTTTAAAACACTCCCGTCGCCACCGGGAGCGTTAGTGGGCTCACTCAGCCCCACCAAATTGAAATATGAAACACTGAAATCAGTGGAGATTTCATCAAATGTTAAGAATGTCAAGTCCCGTTGCGCACATGTAAAGCCCCCTATAGTGAAGACTTTCACGCAACGGTTCTGGTTTAAATCTCACATGCTTTCGCGCGACCGTCTCGTCGTGATTTGCTTTCGCTTCTTAGCAGACTGAAAAAGTAACAAACGCACATATGCGCAAGGTGTTTGTTTGTTTTGAGCACAGATAAGAAAAATCAGATGTGCAACTTATAAAACCGCAGGCCATGTGTTGTGTCAAATATTTAACCACGACCTTTCCGGTTGGTTTGCCTGAAAAAACTGATGATCCTGCTCCCGTCAGCCAAGTGCAATTTCAACAATTCCGTGTCATTGAACGCTTTTGCGTCGAAGGCAGCAACAAACGCAGTGATCGTGGGGCACTCTAGTAATGATTTAGAATTTTTATTGACCGTAGTTTTAGAGCAGTGGTTCTCAAAATGGGCGGAATCGCCCTTTTGGGGGCGATTTTGAGAGGCAAAGAGACGAAAAAAACAAAGGGGCAATAGAGGGGGTGAAAATGCTCACTACTCACTAATCGATCACTGACTTATCTTCAGTAGCCTAAAGCAATTTATCCATTAAATTTTGCTTTGGATCGTCTGTGTGCCCAAATACAGTGTGGATTTTTTCACAAGAATTCTGAATGTAATATTAGCGCCGTAATACAGTGGCTTAGTTCAGCTATTTAATTGCATGGTTCAGCTATTTAGGCTAATAATTTCTTTAAACAACATTCTTTAAAGTTACTACCTTCCCTTGCTTTATCAGGTTTGGGGGCGAAAACAACGTGTCGGGAGTGAAAAAGGGGGTTGGAATTAAAAAGTTTGAGAAACACTGTTTTAGAGAGTTCACATCGTCATTTTCAGCTAAATTCAAACTGAATAGCGCTTTCTATTTTTCCTCGTAACAGTGGGAGAGGGGGCCTCACAACTGGATGAGCCGGGCCTCGCAACAGTGGGAGAGGGGGCCTCACAACTGGATTAGCCGGGCCTCGCAACAGCTAAATCCGGCCCTGGGTCAGGGATTCCCAAACTTGGTACATGTACCCCTAATAGCACATTTGGACTTGAGAGAATATTCTTAACTAAGTCATTTTGTGAGCGTAATGAATTTAAACTGGATGTGGAAAATTTTCACATATTCTCACTAGTGGACGCGTAGTGTCATAGGCGTACGGGAAGGCATTTTACTGGGGGGGCGGAAAAAATTTGCCCTGAAAATAAAAATTTGTCCTGAAAGTAACATTTTTAGTTTAATCTGAATGGGGCCTGAAACCTCTTGTAAATCTGTTCTATACAATTGAATTCGTTTTTACGGCTTCGTCTGTAGCGTCAATTCGCCTATAACGTTACATTTTGTTCGGTCCCAATGGCATCTTTTACATGCATTTCAATTCGCTTATAACGTCATTTCGGCAATAACGTTCTTTACGCAATCCCCTAGAGGTGAAACCTAGACCCGTAACTACTCCCCTGACGGCCTGTCACTGATTTTTTATCATTCAGATTTTTGAACAACTTGCTTGCTCCAAAAAACAGAGTTGCCCTGAAACTTTTCACTGTGTTAGAATATTTTTTTATCTTTCAGGACTTTTGAGCAACTTGTGCTTGCCCTGAAAATTTTCACTGCATTGAAATATTTTTCATCTTTCAGGATTTTTGAGGAACTTGAGCTTGCCCTGAAAACAGAGTTTGTCATGAAATTTTTCACTGCGTTTAATATACTTTTTACAGTTAGGATGTTTGAGCAACTTTTGCTTGCCCTGAAAAACAGAGTGTGCTCTGAATTCACTGCATTGAATATAAATTTTTTAATATTCAGAATTTTGAATAACTTGCGCTTGCCCTGAAAAACACAGTTTGCCCTGAAATTTTTCACTGCATTGAAATATTTTTTATCTTTCAGGATTTTTGATGATGAACAGTTTCTGTTTGCCCGTTGACAGAACCGAACATGCAAGATTTGAGAACATTAGTCACTAACGCTCATGACCCTGAATTCCCAAATATCCGTTTGTGGACTCTTTTCGTTTAAGTGTCCCGTTATCTTGACAGAAAAAACGTGCCGTCGATAATCTTAATTCTGTTCTCTGTAGACAACAACACTAGCTCAGCAGACTTACAGCAATTATCTTAAGGACAACCACCGGAATCCCCTGAGTGTTTAAACATACGAGCAATTGTATTCTCATTATCAACGGTTCACAACAGCATATACATTCAGCTGCGAGGTTAACATAAAGCACAACGAAAGACAGCCAATTATTGTACGCACTTTACATCGTTCGGTTATTTGTCATTGGTGTTCGCACCATGTATAGCAGCACAACTGATAATGCAATTTTACTAACAGTTTCATCCAAGAAGGTGACCGTCTCATTTTGTTCTATCTCATCTAGAAACCTTTGAATTTTATCTAAAATTTGCCCTTCTCTCTCAAGATCAGTGACAAGTTCTTGCTCCATACCAAGTTTTGACCAAATTTTCCGTTAACTGTTACCAAAACTTAACTTGCATAAACCGTCAGCATTTCACGTTCACTTTCTACAGCCAAAATCAACTTCACCCTTTCAGGTCGCGTGCCCTGTATTTTATAGTGTGACCTGTCTTATTTTTTCCAGCGAGGCTTTCCGTTTGAGGAGGTCGGGCTGCTTTCGAAGTGCGCGAACAACCTCCTATTGAATTTCTGCTTTTGCTTTTTACCTCTGAGTTTCAGCATCCTCAGATTTTCGGTCACGACGTCGTCGACCAGGTGCCAAATCCGGTCAACACAACTTTATGCGAACCCCACAATGCTATCAAACCATATTGCCTTTCCTTTACCCAGCATTTTGGTCGTGACTGACAGCTGTAATTTTTGTCTGTTTTATTATAACGTAATTTTGTTTTTCAACCTAGCAGATTGACAATGCAATTTGGTT
>JGI24159J19872_10005827_pt1 | contig 15945 bp, 12 predicted proteins | sample Ectturendosymbi4_FD_19872 | JGI IMG/M metagenome (IMG submission 19872) | reverse complement strand
TTTTGTATTTTATTAACTGTATATGTTGAATACAATCTCTATAAAAAATTTTCTGGGCACAAAAAACCTTGGGGGGCACTGCCCCAAATGTCCCCGTGGCTGTGGGCCTGGTTCTTTATCGTTGACTTGCAGCAGACCAGAGCGACAAGCCGCGGAAACCGTTCAAAATCGTTGTTAAACGACGAGTGTACAACGCAACTGAGCAACGCTCACTATACAGTAGTAGGGGTACAGTTGGTAGAGCGCAGTCAGAAGGGAGTGAGTTGGTTTAACATCACATGGCTCCTGTTCCCGTGACGGACACAAACAAAGAAACAAAAAAGAGCAAGGCAATGCAAAGAGAAGCTGAGCAGAAGCAAGTTCAACTGCAAATAAACAAACATGAGGAATCGGGATCTTCCAACTGATGTTTAAAACCCGTTTTTTTCCCGATGCATAAGACGGGAGGGTATATGAATTAACTGCTGGCTATATATTCTACGGAATTTCTACGAAAGTTACGGTTAAGTTTCGCGTGGACCATCCTAGGTTGCTTGTCCAAGCAAAAATAATATTATTCGTAACAAGCCTATGTCAAAAGCGGCGTGAGAGACATCGCATGGGACGCAGGTGTACCGCGACTGCATTGTCGACCGACCAACATACGAAGCTCGACTAAACCCGCGCAGCACACGAGAAAGAATTCGAAGAAGTCTGCGACTCAGCGCCAACGCGAAGATACACACCTGTGTAGAAGTAGATGCGACTGAACAACGTCGGCAAATTGTCGCGTCTAGCAAAATACTTGGCTGTTAACAAACCGCCGCCTCATTAATCTCAGTAATGTTTGTTGCATTGCTGAATGGCAAAGCATCGCGTCAAGCTATTCGACTGGAGCGCTGGCCTAGGACGCGGGCGGGGATCAGTTCAACGTGCTGCATTTTTGTCCAACTTCACCATCAGGTTCACTTCATCTTACTCGCCACTGCCCCAAACATCGAAATGAACCAGTGAGGCCGGGTACCACGATCAGCACTCAGACAGTTCAACAACAAAGTACGGAACACGAACACACAAGCACAACAAACAACACACAAGAGAACATGTCCAAAACACCGCAAGACACTACTGGTAAGACATAAAAACAGTTTCTCAGCATCAAACACTACCTCCGCACTTTGGACGCAACCGGGAAAGAGACCTTAAGACGTAAGTGATTGTCCAAAAAAACGTGCAAATTCATAAAAGCGACATAGGACTCAAGCAAGTATCGTGTGCACTGCGTTAAAAATAGGCGATCGTACGCTTAAATGTACCATGTAAGTGAAATAGCTTTAGTTAGAAACCAAGGGCCGCGCTCAGGCTTTAACAGAAAAAAAAGAAGAGCAACTCAATTCATTTGAACCAGGCGGAGCAGAGATTCGGAGGTCGTCGTCCAAATTCATTCTTGAAAATGACATGATGAGCTGGTTTCGGGCAAAAGCGCCGGCGTTTAAATACGCGAAGAGAACAAGCACCGCAAACGATAATAATGCACGTCACTTGAAACAGACGCGAGCACCGCGTTCACGAAATCAACCAACCAATCAATTGCTAACGCGCACAGTTCAAAGGTCGAAGCACACAAAACGACTTGTCATCGGATTCGAACAACGGCACCCAACGATCGCGAGCGTCGCGGTCCAGCCGGATGACGCGCGAAACACGTGGTCGTGTTGAAATGGTCGTGGTCGTGTTCTCTCTTATTGTTCGATACGCAAGAGCACCGGTTTGACACTTGAGCACGAGAGATGAACGGGCAAGTAGAAATCGTTTTTCTTCGCTCTTGTGCGGAATGCAAAGCGGTCAGCTCGTCGACACGATCCGCAACGTTCGCTTGCGGCGAAGACATGATTTGAACCGCGACTGGCGTTAAGTGCATCTTTCGAACGCTGCCGGCAACGCCAGCACGTACCGAAGCTTGAAATGACGAGGGGTAACAACAGTAGACGTTTGGCGCCTTTGGCGGAAAGAAATCGAACGGCGTTTCAACGCACGGTGGCGCTCTCGTGCGAAAGCACGACAACAACTTACTACGTTCAGCATGGACAGTCGAGCAGCATACAAGTTATCGGCAAAGAGCTGCATATATATAATAATAATAATAACATGCCTGTACAAAACGGCGCGATAAAAAGCGGTCGAATAAAATCCATCAAACACGTCTTGCCTTGACTGTATAGAATGCATGTGACAGAGAACTTCGTACAAATATATACACAAACATATTTAACCTTGGCAAAAAGTACACGCGAGCACAATGACGCAGTGGGAGTGTAAATCAGGAAAGGACAAGCGCGGTCGGCAAAGGTGTTTTGAGCGGGAGTAGAAAACTGCAAAGTCTCCGTTTACAGAAATAAAACAAAGGAGCGAGGATGTGACCGCAACACGAACAAAAATGAACGCGCCGAAAACGTCCAGCGTACCACAGTCGGGGGTTGGTTGCCATCGTCACTAAAGGTCTTTAAACTTGGACATCGAGGGAAGATTCGATGTCTCTGTGGAGCTCCGCTAAACGTCGATGCCATAGGCTTGTCTGGCGCTCGACCGACTGTACTGCGCCTTTTGTGACGCGTTGTAATGGTTCTGGTTCGCTTGTGGGGGGGACGATCTGAAACAAAGACACGAGTCGTGTTCGTCGTTGAAACTGCGGCTGGGTATGAATGGCTTCGATCAGCGAGAAGTTCGGCGGACGACGTAGCTCGGGGGGTGGGGCAAGGAGAGCAGCCCCCCTAAAAAATTTAATTTCTAGCATATCTTGTCGCTTTGTGCTTTGGGAGGCAGCGTCCGAAACAAAACACTGTAACTCGCTTAAATTCAAAGTAATTGAGAGAACTCCCAAAATTGGCGGACGATGGAGAAAAAGTTACGCGACGCAGGAACAGAAATCACCCGAAGCTCGTCGTCGTCCGTTGCTTCACTCACGACGAACACGACCGACCGACAAGAAGGAAATTGGTCCGGAAAAAACGTTCTACGCTAAGTGCTGTTTGCCGGTGAAACCTTCTCCGCCGAAAGTTTTCTACCCGTCGTAAATTAGTTAAAAAAAAACGATTAGATATGCCGCTGAAGTCGCGGGATTTAAAGAAATTTGAGCGAACAAGACAAACCTGTTTTTATGCGGCAATGATGGCGGTGCAGCCGGTCCGTGCTGGGGAACGTATCTGCTGAAAGGCTGATCATCTGTCGGAACAGGACGCTGCTGAATGGCTGCAAACAAATAAATCGGGGGTAACGATTTACGAACCCACACCTGAGAGATTTAATTCTGCGCAATACGAGTCATCGCAAATTTTCTTATTCCGACAAAATACGTTTTGCCGAGCGCAGAAGTTTTTGCTATACAAAAATTTCAGAGCATCAGCCAAAAATAACTGCCTCGTTCGCTACACTACTTGCAATCCACGGTTATGGTCACCAGGGTTGCGGAGTCGGAGTCGAGCCGGATTTTTTTGTGCGACTCCGACTACGGAAGTCCCATTGGATCATTTTTTATATCACGCTCCTAAGTTGGGAATTCCTGTGGAAATGGTACAATTTCTTATGAATCTTTTGTTGAAACAGAGAATTCTTGCTGTGTACCACGATTTCCCTTGAGCGCTAGTTGCAGTACTTGCAATCCATGGTTACGGTCACAACGATGCAAAATATGGTAAAAACAAAATTCAGAGTTTGAAAACAAACCACGTGAGTTTTTTAAAACAACAATTAAAATCCTGTTTTTTCATGTTGCTTTACTTTTCTATATTGACATGAATAAAAAATGCATTTTCATTGCGAATAGTGAGCTATTACATTCCACAGCATATGTATTTATTTGTAAATATTAATCAAAAGCTTGCGTCTTCAAAAGCTTTGAGTACAGTTAATCTGATATTCCTCATTTTGAAATTGACGTTTAACCCGCTGGATTTTTATATAATATTTATACTATCCTCTTGTGTCTAGATTGGTCAAAACTTCGAAGCAGGTTGTTTGCAGACAAGGCTGAGAAACCAGTGGAGGTTTACAACAGGAGTGTCCAGCCTGTGACCCGCCGAGCCCTTACCAGTGACCCAAGAGATCATTTTCACAGGCCAAGGCATAGCCTGCGACAGGCCAAGACTTTTTCGTGCAAGTTAAACACAAACTTATTTACTATGGAACTTCGGCCAGCGAAAGCAACCTGCTACAACAGTTGTGGCCAGGGGCGTAGCCATGAGGGAAGCGAAAGGCGCGGTCGCCCTCAAAATTTTGGACGGCAATTATTCAACCTTTGCACTAAAGTTATCATGAACGCGGCCAATAATTTATTTGATTTGACAATTACTGCCTCCCCACAACTATATTTCTGGTTGTGCAATTGGTTGCGGCTTTTCATTCAAAAAGGTGATGCAATGGTGGTTTCCGAAGATTAGGCCATAGTATTACGGAGAAAGGCCGATAGTCTCAAGACTAATGATTATTGAAAGATCGTTAGAGCATGTGACCCTAAAAGTCATGTTACTTGAAGTCATGTTTTGACACAATTCTTCGTTGTCGAGTACAACCTCATTAAAGTGTTAATGCTTATTAACGTGATTTGTGCTGTAGTACATATTGTAACCATCCTTGAATCAGGCTAGCTAAAAGTTTACATGTTACACTGACCTTCATAAATTACCTTCAAAAATTAAAATTTCGGCAGTGTCTGACCGTACGGCACCTTCACCTGGGCGCTTTGTGATTGGTGTAAGCGGTCGAGTGTAGCGAAATGAGTGGTGGTGCGCAGCGAAGAGTGACGGAGCACTGTACTCTTCTCCAGTAAACTGGATTGTAGCGGTCAGCAGAAAGTACTAGTACTGCACTAGTCCACATAACTGTAAAATCGCCATCACAGAGTGCACAAAGCATTCATCAATAACAAGGTTTAAAAGGCACACGCTGTCAGTAAAATACACTCGGTCAGTAACGTGTGCAGTATTGGGTTTGTAAAACAAGCAGAACCTGTACGACTGCACGCTGCAAAGGGTCGGCTGGTGGCCTATACGGCGTCTGTGAAATTTACAGCATGAAATCCATACTCCTTCAACAATGTGTGTGCGCAGGGTATCTAAAATGTTTGTCAAAATACGCAAGTAGGTGTGTGAGAGATATGCGTAGCTAAGGTAAGATGTGCACACAGCTTTAACAGAAGGGAGAAAGCACAGGCTTGCTAACGCTCGGCCATTCACACCAATCACAGGGAGCCCTTGCGAAAGTGCCGTGCAGCTAGCTCCACAGGATAACCTTACAGTGCGGTACGGTTAGACACTGCCTAAATTTTAAAATCCATTCAATGTTACGATTCGTAACTTAATGCCGCCACCTGAAGAGACTAATATTTACTTCTTGTAAAAACTGATACTTTAGCGTTGTATCCCATCTAAGTATCTGCTGAGACTGTCTGTAATAATTCACAACTAATGAATTTAGACTTGCAGTTACACAATTGAAAAGAGCATGCTTCACAAATATTTTCATTATGGAAAAACATGTTTGGAATTTTAGCGTGTTTGGACGGTTTATTTAACGGGAGTGTTTTATTTGGGCAAAATTACATCAACCGTGGCTACAGACTTGTTTAAGCTTGAAAGTGAAGAGGTTCTTTAGCAGACGTTTGCTTTCAAGATATGTTTACATGTTTACAATATGTTCAATTTGATAACGTCATTAAAAGAACCACGCTTTTCATAACTGTTTGCATTCATTATTTGGATTTAGAGAAGTTTCACAACCTTAACAAGTCCTACTAAAAACGCGTTTGCTGGGAGAAATGGCTCAGCAGGTCAGCTACGTAATTATGGGAAAAAGAATGCTTCGAGCGGAAAGCGACGTTAAGTACAAACTACGTTTCTCAACAGTGGTCTGATCACGGCGCAGCTTTGCGACAGCGACACAGCATTGCTAAGCTGTGTTGACATAACCCTGCGGCAGAGCAGCCTATTTACGCTGTCGCATAACTTTCATGCTTTGCTCTCCGATGCTGCGTCACAATCTCAACCTGAGTCGTGGCTGCAGCCAAGAGAGATACACGTACCGAGAGAGACACGTAACAAAAACAACAACAAAGCATTGTCGCCGTCACAAGCGCCTGTCAAACTTTTGAAGTCTAAACGCGACGAAAATAGCTCAAACCCGTTGGTTTCGGATTATTATCGGAAAACATCAGAGGCGTAATAAAAACGCGCAACGGCCAACCAAAGCTGCTTACGTCGTTTGAAGGTCGGTCGCCGCGAATACCTCTTGCTTGGTCGTCTTTCGAAGTTCACAGATTTTCGCGGCGCTTGGTTTCTCGTGATCTCGAACTCGGTCCTGACGCTCGGTCGAAACCTGGGAAGCACGTGACAATTGTGACATCATAGTGAAAGGGTCGAAAGTCGCTCGGTGGGGAGAAGGTCGATACCGAAAACTGACTCCGGGCTGAACCTGAACAGGAAGGCGAAGATGCCGGTGTCCTTGGCATGCGTTCGTTCATGCGTGGCGTGAACGTCTGGACTCCCGCTTGGGCTTTGCGGCTTTTCGCTGACGCGCAAAAACGGAACTGAGCTAAGGGACTTGTGAAGGTGATGTTTGTTTCGAAAGAAATTTGAATAACGCCATCAATCTTATCTCCTGAAAATCTTGTCAACCGGATTGTTCTGAACAGCGCTCCGTCGGGAAGTTGGAACTCAGTGACAATTGAACCCCAGACCGAGGGGTCTTTACTACAGATTTACACTTTCGGAGAAAAGGCGGGGAAATCCTGATGATGTCACTTCGAAGTCTCCTGAGCGTACATCACATTGGATGCGTGCAAGTGAAAAACACACAATCGCGATGAACGAGTTGGTTAAGCTTTACGAAAACACGCGACCACAAAAGACCCTTGGCTAATCGGTATCGGAACGAAGGCGCACACAGTGCGATCAGACAAAGGATGTGTTTTCGAATGTCGCCGGGTGAGTTCGGCGGTCACGGTCGAATAAACAAACGTTTTGCGCGTGAGGTCTGCAATGCGCGAAACCAAATCCATTGTAACTGGGGCTGGGTTCAAGTAATTACTTGAAAACATTTCATTGTTACTTGATTAAGCAATTTTGCCATATCGTGGAATTACAAGTAATTTGTTTTCAGAACGTTAAGGTTTCAGAAGCCACGCCTGTTGCTGCAAACACAATATTATACATGTCACGCATCATCACACATAAAATAAGCCATTGAGGCGAATAGATTTCTTGTCTGTGCAGAGCGCTTTGTGAGTCACAATTGTTGATTGTGTTCATAATGACGGTTTGGAGCTAGAAGCTCATTCCATTAATTGAATCGAGGCCAACAGGTGCGAATTTTGTCTGATTCGCCCGTCATTTGATTCAAAAATTGTAATGGTTTTGATGTACTTGCATGTTTTTAAGTCTAAACGTTGATTATCCAAATTTGCTTAAATTACTAAGTTAGTTAAGTACAGTAATCTGTCAAAAATTACTTGTTACTTGAACATTATATTTTTGTTACTTGAAACCAGCCCTAATGGTACATAACTAAGTTTATAAGAACAATAATACGTACACTTGCACAAAAACCATCGTGTTTTTTGTTACGACGCTGAACCGAACCTTAACAACAACGTTCACCACCAATTACCCTTGCACCAGTGCGAACTGTATAAGCGCCTTAGCTGTGGCTACCGCGCATCGAATCCGCATGTACGCGGTGCAGCTCATTAAACATGCATGTGGTCACTTAAGAATCAATCCAACTTGTCAGTGTCCCGTCCAAGGCGACCACCAACGCCTTAATGGAACGGATAACGCCGTTGACATCGCTGCAAGTGGCGGATTTAACGCTAAAACCTCTTAATAGAAGTAGCTGTAGTCGATCGCTTCAACCCTAGCAAGAGAAAGGTCGCGTGACGCCCCACTCCGCGTTATGTTTTACCTCGAGCCCAGACGGACGATTTGCTGTCGCGTGCCTTGCTTGACGTTCGACTTCAGGCGGAAGAAAGCGTGATGCTCGACGGCGCACTTCCACAAATGCTTGCACGCTTTCGGGTGATCCAGGCGAAAAACGAAAGTGTGCTCTTGCTCAACCCCCTGAAATAGAATTGGTCGAGTTCGCATTGGCGATGCTAATCAAGCTGAAGCAGGTGGTATTGCCGAATAGAGCTCTGTGAGATCATCGGTACCATGACTGGTTGGTTAAAATGATCCAATGTCGTTGAAAAGCACATCTTGAGTGATGAAACAGTCTTAACTTTTTTTTGAAGTAGGAAAGAAGAGTATTTAAAATTTTTGAAATTTCAACATTTCATTCTCCTAAGTAACTTCTGATTTTGAAGATGTAGAAATTGAACGTCGACACAAGCAACTGGTCTCTACAAAGGCGACCCAGTCGAATCGATCAGCAAAAATATTTTTTGCAAAGTCGACGACGTATATTTTAAGTCGACGCTGCCTTCTATGCCTATACCGCAACAACTGCCTTGACTATACGTGTCCAAATTCATATTTTGTTGACAGCAAACACTGCAACAAAAAACGTTTTCAAGTGAACCTCATGCTGGATGCGAGGAAGTTTACCATGTAGTGATCGGCAAGACAGCATTGCTACGCGCTACACGCAGTTCACCTGCATGCTCCTTCACCATACAAGAAAATAAAACTAGTGTACCCAAAAAAGAAGTGAAACATACCCTGTCATCATCTTCAGTTACCACAAGCATTAAACGTTTTCCTTTAAAATCCAAGCGCTTGATTTTTGGCCAAAAAAACAATCCGATCTTTTGATCACCTTCGAAAACCAGCACGCCAGTGGGCGTTAAGCCCAAACTGTACTGATTCCCGTCTTTGCCCTGTCAAAGAAATCAGCTGTGGTAAGCTTTGCTACCAACTCGGAAAAAAAACTGGGATAAACTTCAACGCGATGGGAGATGGAGCAGCGGTTGAATGTTTCACACGAAGCCAGATCGAACTGGACACATTTGTTTAGAAGCACAGCGTCATTGCAATGTATCGTCAGTAACTACTGTAGTTTGCACAGAGCTGTGATGCAACAGTAGTGTTATTTACGCCCTACCTTAACTTGATGCATATCAACGCCGTACATTTCCCGCCACTTCGCAATATTCAGGTAATTCAACTCGGCTTCTGCAGGAGTCTGTCCCCTATAAGAATATAATGAGCACAAATTAAACTACACAACACAGCCTAAAAACGCCAGAAAAATTATGTTAGTTCTACCCCAACACACATGAACGGCTGAGATAGCATGGAACAGGAATGCTTTAGAAATTTAGTCCAGACATTCGACTCACTGTCGCATGACGCAAAACTTCACATGGTATGCAACCTGTACGCAAGGTCCATTCGTTGAAGAAAACCCAACTAGCTTGTGGGTAATCGTTTATCCTCTTTTGTATTTGATGCCAGTGCAATAGATTTCACAAGCAAAATATTTTTGCACAATGATAGAACGACTGTAACGTCTGTTTCATATGCGAACACTTGTGTTCGCTCACATAGAAGGCAAACCACCATTTTTTATTAATTTTTTTCCCCTTCAACACCTGCGAAACCCATTTATTTTCTTATGCTGTCTACATTCCTGTGCGCAGTTGGTTTATGCTACACTATCTTCACTTTATTTACATTTTTGATGACAGTTGTTCTGCACATTTAGAAACAGGAAAGCGTTTTTTTAATCCGCCAGTATACAACAGTACCTATAAAACTAGAATCGTTCCACAACATCATACAACTCCGATGCACGCAGTGNCAAACACAATATTTCGTGGAGCCCAGAAGATAAAAGGTGCCGATCTGCTTGCGACATATCACTGTACCAAACATTAGGCTTTTCTACATGTCTGCTCGAAATGAGCTACGACTTCAAGTGAGCTCAGTGTCAGTGAAATAGAACGGGCACGTTGGAACCGCGAATTCCAATGAAATTATCAAAGACCTGGTCGTGCATTCTTTGTTGCGGCCGTGGAAAGCTACCTGCAATTGCTTGACGAGTAAACGACTCACTGTAGTCGTTATACAACTTCATTTTGTGAAAATTAATATTTCGTCGGCCGTGAATGCTACTAAGGCTGGTTGTAACTCATGGTCAAATTGCACTATGGCTGATTAGGTTTTAAATAAACTGGGCAAAGCTTGGAAAAAGGTTTATTTGGTCATGATGTAACTTTAGAGTACTGCCTCAGCCGCATTAAGAAACAGGTTTTCAAGCTGCACTCAACTTGTTTCAACCTGGCTCAATGCTTGGGTAGAATTCAATCGTTTTTAAACTGTGGTACGTGAGCAGCTCCCAGGTCTCAATAGGAATTCAGAGTTAGACCAATAAAAAAATTCTGTTTACACAACTGTAGCAAATAACACGTCTCATTTCAATATTTCATCATCATATACTTAAAGGCTAAGCATGGTTACTGAAGTTAAACAGCTGTTGTTAGTAAAGTTCAACAGTTGCAAACATTGCATTATATTGCTTTCCATTAATTTCATTTGCATGTTTTAGTAAATCAGAAGTACAATTGAATAAATGAAGTTCTTTTGGAACAGGTGGCATGCAGTGACAGTATAGAGTTGGAAGCACTGGAGTAGATCAACTTCAATTGTTTGACTTTATTCTGCCATACTCTGCAGGCCCCCTGTGCATTATCGCTGGCAAGCTGCAAAGTCAATCAATTTTATCCTAAAAAATCAATTCATTCACTTAATTTACTAAGTACCTGCTTATCATGGAGCTTTGTATTGATGTGATGTTGTACTCTAACTTAGGTAACGTGTGAGCAATATCAAATGTTCATGTGGGCCGCATTTGGCCCACAGGCTGCAGGTTCCCCACCCCTGATTTAAAGAGACCATTTCTGCAGCTGATAAGTGCATGTATATTTAGGTGCATTGAAAATCTTAATTGTAAAAACAGTCACAGTAACTTAGTGAACAAATATTAAGTTAACTTTCACAACTCCAAAATATGGGCAAGTTGTTCTGTGCACATGATTATCTCATGACTCATGAACACTGTTCTCTGTAGACAATGCTGGCATCCAAGTCTTCATGAAATGATGTGTAGTTGTTTTCAAATGCAGCTCAGTGGATGAATTTCACTTCAGTTTATGTTATTGCTTAAATTTCCAGCATGAAAGCATGCCACTTGTATGTTGTTTCTGCCCATAAGCTATCCAAAAAGAGTTAGAGAATACTGGTCATGAATACACCCATATGTTGCACAGTGTATCAGTGTTGCTTCCAAGAGCTTCTTTAAAGTCAAATGTTCTCTTCATGGTAATCTTAAAGTTGACCTTAGTCGAAGTGCTGGTAATAATCTTTGAATTGTGCTGGTTGGTGACGTTAAGTTTAACACCTTAATGTCTGAAACAAAAATGTTATATGGAAAATTGTTGTCAAATATGAACCTGAAAACTAGATTGTGTGNTGTTATCTCATTCTAAAGTATATTGGGGGGAATCNGTTCATGTGCCGAATTGGGGACACTGCTCCATTGGTCCTATATGCATGGAATTTCGAATTTTTCAAAAATAGAAGTGTACATTTGTTTGTTGTCAGTATATTTTATAAGAGAAAAACGGAACTTAAACAAAAACACAACATGAAACATCACGACAAAAAAAGAAACATTCTGAAGAGCTTAATGGTTTGAGATTCTGTTTTTCACGAATGGTGATCAATGTACATTGAAATGATTGTGTTTTTATCCTAAAAACATGTTGTTTCTATAAATCACAGCAATGTAAAGACAAGCAACAATATTTTTTTGAATATTAACGCTAGTTGTGGAAACATGATCACATTTCACACCTTAAAAATTTCGAAGTCATGGCAGTTTTCTCTTGGAAAGGTACGATTCTTCTTTGTCTCTTACAAAACAATCTGCAACTGCTCAAAACTTTGCACTCCAAACATATAATAAATTATCAAAAAAGCATTGCATTACTAGAAGCTGGAGCAACATTCAGTGCAAATTTTTAAAGCGTTTGAAAATACACTAGAATCATGAATGAAGTAAAGTTATTGGTGATAGAGTTTGAAACAATTTTTGTTTTTGTTCAGACACAGATGCACATTGCATTTACTGCAAAGAATAACGGTTTTACCACTGCATGATTGGTTTTTGCATCTTTGCCGAGTCGCTCCCACCTCCAGCCAGTGACTAATCTTATCTCCCCATATGTCATCTTGTGGTCTGCATGTTGCTGCAGAACGGCTTCTTGCTGCTGACCCATCAGACATCAATTCAAGAGATGGTCTTCCTCTCTTTTTAGAAAATATGTCTTTGCCTTTTTTATCAAAGCTTCAGCTACACTGATTTTGAAGCTCAACAAATCTTTTTGCTTTGAATTTGAAACGCCAAAACAATCGCAATCTCGTCTGTACAAAAGCCATCCAGTCATGACAGCTACATCAACCAGATGAAAAAAAACGATGGTAATATTTTTTTGATCTTATCCCAATTCTGTAATACGATACAAGTGCATCTAGTGCATCAACTCCTCCCATGTTTTGGTTGTATTTACCAACAATAGCTGGACAGCAAACACTGATGCTTTGTCTTTGTGACCTGTCCCATCTATCAACATTGCACAACGGATAAACGCTTGTGCAGGTGCTTGCTAATGTGAATGGGCGGTTGTCAAACCATTTCACTACTCTCACTACAATACCATCAATTGTAGTTTCTTTTTCTTAAAAACTTCCTCTTCCCTTTTGCTTCAACTCCTTTTCACTCTGCATTTTGCATCCTACCAAACGATTGCTTCTTGCTGTAGCAATGGCAAATATTTCCTTTTTAACTAACTGAACTAACAAGTTGACAGATGTGAACCAATTCTCAAAGTAAAAGATGTGGTTCATATTTGGTTGAACTACTTGTGACAATCTCAAGACAATATTTGGAATTAGCTCCAAGATCAGGATATCCTTCAACAGGCAATATTTTCCCAGTATATATTTCGAAATTGTGCACCATACCATGAGTATCGCAAAGCATAAAGATCTTATAGCCCCATTTGTGGGGTTTCTTGGGCACATACTGCTTCAGTGAGGAGCGACCTTTGAATGGCACTATTTGCTCATCAATGCATAAAATCTGTTGCTGCAGAATTTGTAGCAGAGGCTTTATTTTGAAAAGTTTATCACGGTTTGGATCGTCTATAGATGGCATGTGAGTGTTGTCATTGAAGTGCAAGTTTTTCTTGATTGCTTTCCACCTGACTCAAGTCATGACATCAGCTACTTGACTGATTCGGGTGTTTGATGCCCAATACATTTCGGATCTAGGTAGATTGAAAANGGACATATACATACAACAACCTACAAATTGCTCTAACTCACTTTGTGTCACATGCAGCAGTTNTCCTGGATCACATTGAACAGCAAAGAGGTTACTTTGNTCCACAGTAAATGTCATTACCTCTTCACAGAAGAAATACTGAAAGCAATCGAAAGGTTGTTTGATTTCCTCTGATTAAGGTACAGATCCTCTCCAACAAGGAAAATTCAATCGAGACTGTTATTCATACGAGTCAACATACTTCCATAGAGGCCTTCGTTGCTGTGTTGACTGCACATTTGGCATTGTTGATGCAACAATTGCTGGCTCTTCCAAAATAGACGAACCTTGGGGCTCTTCCTCGTTTCTGTTTGAATTAATGTTGCAAGCACTGTAACTAGTGNCTTCTTCAGAATCAGATCATTCGCTGTAAGGTCACTTTTTTGTGGGAAGAACATAGTCCAGATCCTCATCACTGTCGTACAACTCANTATCATNGCTTTCACATTCGGCAAGTCTAACTTTGTACATCCCTTTCTTGCCATAAAAAGATTTGGGACTCATTTAGAAAGAGATAATGGCCTTCCACTAAACTCTAGACACAATCAAACAGCAAACAACTGCAAAAAAAGAAAACAACCTACAGTACCCAGACTTGTGAAACAATATTGTTTATCCACACTTCTATGCTGAATTCGTCCCAGACACAAAAACCGGCCTAAAAACTCACAAATTAGCAATACAAAACACAGAACACCAGATTACTATTCTGCAAGACTGACTCTATGTTTCAGATTTTTCTGTCGTTGAGTAATGAAAAGTTTTTCCAAAGATCCTCATCAAAACCTCTACTGCATTTCATCTGCCAAGAACTGACAGTTGACAGAGGTCAAGATGGCTGATATCAAACCTGTAATCACTAAACGGCGATAAAGTGCTTGAAAAGAAAGTGCGACTCAGGCCGAATTCAGGACAACGATCGTTGAGCGATAAAACTAACTGTGTGCAGAATAAACTAACAAAGCTTCGCACGGGACGAATTCGGCCCATATGACATTAAAGGGTTAAGAAGTTGAAAAGATGCATGTCACAATAAAATGCCTACATTCTAAAATTTACTAAAAACTAGAGCACTGAAAAGAACAACATGCTTGTTACTGAGTTTAAGTATTAAACCATTTTAATGCCTGAAGGAAATACATAAATTTGTTTCTATTAGATTTGTGGAGGTGATCTTTAATCTTATCAGTAGTCAGAAGTTATTCAAGAAAGTCAACGAATCTGATGCAGTAAAGCACAACTAGCTGTTGTACATGTTTCTACAAAGTTACAAAGTTGATATATATTTTCGATCATAATCAACACAAAACATTCCAGTATTTGCTAACATGGTAATATTACTACCCTCTACAATAATTGAAAGAAGTCAAAATGCAGATTTGTTTATTTATTTGGAAGCTCCTGTCATGTTGAATAGGTAAAAGAGTTAATGGTCAAATGTAACAACACATATAGTGGGTGATTAATGCTGCAGTGAGCTATTAAAAAAAAATTTACATGGAACACAATTTTCAAAACTTGGCAATGAAACTTAAGGCAAAAATCCTGACACTACATAAAACAAATGTTTCCATTAATGTTCATTGTTCCAAGCATATGGCAACATTTGTAAGGTCACATGCTGTCAACATTACCTGTAAATTTTCTACAAACTGAAATGTGCACCTAGAAAATCAGTGTCAAGACTAAATGCATCAGAAAATGCACCTTATCTTTCCCACAAAATTAAATCTGTGTTTACTTGATTACTATTGCTCAAGTAATATTTGCATGACTGTATGGAAATCAAAACATTTGTGTGGTATAAAGTTTATCACGTTAAAAATGGCACCCAATGAGTAGAGCTTGACTGATGCATTGGCATGCTAGTATAAATCAGCCAATATGATGAGTTCCCGATGTGTCGTATCGGTAAAATTTCACCGATATTTATCAGCACACCGATGCATAAAATTTTTTAGCAATATTTGGACATAAAAGCCCCTCCCGGTGCTACGGTATTGTTCTGCATGGAATGTTCGGAAACACAAGTTGCCACTTAGTTTTTAACTGATTAATGCAAATTCTCTATCAACACTTCGAGAGCCGGCGTACGATATATTTGTACTTCGATTTTGGCTTAAAAACAGCAGTTTTCGGTTGCCTTACCAATGCCCTAGCTCCTCCGCCGATTGCGCTTGAGAGCTGTTCAAGCGCTCAAACAGATCAGCCAGTCTAGTAGATTGCACTCAAAAAAAAGTTTTTTGGTTGGGGGTGCGGATTTTTTGTGAGTGACGTCATAAGTGAAGTAGTTTTGGGGTCATTTTGGCTCATGTTGCCTGGCCTAGGGCCCAACCGCTAGTTCAAAGTGTTTCGCTGAAGTTTTCAGTGGTAACTAAGCGTTTCTGGTTCAAAAGTTATGATCTAAAATAATCAAATTAACACGTTGAGAGCCGGCCTACAGTATATTTGTACTTGGATTTTGGCCTAAAAACAGTAGTTTTCGGTTGCCTTACCAACGCCCTAGCTCCTCCGCCGATGGCGCTAGAGAGCTGTTCAAGAGCTCAAACGGATCGGCCAGTCTAGTAGATTGCACTCGAAAAAAATTTTTTT
>JGI24159J19872_10005826_pt1 | contig 15945 bp, 10 predicted proteins | sample Ectturendosymbi4_FD_19872 | JGI IMG/M metagenome (IMG submission 19872) | reverse complement strand
TATATATTTATAATATTTAGAACTAGATTTGACAAGAAAATAATAAAATAACGCAACAACCAATGATTTAGAAATTTTAAACAAAATCATGTTGCACATTTCGAAAAACAATTGTTTTTCGTTGTCGGTAAAAAATCATTAAATCATGGGTAGTTGCGATATTAGGCCTGTTCCTTATGCACCTTTGTAAAGACTTCCAAGTTTTATCCTGTTGCACAGACTTAGCTATTTGTAAACATCCAAAAAATAATGTACTGAATATGAGCCAAACATATATGTTAGGGAGCTTGAGAGCAGTACAAAATTGACACAATATGCGATCTTAATATATAAACAGGTTTTTTTAAGGCGTTTTAGGGAACCGATTCGGGCCCCTAGAATTTCAAATCGGGTCCCTACAGATCCATACCAAGTACCTAACATTTTCCTTAAAAAAAACTGATACAAAGCAGGATCTTTTATCTCTTCACGTGCTACACATTATAACAAAGCCCTCACTTGAACTATTTTATCATTTATCACATTAACATTATCAGAGCAAGCCAGATTACTCTGTATTACAACCACAAAAGAGTAAACTTCAAGGAAAGTCCTGGAACCCATTTTCCGCATGATGCAATTTAGGTTTATTCGTTTTCACGTAAATTTTTACAGCCAGGTTGAGTCATTGCACATTTTTCAGTGTGGTTGTTTCAAAACCAGACATTGGGAGCACCAACGCACCATCATTCTCGATAAGTGCGACTAGTCTCACGACTGAAACGTTTGTCACCTCAGAATCCAACTCCGAGTAAAAAACTTTTCTGACGAGCAACTTCGAGCTAAAATAATGAAAAAGAAAAAACTTTTTACATGTTGTTATCAAGGCTGGACCTTCTGAGGATTTGTACTATTATTTTTATTGTTTATTGTACGATGTTCAAGAATGTAAGCACAAAGTAGGTAATTGCGACTTCGTAACCTATGTTTAACTGATGTCTTGGTGCCCGGTGAAAAATGCTGTCCAGTTGATTTTTTCTGGCTGAGATTCTACTCGTTTCCATTTGCCTTAATTACATCTGTAGAAAGGCACATATCTAAATATTTCAAAAGGTGCATCAGTCTATCACACGCACGGGTTGTCCAGATTAAATCTACTCATGTACAGTAATATAGGCCCTGAAGTCAAACAAAATATTCATTTGTGTAAAATAGATGGAGTTGTTTTTCAACGACCCTGGACTCCCCACTAATACACACGTGTGGCGTATGGAAAAGAAGAATGATTCAAAAACACATGTTCAAAGCAATTTAGGTGCCTATACGAAACAAGATCAGTTTCTAGCTTTGAAAGACTAACTTGTGCGTGATCCATAGTCATTACAGGGACATTCCATTTATAGCACCAATGGCTGGAGCACAGAATTTACCAACGATTGTTAACACTCTACACTTTGCATGAAAAATGCATTGCAGAAGACACAGAACTGATCTTGTCGTGCAGAGTGATTTGGCTTCTGGATGTGGAAAAATAGCCTTCGCTTTGTTCGATGTAGTGAAAAAAGGTACCCCCTTTTTTAAAAACCTGAAAATGCTAGTCTCAAGAACAAAGCAAACTAATGAGAGGGTCTAATACAGGGTTTCTCAAACGGGGGCGTCGGGCCCTCTTGGGGGCCACGGAGCGATTCTCTGGGGGCCACGAGCAGAGGCCTCCACTAGGTAGATTTCCGTGATATTGCATAACCCAAGTGTCACGATATATAATATATTCGCCAATTAAACTTAGAAGGGGGCCACGGCTCATGAAAGTTTGAGAACCACTGGCCTAATACCTCCGACGCACGACATGCGAACGGTTGTTTTTATTCACATCCATTAGTGAAACATGCGACTCTGTAGTATGCAAAATTTTGATCCTTTCTTTAAACATCTTTGATTCCAGATCCACTTCCGATCATACCTGGTATAGATTACTTGCTTCAAAAACCAATCCCTTTCCCCAATTCACTGTTTCAAACAGACAATGTAGCAATTCAGAAGCTGCAGCTGTATTTGAGGCGGCTCAGTGGTTATCGCAGGGTTTTAGAACAATTGCCACCTGGACAACTGACACTTGGGCATATATCACCTGTGATAACAGCTACGCAAAACAATTGTCATACACTGATAACTGCCATCCATGGACATTTATCACTTGGACACCTGTGAATGAAAATGCCATTATGAATACATTTCACAGAAATTGCCAGGCTTGTCCATGGGAATGGGAATCCCGTGGGAAGGGACAATGGACACTTGTCCCATTGGGAAGGTTGCCATAGCATTTAATTTTAGATCAATCTAACGAAAAATAATTTTTGTGTCTCCCACTCGCTTTTTATTGCACATGGAATTTTTACAGTTTTGAGAACCATCATAAGTGGACCCGTCTTCTACGCTCTGAAAGTCACTTTCACAGCCGTGGCTTCCCTAATTGGGAGTTTGGAGTGCCTCAGGCACGGCTCTGTAAATGCTAGACATTAGACATGCACATGTTATAATGTACTTCGTATTTCTAGTTTCGTGGGAATCACGTGGGATAGGACAGTAACAAGTTGCCATGGGATGGTGTAAGCAGAAAAAGTGTCCCATGCACAATCCTGGAATTTGGAAATCGCTATCGCGTGGTTTGGCATCGTGAAGGATTGGCACTTGGTGGAAGATGTTCGATTTGCATTTTTATTTGGCAGGAAAGAGTTAAATACGATCTTATCTTGCATTATCGCTTCAACATCTCTTTAGCGCGTAGGGAGCACACCCGACATGTTGTGGGAAACACATGCCGTAAGCTGTGAACTCAAATTATCATGGGAAGATGGGAATAACTCAAATTGTTGAAAACGTGCATCGCCTCGTGTCGCTTCACTAATGGATTGTAAATACTTTGTGGTTGATTGAAAATTGTAAGTACATCACGTCTCTGTTTTCTATTCGCAGTTTGAAAAGTTTGTCAGCAGCCCATTCTGCAAGCTCTTCGTTTTATACAAAACCTTCAATGTATTAAACTTGCTATTAATGTGCTCTCAGATTCAACGAAAATAACGCAACTTCGTACATATAAAAACACTTCAAAACTTTGATAACCTGCATCCAAAACAATTTGAGTTACTGTTCATAACGGCATTTTCATTTGTACTTGCGGCAGTTGTCCTAGGAAGCTATTGTCCGTGTAGTAGACAGTTGCCCATGTGGCAGTTGCCTTCGGTGGCATTTGTCATAAACGGCAATTGTCATGATACTTATGTCAGGTATTTCAAGAGACCGCCCTTGACTTCCTTGTAACGCTATTCTATAATTCGTAATCTTTAATAGTTGTAAAGTACCTCGTCTAAAGTGGTACTACAGTTGACGCTATGTCTATGGATTCACTTTTACTGAACACCGTTGAGGAGCTTGTGTGTTTGAAATCTTGGTGCGATGCAGGCTCTGGAAGAACACCCGAGCTGCGCTTAGTGAGGTATTCTAATTGTTTGAACTCACTGCGGCTACGATCCCGAATTTAACTCTGACAAACAGCATATTTTCCGGCTTTTCATTCTGTTTGTTTTTCAGAATAACGGACAGTATGCAAGTTTGTTTTTCAGAATAACGGAAAATATGCAAATTTTATTGCTACAAAACACAATATGCAAATTTTATTGCTCTGTTTGTTTTTCAGAATAACGGACAATATGCAAATTTTATTGCTACAAAAATATACAGTCGATTATTTATCAGCATTACGCCCGGTCATTGGAGCGAAGGAAGGGTATAAACCATTATAACCAAACTTCAAAATCGCATCAAATTGTACCACAGAGAGTACGTTAGCTTTGCATTGTCTAAAAACAAGATTTTATTTAGACTACTTTTTTGTAATAATTGCAAAACGCAATTAAAAAAGTTTTTCTAGGTGCATCACGGACCGGATCATGTCAATCTCATTTTATAGCCCGCTTGCGCAAAAAACACCAATTATTGCAATGCTTCAAATCGTGGTTTTACAAAGTGACCGTAGCTTTACAAAGTGACCGTAGCTTTACAAAGTGTAAATGTGTGTGCATTGAACAATGTGCTACTAAGTCTTTGTATTTACGTTTAAAGTTGGTAGTTTTATTGATTTTGTGATCGAATCGCAGCGTTTCATTAATAAAATTGTTTTATTTGTTTAGAAAACTATTTGATTTGTTGAAATCTTATGATATGTACGCGTTATATTAAAATACGCAGCGGTTGCTTTTTTTACCGCAAGAGAAAATTTTTTACTTCCGACTTCTGACTTGTGCCGGTTTGTTGTTGTATGTCTTACCAGTGCTTTTATAAGCAGATTGCCCTTCTCGTTCCCCAATTTAAAGATTAACCCCGTTCCTTATATAGCTCGGGCGTGGCCTTGTATGTTACGTTAAAACAACAACAGCAGCTTCGTCCGCGATTGTGTCGAACACTCAGTAGTCTACTTCCTGCTGACCCTGGCTAAATTTGCGGTTATTTTTGGTAGAAACGATTTGCTGAGGTGATGTAAACACAAACAGACCAACTTTCCAAGCTCCGAAAGTACGACAACGCTGTCGCAATGTATTTTCAGAAAGGCACAAGGCGGTATCAGCGTCTTGAGAAATGCTTACGGGTACTGGAATCACAGCAAACTTTTTTATGAAATTTTTATGAAGATGTAATGACTTCGATACGACATGGTGAATTACGCACATGGCGTATTACAAATTCTTTCATCAGCCACTTCCCATTCATCCACGCTCTATACCCATGATGTGAAAACAATCAACAATTTGTGTCAACTTAAGGTGGGTGTGAGTTGTAAGCAATCAAATTCAAATAGAGGCAATCACTATGAATCAGCAATGTTTAAAGTCAGGATGTGAACATCCTGGAAAGGTGTATTGAGGCCATAGAAAAGAAGAAAAGACAAACGCCTTACCTCTACGCGCACACCATAAACACGAGAAAATTCAATAGGGTGCCAAAGTGATATGCAGTACTGTATTATAAAGTGCCGTGACATCTTTTGAAAAGATTCGGCTTAAAATGATTTTCGGCTAAATGTTGTGAATGAGGCCAGAGATCATTTGAAACGATTCGTTTGAGCACCATGAGCCAGAGTAGCCTACTTTTTGTAGTATGTGGGTAATGTCGTAAAAAAGAGCACAGAAAGAAGGCAGTAAATACATTGCATTTGTTTTTATCCTCAAACCAAAAAGAGTTCCATCTCCTAAGATTACAAAAGGATGCATGTGCCAAGCAGCGCACTGGTAAACGCTCTTAACTGATAAGGTAGCTTTTTCTACTGGTATCAGGACAGCAGCCGCCTGGACAATTGCCGCCTATAGGACAATCACCACCCGGACAACCGCACAACTGCCACTTGAGATCATCGGTGTAGGAGCAAGCAAACATTTGAGGATGCGAACAATTTTTGCCCAAATTTTTCCAAACTTGCCCAAATAGTTGACGTTAGACTTTTGCCTTGAAATTTTCTTCTACAAAGATCATGAAGACGTTTTTTTGGTGTGACCTCCAAAAAATGGTCTTCATTTGTTTTTCTGCAAGCGTTGAGCGCAATTTTTTTCAGAGATTTTGCCTAGATATTTACGGACTTTGTTTGGATTTTCAGGGATTTTGCGCAAATTTTCAGAAACTTTGCCCAAATTTTCAGGGATTTTGCCCGGATTTTCGACAAATCAAAACTTTTGGGGGTACGCTTGCACCCATGCATCCCGCCTCCTACACCACTGCCTAGGATAATGCGTTCCACACAACACATACAAGCTATCAAATTCAACTTGCAATATCGCGTTACGGTGGCACGTAAAGAAGTTCTCGCGGCACGGCGGTTGGGAACCACTGCGCCACGGTATTACTGCTTCAACATAGTGCAGCAAAAGTGAGTTGCAACGTTGCTGTTGCTACCATGTAACTCACAAATCAACAGCTAAGGTAAAAGAATGCACAGAACTTAAAGTGAACGGAAGTAAATGGGTGTGATGAGTGCGTGGAATGAATACGATGCGACAATGTGCATGAAAGAATTTGCTGTGAAAATTTTGAAAAGGCTCATAAAAAATTAAGGTTTGCACTGCCTTAAGAATTTTTATGAAAATGTAACGACTTCGATACGACATTCTCCATCAAAAAGCATTAAAGTTGAAGTGAAGATTCTTTAAAATGGTCAAAGGATGACGAAACTTTTGTTATGCACCAGCGCCTTGTGAAGTTCAAATGACTTTGGCAATAAACACAGAGAAGTCAATAGGTCGTAGGTGGTAGTTGTCCTGGATGGCGATTGTCCTAGGTGGCAGTTGTCCTAGGTGGCACTTGTCCGGGTAGCACTTTTCCACGTGGCTGTAGTCCTAGAATCTTTGCTATTTACCTTTAACATGACAAAAATTGCAAAAACATGAATTGAAGAGGAGCACGGTTTTCTTGAACGGCTACCAAACGTCAGCATAATACTTGAATAATAAATAATGTATTTGTAGGCAATCGTATTCGGAATTGCGTTGCTAGCTTCCCAGGAAGACAAATTTTGCAATGCAAATTATTATGCACTTAAACCTATCACTGGTGAGTAATTTACCAGATTTTACAGATTTTAGCGTTATCGTGCTGTAGCGGTTTCGTACTGTAAGGCTACTAACACATGTTGCATGGATTTAATTTTTCGAAACTTGGTTTTTGTCAACATAAGTTTTACGATTTCAAATGCCTGTATTTCTCACATTCCCCAATACTAGACTAGAAGTTGGTAGGGGGTCATACAATCAAGCAGTTACCCCGGGAATCGCCAGACCTACGCACGCCCCTGAATATAAGTCAAGTTAAAACTTACTGAAATAGTCCTATGAGGGGTGCATACGCTCTTTTTCCCAGCTACAGCTGGTTCTTAGTTTTTTGAAAGCAGTGCATGTGATGAATCCCGACAATTGATGATATGGCTGTCCTGACTTGCCTTTTACGTATAATTTTATTGATAGCAAGTGGTGACACGACAAAGCCTCGTATGCGGTTCTTGCTGAAGCGGTTGAGTTTACCGCTCTTACTGAAGGAACAACGTTACAGATCGCTTATTGGCAATGGATCGTATTCTATCAAGAGATGAACACTGCATACCCAGTGGTGTAACTGACGGGAGGGCAGAAGTACGAACCGCCCCCCCTTGGCAAGCTACACGTAAAAACCGGGCCCCCCTCAGCCTATTTTTCGTTATTTAGTATTTTTGTAAGTTCTTGTTTATGCCTTTTTCGGACGTTCTTGGGAGTGTTTTCCGGTGATTTAATCAGTACATACCCACAAAAGAAATTTATCACTTCGCACAAATTCTCGAAATTCATGATATTTACAGTTACAAAGTAGGAAAATACATCTTCAAACAACTTCCAAAACATACTACACAGGAATACATACAATTATCCCACCACCAAATAAACACTCACCAGAAGTACAAAAGCGTGTTAGGAATACCAATATATGAAACAACATCCGAACAACGACACTCAACATACAAAGGAGCCAAATTATGGAATAGAAAATATCCCACAAAAATAATCGCACAGCTTTCAGCATTTTTGCTTTCAATAAAATTTTTTTTCTGTTAGAACCCACACAACCTAACGATTTAATAAATGCCACATCATTGAATAATACGTTTATAGGTTTTTGAAAACAGTTATTACATTACCGTTCAATTCGCAATTCTGTACTTAACAACTGTGAAATGAAATCGTGTCAACTGTAAATGTAAACCTGCTCAAGCATTTTATTGGTCTTCTGTTGTGCAAATCGTGAATTTAAGGGTTTAATTACAGTAATAGAAAGTTCTGATATTGGGCTGGCTATACCTCGCGGATCTTGCAGTCGTTCAGTCAGTGCTCGTGTATTCGCTAATGTTGGTGATTACCGAATAAAATATCTTTCTCACTCGCAACTAAGAAAACAACCTTTTTTTGCAAATAATGTTATAGAAAAATGTCAAATTTCAATTTCCAGGGAGCCAAAGGCCCTGCTCCCCCTTCCGACGCCTATGGAAAGAACAAAAACTCAACTTTCATTGGTTGTAAAAGAATTTGCCATGTGAAAGTCAATTCCCACCTCTTTGCCGGAAATGGTTCATATATTGTGCGTGCTAGCTTGCTTACCACTATCTGCCCTGCCCAGAATAACCAAAACCTACAATATAGTTACAGCAATGGAAAAACATCACCGCACAAAAAGAAATGTTTTCATTCGTGCTTGCCACATTCAACCAGACTGAAGAGTGCAATGCTAATGTTTGCCAAAGTAGTTGGTCACTTTCAGGCCCCAGAAGCAAAGTTGGGCTTAACTGGAGTGGACGTAATTGCCCCCAAATAATTCTTACACTCCAAACTAACTTCTGCGGATAAGCATCTAAACTTTGAAGGTGTTGCAGCATGCGCCTTTTACCTCGTGTGAGTATGCGGGAAACATAGTGACTGCCCGTTGTCTTTCTGAAAACTTGCTAGTTGCTGTTCACTGATCCAGCGCAAGAGTCTGAAAATGTAGCCTAACAGCGCGCTACTTCACCACCACTCCTATTAAAAGGCTTACTTACACCGTATGTAGGAATTTGGTGAATTTGTGAATAGCTCTGACAGGAAACTTCAGTCACATCCAATCTCGTGACTCTCTAGCTAGCTCGTCGCAGCGCTGTCACCAATAGTAACCTCATTTCTTTAGCGCTTCGTGTCAAATATATTTATTGCGAGATTGACCAAGCAGAAAATAATTCTATATTTAGCAGTGGTAAACATGTAAGGTGAAGTAAAGAGATGAATTTTGCTATTCGTTATATGCTAGTTGTGGGCCTCCAACAATAAATCGTTTACAACTGGGTGATCACCAAGAATAAAATTAAAAAAATATACGTCGGTGGCTTTCGCTGCCACTAGAAATCTGTTATATCAGTCTAAAAAGCTTAAGCTGAAGCTTTGACCTAGATGTTGTAAAAATGGAGTCCGTGGGCGGTGGCGTACTGACGGAAAGTTGTGCCCTGGGCAAACGATGCCTTCGGCGCCCCCACGTGCAAACATTAAACGATCGTTACTTAAGAATCAACGTCAATGCCGCACAGCCCTAAGAACGTTTGTCTGTGTTGATACTTGCATGTACTCAGTCTTCTAAGCTAGGAAAACAACCAATACAGGTGAATCGGCAATATCAGTTACTTCAAGAGCTAGCCTGGCAGATATTTTCACTTCCTACTGCTGTGTTGCCACTGCAGACACACCATGCAAAATGAGTGGTATCGGGACAACAGCCACCTGGAGAATCGCTACTTGGACCACTGTCATCTACTGTAGAACATTTGTCATCTAGGACAACTTTCACCAGGATTACTATCACCTAGGAAACTGCCTCCAGGAAAATTTGAAATATAGAGTTTATTGTTGTTAAAGACCAGGGGCGTAACAAGGTTAGATGGCGCCCGGAGCAAGAAGCGAGTTTGGCGCCCCCATGTTCGAATTACCTGAGGTGTTCCGGAAGAAAATGTACTGTATTGAAGAAAGTACTTGTGACATTTGTGAGGCTTTTTGGCGCCCTCTGCACTCATTCGGCGACTCTGCAGTGATTCGGCGTCCGGGGAATTGTGCCCCCTTTGTCCCCCCTCGTTACACCCCTGTTAAAGACATCGAAACTTTTCAACCTGCTGCTTTTATGTTAACAATTTTGAAACCACAGATCCATATAACGGTATCTTCCTCCTCCTCTGGCCACGTTGAAGAAGCTTCTCATCAACTTTTATACTTTTGGGCGTTGAATGTCGTATCGATATTATTACATCTTAATAAACATTCTGAAGCTAGCGCAACTCTTAAGCATTTATAAGGCTCGTCAGTTTTTTTCACAGCACAATTATCGCATGCATATCATTGCATCATATTTGCTCCATGCACTCAGCAGCTCAATGCATGTCGACGACCAGCTAGTTGATCTTGTTATTTTAAGGCAACCCCCGCATAGGCTTTCAACATCCGTATAATTATGTGAGTTGGTTTGCCTCAGCTTTTGATTTGCGTGTTACTTTTTGATGGCAGCAGTGGCAGCATGGACTTCTGCTTTTCCCTGTTATGTAACAGGTTAAAGTTTTTTAACCCTATAGGCTGGAGGAGACCTGTCTACTCGTGAACGCGTGTTTAATTACGACTGACGTCGTTTATGGCACCTTTCCTAATTAATTTTCGTCACGTTGACTTGGGAGTTTCCGTTGCCGTCACTCATTCTCCGACCAGCAGAGACAGCAACTGAAGATATGCTAAGCGTGTGGCTTTGAAACTGCGTGAACTGGACAACTGACTTTACTCTCTTGTTGTAGGATCGCAAAAGCACAGCTTGAATAGTCCGGACTGTGCATTCAGTAAACGTGAAGATTCGAATGAAGTGATAAACAGGGCTTCGGAGTCGGAAATCATTTTGTTGTTTAGTTCGTAGTCGCAGTTTAAAATTTTTAAACTCAACCTCCAAGCGCGCGACTCAAACGTTTGAAGCCCGACTTCGGCTCCAGGTCATTTTGGTAACTTTTTTTAAAATTAGCACTCTGTAAAGTTTTTTTCGGCTAAGATTGCTGAAATCGATAACATATTTCCAAATTTAGAAGTTGCAAACCCACAATTACAAAATGCTGCCAGATGAAGGCGCGAATTAACAATTAAAATGTGCAATTTTCAGTTTTAATTCACAATGAACGCATCAGCAGTCTGAAATAACATTCACAATACAGCATAGCAATATAGCAGCAATTTTAGTATGTCACCATTGCCATGCCTAACAGTAATACTTGCGGTTTAAAAAACTGTAAAATTACACGATTTTTGCACAGCAATTAATTGATCTGTTATTATCAAGCACTGTGTTTTAAATACTTGGGCCAAAGTTTCTTAAAATCAAGTAACACTTCACGTGGAAATGCCTGTGACAAATGCAGCAAAAGAAAACAGCCTGCATGCTGTATTACTTTTGACATGCAGATCAGCTCGTGGAACCAGCTTGCAAATCTTACAAGACTTGAACATCACGTTTCTTGCGCCTGGAGACCCAGAAACTACACAGATATTTTAAGGACCGAGTCAATTCCTAATAAATAAGCAATTAGATCGTAGAAAAACAACATGAATTAATTAAAATGGGCAAAATACGAAAGTGACATGATAACCTCACAATGATCTATACAAAAAAGATTAATAACGGTTTCGATTCAGTTTGTAATTTCACTCGTGTTGTTGATGTGGCATCACTAGTATCACTATGCAGTTTATCTGTAATTTTGTCAGTAGAACGTGCAGATGTTTGGCGGTTCAAGCATTGGTTCTTAAAAGCAAACCTGCTTCCACCAACTCTTCTTTCATCGACGCTTACAAGTTTGATTTTATGCGTACAGCGAGGGGTGTACGAGGTTAAATGGCGCCGGGGCAAGAAGTAAGTTTGGCGCCCCAATGTTTGAACCTAAGGTCTTTCGGAAGCTAATGTACTGTATTGAAGAAGGTACTTGTGACATTGTTGGGACTTTTCGGTNCCCCGCAGTCATTTGGCGCCCGGGAAATCATACTGATTCGGTGCCCGGGGAATCGTTCCCCCTTGTCCCCCCTCGTTATGACCCTACGTACAGCGGAAAAGAGCAGCTCAACGCTACCTTGCGTTGGTGGGAGAGCAGTGACAATCTCTGCAACCTCTCGAACGATTGCAGGGTAGCAGAGTATGAGTTGGTTTAAGCACGCAGTTCCGACGAACGGCCATTTTTTCCACTTCATTCAGAGAATGAATGCAAGCATTTCTAAATCTGGCAGTTGAACCCAGAATATTGCGATGCTCCGCTGGTTCCAAGCGACTGCACTTTGATTTTTCCAAGTTGTCGAGATGTTTTTCAAAGTTAAGTTCACCAGCATCATCCGCATTGATGGACGAAGAGGACACTGAAAATAGTTGTCGTTTCCTGGTCTTCGTTCATCCCATGTATCTTGAAAGCTAGATCGCAGACGTTTTTTTTGCATTGACCTGCTGATTGCCTGTGAGCAACATCCTATATGCTGGGATCGGAATAAACAACTAGCAAAATGTTATTCTTAAACAAGTTTACTTCTCTCCGCTCCACAGAGTTTTTCATGCTTTCCGCCACACTGCTTGTTTGCCACGACTGCTTGATGAAGAAATACCTTGTTCGAGTTGCAAGGACTTAGGTGGTTCTTCTATTTCCTTGTCCCATTTTTCAACTTCATTATACATGTCCACGTGCCTCCTCTTCAAGTTTTGTTTCAAATTACTTCCCCTTAACGCTCCGTGCTTACTTTGATCTGCAGTTGGTATTGAATTACAATGCTTTTTTCATGTCCTTCACCTGTGCTGCAACGGCAAACGTAATGCTTCCCAGCGCCGGTAAGAGTAAAATGTTAAAAGCAGTGGATTTTTGACGTTTGCACACCTTTATAAGAAATGAAAGCACAGTTTGAAACACAATTCTCTTTCTGTCTGAGAGAAAACTCTTGTATCACGCCTGCATCTACTAGGAGCAATGTCACAATTTAAGCCACAATTACTGGGCAAGACGAGTAAGAACACACCTATGAGCGCGCTTTCACAGCCACAGCTTGTACACAATCGACAAATGCATATGGATACAAGAGAACGATGCAGCAAGATAGGCACTGAATATAAAAGTGTGGAAGCATACAGGTCTAAACACAAGAAGAATCCTAGGTCTGTTTGGATCATTCAGATGTCTGCACTCTGCATCATATTCATAATGCGTCACGCACAACAATGAGTAAGCACGAACTGTCTGGAAACGAAGTATCATAATTGCATCGTGCCTGCATAACTATATGTCGCTGCATAGTCGGTTTTAAATTTGAACGATTAAACTGCACTGCCGGAGTGGGGGGCAATTTTTTTAAAACTGCGACTCTGGGAATAAAAATATCCAGATTCCGACTCCAGGTAAAATTGCAAAAATCATTCACTTCGAAGCCCTGGTGACAACGGCGCGGTATTAAACTCAAGCCAAAGCGATAATAAAACTGGAATTCCATTTTACGAAGGTCTAGAGGCATCCCATCAGGCAGTACAATAAGCGATTGTCAAGCGCTGCGTGAAAAACTGAAACAATATTGCTACGTTTAAAGTTATCTGCAGAGAGACCGCCCTGAGCCTGAAACCGCAATATAGCGCATGGTTTTGCAGCGCAGATGCGCCCTACGAGTAAATAGCTGCTAGGTGATGTTTATCATTAAGAAATATTGACAACTGTTTACGATCAGGGAATGCATTGGATGTAGGAATTTCCGACTGTCACACTAATTATGTACAGCTTAGGGTACATTACTTTATGCAGCCTAAACATACTCCTGATTGTCCACGCAGCTTCTATGTAACACAACCAAAGCACGCACTGTTTGTAGGTAGCAGAATCCACAGAGTTATAGTTGTCCAGCTGAAAGTTTCATCCGTTTGTATCAAAGAAGTACAAAGAGATTGCAACGGACAAACTTAAAGCGTTCTTTGTCCAAACGTAATAAATTTGATGTAAAGTTTCTATTTGGTCAGAGGACGAGAAAAATATGGTAAGTAGATTTTTTATTTCAGATTTTTGACGTAAAAGCAACGCGCTGAAAATTTTAGATGTCTTTAATAATCCTAGAGAATGTAAATTATCCTGTAGGTGGCAGTTATCCTTGGGTGGCAATTGTCCGGGTGGGTGTAATCCTAGAGCCAAAATGAATGTACTTTACATCTGATAGTAAAACATGTGTAATCAGAATATCACCATTAAAAACTCTTAAGTTTGCTGTAAGCTTTCGAGGAATCACCCGAATGGGCTCTGCTTTTTGCGATGATTCAAACTTGCTCATGTCTGTATTCAAGTAGCTATTCTCCAGTCTGCACACAGATGAAGAGTTTGAGTCAATCAGCAAATTTTGAATAGGAAATCGATTTCACGTAACCCTGCCCATCGTCAGTCCTACAACCTATTTGAAAAGTCTGACGATGCGTAGTGTTGCGTTAAATCGATTTCCTATTGAAAACTTGTTGAGTGATTCAAACTCTCAACCTGTGTGGAGACCAGTTGATCAGAACATCAAACATCGTTTTGCCGTTCATACCTGGCTGAGACTCCGTTCATCATCAATAGTCTGGTCCATTGCGTAAATTATAATCCCAAAATCGCTTTATTATATTTACAAACAAAGAGCCGGGCTTAAGTTGTTCAAAATAGTTTAATGGCAAGGCCTGACCGGATCAAAACACCAGTGGCGTATATATGCACAGTGGTGGCAATGGCAAAGTTTAAATGTGCGCCCTTTCTAATAGTTTCAATATTGGATATAAGCACAATTTTTAAGAAAGATAAACCATGTCCAAAATAAATGTTTTGAAACGGAAGATATTCGTGTTTATTTTTTCTTTAAACTTTTAAGCAAATAAAAAATAAATTATCCATAAGGACCACACATACTTCTATACTCATTTATTTTTCTTATGAAGAGTATGAAGACATTCAAACAATAACGTTATCATAGTTTACATAGTGTTACCTGACAAAATTGTATATCTTACAAAAAAATCAAACAGCACATTTCAAGTTCTGCAAACGACAATTTCTTTTAAAATGGAACACATTAAATTTGAATTGCACATTGAATTATTTAATGCAAATCATGTATCGCTTGTGTTCGAAAAATACAATTCCACCGAAAGATAAATATTTCCAGCGGTTTCCGGTTAAATTACACAAAAATGCTAATCAAAACAGCAAAGTCGTCTGTGATTTCATCAAAGCAAGCTTCGCTGTTTCGTCCCTTTCTATTATCATCACAGCTAGATCTCAACACCTGCCCTGACTTATTGTTAGTCATTGTGGCCCAGAGGTATGAAAGGATCACTTTCAGTTTACTGAAAGATCGTTGGCAATTTGCAATGCATATGACTGCCATCATCAGCATTATTTGCTAAGCAATTCCAAGAAAGTCAGGAAACTTCAGGACGTGATAATTTTAAGTTGTGCGACTTGAAACTGCAGTCTAGAATCTTCTCGTCTAATTGCTTACCATCTACATCTGAACTGTACACAGCTCCTAAATTGTCACACGTAGATTTTAGTGTTTCACAACTAGGACCTTTTTACAAGGCCTTGGACATCAAACAGAAAGCCAATTGGACAGAAAAAGCAAGCTGTAAAAAGACTAACAAGTCTCTTTCATGAGTTAGGATTTTTGTTCAACTGGAACCGTAACGATACTAACTGCTAATTTTTCGAGGACTAACTAATGCTCTCAACCTCAGTCTCTGGAATGGGGCATGGTATTCAACCTATTTATCGGACACTAGTGGCGATTGAAAAGTTTCGTTCGGTAAAGTCGGAGTGGGCCGCAGCAGTTTAAAAAATTGGCAAATCTGCAGGACCTCAACAGTGGTGTACAGGATCCGGATTTTGGAGTCCAATCTGGCCGGATATTTGGAATTTTTTGGATTGGATATTGTTTCCTCTTCAACCGGATCCGGATTATCCAAATGAAATAAATTGTGACCATAGAAAAACTTTGAAATGGATGAATAGTTTTACGAAGAAAAAATACACTATTTTCAAATGATATTGGTTAACATTTATTTTTCTATGTTCTCTCGGTTCAGTGCAATATTCCCTGCCGCTCGGAATCCTAACTTTCAGGCTGGGGTAGAGGACAACAGGACATCTCAACTTTCAAGCAACGTGCACTGTAGTTTGGAACTGTGTGAAGATGAAAATGATTCTATTGTTTTGTTATGACGCAGCCCGTCGTTGTTCAGACGAATCTTGTTTCATTTTCGAAATGCATTTGCTAGTAGATCATAGTAAAATAATGGTGTATAAGGCATTACTAAAACGTTTTTTCAGCGTTGAAGTTGAACCAAGTACCAGTTTCTGTCTGAACAGCATAGCTGACTAGT
>JGI24159J19872_10005825_pt1 | contig 15945 bp, 9 predicted proteins | sample Ectturendosymbi4_FD_19872 | JGI IMG/M metagenome (IMG submission 19872) | reverse complement strand
TTCATTCTAGAATCGCCACTGTAACGCCAGTAAGTCATCCACTTACTAGGCTCATTCATATTAGCCCGAGTTGTTGGACAATTTATCGTTCGTTTGACATTATTCTCGAAATGTGAACTGCCCATTGGATTGAACTTCTTATCCAATGTTTTATACAAAGCCATTGCTTCAAAAAAATTCAGTCCGATATGAACTATGTTTCAAAAAATACTTTTAAAATGGTGGTTTTTAATGGTGCGGCACGAACATTTCCTACGAACAAGCATATGGGTGTCGAAAGAGGGGCAGGAATTTGAAAAATTCAGCAGAAAATGCTGTTTTCTTAATTTCGAGTGGTAAAAAACAAATTTCACCACTTTTGGCCTCCCGTAGAAAAACGTTTGGAAAAATCCACTAGTGCCCCCCCTGGAAAAATTCCTTCCGACGCCCACGCACACAAGCATGTGAAATGACACCATTTTTGTGAAAAATAGTGTTGTGTTACATCATCTGGCAACAGTGTTCAACAACACCAATGCGGTAAGCAATCCATAGTATGGTGACAGAGTGTGCAGGGTGTATTCTGACAAACAATTACGAAATCGTACCAAATTCACTGCCAAGATACAAATAATATGTCAAAAATAATATCGACCAAAATACTGTCAAAATTCTGCAACGTTTTTTTCATTAAACGATTTACTTTATCACTGGACCCAATACTAATTGTGTTACTTAAACTTACGATATTTAGGCAAAAAAGTGGGGGGCCAGGCTCTCCCATAAATGAAAGTGGGGGGACCTTAGCCCATGCGGCCCCCCCGGTTCCGCCACCTATGATCTACAGTTGAGGGTGTAGCAACAGGTGAAAATGTGCCTGCTTAGCTTTAATGATTTGAAATTAGAGTGGGGTGAGAAAGATTGCAAAAACTTGATAATGTGCAGCAAGATGACAGAAATTTCAATTGTCCTTCAAGTCCCGCGTAGGCCACTATAATGACCTGCACATTTTTGGCCATCGCAAGGAAATAAGTTCTTTGCAAAATACGATTTTGGCCTTTGATCACCGCAATTGGCTTGTGATGTTTGGCAGTTTGTGGCAGTTAAGTAGATGCATGACAACGTGAGGGAATATTTTTGTGGTGGCAATACGTACTTGATTTTTGCGAATGTGGCAACAAAGCAGACAAATGCAAGCCGACCAATTCTCGAGTAAATGACTTTTTGGTTTCGTTATTTCACAGACGGTTTAATACACGGGCTCAAACGCTAATTGCTCCGAGGGCCAAATGAGGAATTATGAAGAAATCCGGGAGCCGCATTATGACTACCAGAGGGCCGCATTATGACGCTGACACAACAATGGCGGTACCTAAACCTTACTAGACTCAGATTTTACATCTTATTTCCTGAGAAAAGTACCGTTAGTTATATGCAAATCACTTCTAGCCCTCGCTGGCGGGGCACTTTTAAGTACCGGTGAATAAACTAAATAACATAAATGTTAATTATTTAAAAAATTCCGAAAAAGCATCCCGGGCCGCACAAAATGCTCTCGCGAGCCACATGTGGCCCGCCGTCCGCGTGTTTGAGAACCCTGGTTTAATAAAAGGCCATTCACTCATTCACTCCACTATTCAACCAAGTGTGACTGTTCTTTTGTAAAAATGTTTTCATTAAAGCTCAATTCCAAGCTGCGACGCGAATGTTGCCCATTGCAATGCTACTTCTAAATGATCGAAAATGGGCAGAAACCCTGTTTATTTTTTATGATGCCACGAATTCTCTGATAATTATGCCTATTTTTTAGTAAAACATTTTAAAAGAGGGCCTCAAAAAAATAAAGTTACAGGAAACTTGCTAAAGAAAATGATGGGATTAGAACCTGCATGTTAGCGGCTAATTAAGCATTTTGCTGACAACGGATTTAATTGCCGTTTTTGTAAATATTTTGGAGCAATTTATGACATTGTTGCGAAACGAGCGTGTTATTTCAATGTAATGAAAGCAAAACACGTTCAGCTTAATACCTCAAATAAATTGAAAACCTTATTTTACGACGTTTTAAATGATAGCATTGAATGTTACTGGTGGACATCTTGCAAGAGTTTTTGCATGCTGAAAAATTTTGAATATTCTATTGTTATTTGCTGGTAAAACTAAGAAAATTCAGTAGAATGATATCTTAATTTCATTTTGCCGTTTAGCAAAAACATTCATCAAAGCACCAAATAAGTTCAGAGTTAAAGACCAGAATGACTCATTGGCGCGATCATTGCTAATTTGCTACCCAATACTCCATTACTTCTGCCCACCAAGTTTGTTCTTCTTCACGGTTTTACCTGTAGGCTTGTTTATAAGGCAACGAGGTGTGAATATATAGCGCGTGCATTAATATATGTTTTTATTCAGACAATGGGGAAACAACATGGTTCCGTTTCGACGGTACGGGAAGTTCGACTCTGAACATATTTCCTACGATAGTTCAACATATTATTCCCAGACCAGGTGAGATTCGCTGCACCTCTACTCATATACAGAACTTTTTCTCAAGTACTGCAAACTTTGTCATAACTGCACCAAAAACACAAATTCAGTCGATTTCACGCTTTTCGCTTTATTTTTGCACAGGCGAAGCGGAATCCAACAAAAAGCAAAAATCCTCTATTCGAAACGTGAGAAATCCATTGCCTGGCTTAATACCAAGATCCTCTTTAAGTGAATTAAAAAAAAAAGTCAAAAATCAAAATGCAACAGTCTTGCATTTACACGGCATGCCTGGTATGGGCAAAACAGAACTGGTTCGCAGCTTATCTGCAGAATTTCCATCATATGTTCTGAATAGTGAAGTTGACATTTGGGTCGCTTGCGAAATTGACTGCAGGGAAGCAAATGAGGATTTGGAAGAAAGTTTAGAAAAACTTTTACAGGAGATGGTGAACAATAATATTTTAACCAACGTTGATGTTTGTCACTCAGCCTGCTCAACGTTGAAGCAAAAACGTACACAAGATTATGTAAAGCTGCTCTGTCAAGCAGAAGTTCCAGTTCTTATCATAGTTCAAGACCCCTCTCAGCATCACCAAGGTTTGTTGATCGACTTTGTTTCTTCTGTGAAAAACGCAAAATGCTCTCAACCGCTACATTTGTACATCACGTCGAATTCAAAACGCGCGGTGCCCCGTTTGTCTGAATCTGAAATGTACGAAGTTAGTGGTTTGACCGAAGACGAAGGGTTGAAGTTGCTGGAAGTTGATCCCAAATTAGACAATGAAAACAAAAGAGCTGCAATAACAATTTACAAGGAAATGAGCGGATCTCCGTTGGGTCTGAGCACCGTTCTAATCTACTGCGATGAGTCGATGATCAATTATAAAGATTACTTGAAGCTGTCAACTTCTCCACTGAAAGCAGCAGTTCATCAAGAAGAGGGAATGAGTGGCGACAACCAATCTATCTTCAAAGCTATTATACGTTTGTTGGATTCGAAACGGTTGCTGGATGAAATGAAAACCATAGCCATGTTCCACAACAGCTCTATTCCCAGAGTGCTGATTGGAAAAGTCTTTCAGTGTCGCAGGAAGGTGGAAGAAGATGGTTTAGAACCAATAGACGTTCGAAACGAACAAGAATCCGGGAAACTAATGTTCCTGCTCAAAGACACAAGTTTCTGTCAAATAACAGAACGTGATGAAAAGCACGTAGCTGTCACACTTAACCAACTGGTGTTTGCTGCTTTGCAGGCCCATCTGGATACTAAAGCCCGTATTGAATTTGTGTCTCATCTGAAAGAAGCTGTGGAAGCCCTGTCAGCAGTTGTACACAAGGATCTTCGGCATGAGGAGGATTTGGCGTTTATGAAAAGAATGAAGCCCCACATCCGAACAATCTTGCAGCATGTTGTGAAATACGAAGAGGTATTAGATAATTTCTTGATAAAAATGGCCACATCGCACTTGCATCAAGTGCTCGGGGTGATTGAGAGCGAATATTTGCACTCATCAGCTGAAGAAAACTTCAAAAGTAGTGCTAGCATTATCTTGCAAGAAGTTTCGGCGAGATCGAAAACAGCTTTTGTTTATCATGATTTGGAAAAAATCAAAATGGAACTAACAGGCGTTCATGTGGAAGACCTTGCAAATGCTTGCCTCAAAGCGGGTAGAGCTTTGATCAGTGACAAGAAATGCTTGTGCCAGTATGCCTTGCTAGTTTTGCAACTTAAACAAGAAGATGTGGATTATTTACTCAAACTTTCGTCTGATGATGAACTAACCAGCTATCTGAAAAGTGATTTCGATCGTTCTTTATCTGTTGGAACATACGTTCTTGAAAAGCTTCGCTCCAAAACCCAAGGAATGTTCCTGGGGAAAAACAAATATAGCGAGGTTTTTTTCATAAATCGATTGGTTTCAGTTTTGCACTCGACAGGAAGGTTAGCGTTGTATAAAGATGAAGATGTGTCATCTGGAAGTTGGAAGACATATTTCAATGCACTGAAACTGGCAAATGCGCTTTCCGCAAAGTGTAGAGAATGCAGCGGAGTTTGTCTTTTGCTTTGTCGACTTACAAGTGACAGCATGATCACTTTGCTGACAGAGGTGCTGGCACGAATGCGAAAAACTGACTTGGGGAAGACAAACAAAATAACTACTTTACAAATTACAAGAAAAGCAGCAGTACCTCTCTTAAAAATTATAATGGAAAATGAAGAAACACAAGTATTTGAAACTGGCCTGCGAAAGTCAACGATGACCAAGTCTGAAAAACTGCTCTTGGAATTAAGAACCTCGTGTCTACTAGTCAGACTAAACACCAAGCTTTGGCGACTGTGGACGGTAGAGGAACAACAAAATGAACATTCCTCTGTAAATGAGCATTACGAAACCCTATGCTCAAAAACAAACGACGCTATGAAGGAAGAGCATAAAGAAACGGACTTGTGGAATCATGCCCGGAAATGTATAGTTTATTGCGGAAAGTATCTTGCTGCCAGAGGTTATTACACTGAAGCATTGCAGCACTTTACCAAAGCTTATGAATGTGATGTTGATGCAAAGGGGCAATCTAAAATACATCCATGGATTTCATATAACTACGCGAGATCTGTCTCCGCAGGGAACCTGAAACACCAACGAAAACGTGCTATACAAAAATGCCAAGACGCGCTGCAGCAATTGGAGATCAACCAAACAGATTTGCGGGATCTTTTACACATTCAGTTGACTATCCTCGGGTGTTGACTACATATATAAAAATGTTTGTGCACAACACTAGCGTTTGTCTTAGTATTTATACTTATGTCGTTGTGTAGCGTGTGTTGATCTGTAGAAAAGACACCCAAGGCACTTTCTGAAACATATTAAGTGAATATCGATTAAAAGCTCTAGTTATTTGCTCAACTGGAAATACCGCCTGATCAAAACGCTTGGAACTGAGAAGCAAAAAGCCCTATCTTACACTGTGCCGGCCCTATTACATTTTGCCGGCTCTATCTTACATTACATTGCCGGCCCTATCTTACATTGTGCCCTATCTTACATTGTGTAAAAGCACTTTAACCAAGCTTGTGCAGAGACACTGTGACTAAACCTCTTGAATATACTCTGGAGAAGCATTCTATCTTCAACAGCAAGGCGCAGCAAAATCTTTGTTGAACTGAACAAAATTAGCCTTGCCTAAGTTGACACCCAATATGGCTACCAATTATACACCCATAAAAACAGCTGTTTAATAGGCAAATATTGCTGTGCATTACATTCTACAGCAGATTGCTCGTATGTTAAGTGTGGGAGAATGCTTCCGTAGATTCATCGATGACATAATTTGGATAACTGCATCAGAAATGTCAAACGAACGCATTCGACAAGCTCTAACATCAGGATGTGCCCACAGTGGCTTGGAATAAATGATACGCCAAACCTGCACAGTTGAAAAAACGAGAGAACTTGAATTCCTTGTTTTTAATCATTGCATAACTACTTAAGATGATTTTGGGTTTGTCATCAAAGACTGTAAAATCCACAGCGGAGGGAAAGCATTTAACAATAAACCACATCACCCAAACGCAACATTTAAGTCAATCTCATGCGGAGAAGCAATGCGGTTGAGGAGACTCAGCCAAAGTAAAGATTACCTCAGCAGCAGCTTAAACCGGTAAAGAAAAGGCGATTCGTTCAAACTTTCCCGTGGACATGGCCATTGACATGATAGCAGTGGCATCAGATTGGGACAAAAACGTTTCCCCAAAATATGACAAAAAAGATGACCCACAGATTTGGGCTACATCATTCCCTCAGGGTCGTAGCCACGGGGTCATTCGAGGACAGTGCCCCCAAATACTTTTTGTGCCCTCCAGTTTTGTTATTCCCAGATAAGGATGGCAGCGATCAAATGGCCCAAGTTTGTTTTAAACATAATAAAAACAAAATTCTTCTTCCCAAACCTTCAAACCTAGCAACGAGCCTGCATTCCCCCACCTGCTGACTATGTCAAACAAAGAAAACTTAAATACAAAGTCAATGATTACCACAAACGCCCTACTACAATGATTCCCTCCAAAAGACCTATCTGGGGGTTTATCGTTCCGTGGTCGCAAAACAGGAACTTTCAAACACCGCAAAGATGTCAGTTTTTAAATCTTTATTGGTCTGTCTTTGTTCCGATCCTCACCTATAGTCATGAACCTTGGGTAATGACTGAAAGGATATTATCTCAAATGCAAGCGGCAGAAATGAGATTTTTTCGAAGAGTTCACGGTGTGACTCTTCGCGACAATGTGTGCAGCTGTGAAATGCGCAGAACCTTGAATGTCCAACCACGTCTCCTCCGAGTCATGAGACCCAGCTACATTGGTTCTGCCATGTGTACAGATTCCCCCGCGAAAGAGTGGCGAAACACGTCCGGGTGGCTAAATCCACGGGAAAGCGGCCCAGACGTTGTCCAAGGCCCAGGTGGAGTGGCTACATCTCCGACCTTGCTTAGTTCCGTCTTTGTGTGGAGCCAGCAGAATTATCTGAAAGTGCTGTTGACCGTGACGTATTCCAAGTCCTCTTAGGGCTGCTGCCCCCGCTGCCCTTCAAAGCGGAAAAGTGGGCATGAAAATGAATGAATGAATGACGTACCACACTTTAACAAAAACGAAACAACTACAAGAACCTTGTTTTAAGCAAAACTAAAAAGTAGACCTTAGGTTTGTCAGAACTTGCAAGCACTGTGCATTTTGTGATCCCGGGAAAATACAACAAATCCATGGTCCCAACTGTTTCACAAATGTTGACAACAAATAAACTTTCCCGCCGAATCAAAACCCGATATGTGCAAACTATGATAAGTTTGTAGCGACTTGTGAGATGCGCTATTAGCAGTATGTTAGCCAAAAAATAAACACATTTTCTAGTGGTTGTTCTGCAGTCAAAGGAATTTGGAATAAACACGATCGTAAGGATGACAGCAGCCAAATGGCCTTATTGCGGCACTCTACAGTGTTCTATGGCATCATAAATAAACCGACCATCTCCAAAGCTTACACGGTTACTTTTGCAGAACAACCCAGTACAGATTCTCTGGATACCTGTGGGGATAAATGGCTAAATGTTCAAAGTATGATCCTCCCTAGTGTGAAATTTGTGTACCCTTTGAGTTGTACCTTATTTTTTTTAATTCAGTTTTACCCGCTTGTCAGACGTTTTCACCACTGATGTGATGTTGGTAGTTACCTTCACAAAGTTTAGATTTAAAGGCGCTCCCAAGAATATGTCTGCCAACCTTAGGAACGCAATTCTCTCTACGCATTCTACCAACGTTGTGTGCTGGCTCTTCGCGACGTCATTCCGTCAATGTGGTTCGTTCCTATGTAACTGGTGTCCGATAGTTTCCCAGCTTTAGTGAAACGAATTGCTTTAGTACAACGTATATTTGAGTTTTTTATTTTCCGCAGCTTGTGTTTTGATTTATTCATTTTAGCCTTGAGTTTGTTTGCTTTCTCTGCTCTTGCTTTAGCCTTTCAACTTTTCACACATAAGCTTTGTTTAACGTTTTCGGGACTGTGGATGTAAAGTTACATGAAATTTATTTGGTATTAAAACAATTTGCTGATAGATTCAACTTCGTTGCTTGTGTAAAAACTAATTACTTAATTGAATATATCTGTATCTTTTGCACTTCACTCTCTGCCATGATTTTTATGTCAAACGTGCACCGTTAGTTTCTTTAGAACTGTTTTATTGCTTCGTTCTTTGATAACTATGTTTCAAAAACTGCAATATGAAGTGTCCTATTTTGATAGTAACTGTATTTCTGGAAGGGCAAAATTCGTGCAAAAAAACTTGGGTGAAATGAGCAAAACCTGTCTACGAAGTCATTGCAGTCGTTCGTCCTAGGTGGACTGTACCTGACGTAAATTGCTTTGTTTCTCAGAACATAATCAAATATTTCCCGTATGCAATTGATAATTTTCAAACACCTTTTTTTGACTTACTTAGTAGTTTTGTTGCAGATGCTGAGCAGCGTCTTGTATGGCTGGAAGTAGAAATGGGATCATTGTCAATAACTCTGATTTTTATATCGTTGCATTATATATTTTTGTGACTTTTCAAAACAATTCGTGGTTTTGTACTGATATTAAAGTGCAAATCTGCTGAAAATAGTTGCCTCATTTCAAAAGAGGCAAAACCTATAACAGAAATGTGACCACGCAACGTGAGAACACGCTTTGTCTTGAATGACTACCCGATGGTTTAATAAGTAACAAAGTGCATAAATACATTGCGTGTAAAGTTTGGCGTATTGCAGCATCGCATAAATTTGGGAGATGTTTTCAAGTGATACCAATGTTAATAAAGCTGACAGTTGGTGCAATGAACTTTCGACAATGGCTTTTGTAACAGAAGCTCCAATTATTACATGGAATCCTGCTGCGAATTCAGCTTGAACGATTTGAAAGTTATCAAAAAGTGAATATACCGCAATTTCTTTGTATTTTTTCATGGTTTGAGATTCATTTTCGTGCACTTATTTTTGTAATCCACAATAAAAGATTGGTTCTTTCAGTTTCTTTTTTGTGAATGGAAATGGTTTCTTTTTCGTGAAAAAAAGCATTCTAATCAATTCAATTTAAAATATTAAGAGATGAAACTTGAAAGAAACATTCCCGGTTCTCATTGAAACATGGTGCAGTAAAGTGAACTGTGCCTCGATCTCAGTACGAAACGATGTAAAAGCGAAATAAGGTCTTTCTCTACATGCTGACTGTACAACTGGTGGGAGAATCTTTTTAACTGAAGATAAACGCAGTGTCGGAGAGTTCCTTCACAACAGATAAGATGTGCGGTTGGCGCATGACTTGTAAAACCACTGAATAATCGGGGGAGAAATGCGAATATGATGCCAAGCAAAGTTGATGGGACATCTTTCAAAAGATGTCATTGCTTCTCCTATTTGATCGCAGCTTGAAATCTTTAACACCTCTAACGCATTGCAGACTGCAGAGTATTGTAAATTTTGCAATTTCACAAACGCGTGGTTTCCATACAAGCAAACGATTAAAAAGAGCACAAGATATCTATCCAAAAAGGACGTTTTCAAAACAGGGATTTGGTTGAGAATCACGTGAGTAGCTCGAAATTTATTCAGCTTCTTGGATTTCTCATCATTTTAATAATTATTGACAGTAAATGATCCTTAGTCTTTCAAGCCTTAAGCAAGCCTGGGAAGAAATAAGGCTGACATGAAAACTTTCTTGCAGACAATAATGAGGAAATCAGCAGAACATTTCGCTCTTGAGTTATAGAGATTGAATGAAATCAGCCTTGTATGGTGATGTAGTTTCAGCAGGAGAAAACATACATTGGACATTTTCTGGTTTAGAGAAACTTTAGCGCATTTGAAGTCTCTCTAAATTTTTGCAAGGAACTTGACCTGCTCAGTGTTGGTTTAGGAGCAATTAAATTTTTAATTATGCCTTTTGCGTTAGAATGGTATTGGTTCATAAGCAAAACAAGCAAATCGTTTATTTCATTAAGAAGCAGTTGGGCTAAAAACATCATTCCACAAAAAAGGTTTGAACGAGGTGATGAATCAGCTTAAGCGAGTTAGACAAAATCACTGCCACATCGTAAGTAATTGTATATTCCAATGATCACCAACTCTTCCATATAAGAGCGATGTGGCGCACCTGATCAAACATTTCAAGCCAATTTTTCTCAGCTTGTTTCAACTCACGGCCTACGTTTACTGACAAGTAGTTTGGAGGCCAACAGCATTGCGGAAAATGTCGATTGGTGCGCAAACTACTAAACAACAAAGAATCACTACGTTCAAACCACAAAAACAATTTTGGTACGATTCGTACTGAGAAAGTAACAACCTACTGTCAAAATTCAAGATGCTACTCAGGAAATGCTCAACACGCGTTGACGAGGGCTTTCGCTTCTTGCAATGCAGCATTTTGGTCTGTTTCACGATCCAACCGAAATAGCTTCACGTCGCACCAGGTGAGAAGCGCTGGTTTTTATTCCAGATACCTGACGCATCTTCGGTCAATATTGAAAGTCAAAAGAAAACGTAAACAACCACAGCACAGGTCTGCGATGTTGCCAATTTTTAAACTTGCTTGCAAGCAAAGTGGTCAGGGTTTTAGTGCGTTTTTCGAAACAACTGACGGAGATTTTTTCGCATGCCATCGCTGTGTATTCGAACTTGCAAAAATCAAATTGATGTTGAAACTCAATACCTGTGACGCAATCGTCTTAATGTCATGACCATCAAGAAGTGGAAGAAATGACAAAAAGTACAGAGATGCAGGCAACTAAGGAAGTGTTTGGTTCGTTTCAACCATAACATGACTAGTTTAGAGAACGGTGAAAATAACAGTGGACCAACATTGAAGAAACATTCTGTGTGAATAATCAATCAAGAGAGTGGATTAAAACAGTCATTAACAGTATGTGTGGGGTGTATGCTACTTGTGTGTTGTATCAATGATTTACAAAAAGTTGTAGTGTGAACATTGAGTTGAGTAACGTGTATTGATATGTATTTGGTGTATTAAGGAAAACGCAACATACATGAGGAAGGTAAGGAATTGCGAAAAACCAGAATGCTAATTACGAAATTTTTATACAGGGACAAGCTGGCTAAAAGAAACATCTAAATTGAGCAGCTTGACCTAAAGAAAGCAACTGCTGGGGCAAAACTAAAGACTGATTGAAGTCATGTCTTATGGAAAAAGATATATGCAAGTGAGAAGTTTACAAAGAGGTGGTCGAACATTTAAATAAAAGTATGAAATCAGTAATGGCACTGAGATAGTGTAGCCACCGTAAACGAAAATAATATTGAAATGGCTGACTTTAAGAGCAAAAGTGGATTAGAAGCTGGACCACGCATCGATGGTTCTGAAATACAAATGGTTTACAGGACCACAACAGCAAAAAGTTGACGCACCGGAAATAATGGAAAGCATTGCATTGATGGCGCAATGAAAGCAGTTACAGCATGTAAGCGCAGGGCGAGGTTCAGGAAAGTGAGAGGATGTTTCAAAGCACCTTAACAGCAGCTGCATTACAAGCAGTACTGGAAGCAAAAAGGGTGTACTAAGAACAAGGAAAAACTTGATGTAAAAGAATCGCGGAACGATAAACAGTTATGTAAATAAGGAAGGAGCTTTCTTGCCAATGTTGCGTTAACCCTTGTGCTGCTACAGGCTCATTGTACTATGAGCTATTTTTGATCATGCTCAAAAATACTTAAAAAGCGTGTTTATGTATTTCTTGTGTGTATATTTTCATGTTCATGTCAAGCTTGATCAAACCATTATCTAAGAAGAACTTAGTACTTTAAATTACGAAATAACCGAGGAACTTCGTTAAAACGACATGTTTAATAAGTAGCAATGAAGTCTGAATAACTCCTTAAAGTTGTGTTTTACAGAAGGTATGATCAAAAGTATAAGCAAATGGAGATGTTAGATGATTTAAAAGACTGCTGAAAAACGCAACGCAGTATAAGAAAGGCATTACGGATCTTCGGAGCTAACAGCAAAGGAGAAATCATGCAACCCCTAGGAAAGATGCCAGTCGAGAAAGCGATGGCGCTGGTACTAAACTGGTTGGCATGGCATGCAGAAAATGGCCAACAATTGAATTTTGAATGCCTGAACCTAAAGAACAAAAAGTATATGCAGTTGGTTTAGCATTGAGGAATAGTGCTATTTATGTTCAATATGTACGTGATACACCAGAATTGATTAACAAAACGTTGCATCAATGGGATCTCATGACTACCTATCAACCATTGACTGTCAAAGAAACAGCAGACAGTGCTGAAAAAGCCGATGTGTTAAATATGCTTGAGGTTGACCGTGCAGTAGATGAATCTGCCAGGGATTGAAATATATAACTGCAAAAACAAATCGGCGCTATTTTGAAACAATTATGAATGATATTTCATCTTGATAAAGAGATTTTTGCGCGTATGTTCTTATTGCCGTATAAACGTTGTATGTAAATAAGAGAATTTTAGCATCTAAGACAAAAGAGACGTTGGAATGGGAGAAAGTACACGCATGAATGTATATGATGTAAACATATGAATGAAGCGATATTATGTGAAAATATGATGTGAACATATGAACGGATTTCAGCCTATTTAAATCGCCTCGGGCGCCAAGCCACTCCAGAAGGCCTGAAGGCCAGGTACACGTTGTACCGAGGGATGCCCTTTAATCTCGTGATAAGGGAGCGCTTGGTTGGATGTACACTGGTCCTCACTAGTGATGGCACGCCCAGCAGACAAATCTGGGACCATCAGGCCCACAGCGATTAGCTTTCGCGCTGTGTAACTAGGGAATGCTTCGGCAGCCAATGTCAAGAGGGACACATTGGTTCACAAGCAAATTGAACGATATCATCCAAATTGGTGATTCAGCGAATTTTGATAGCATGAAGTTTGCATTTGGATTGACTACAAATTAATATTCAAAATTGTAATAATAAAGACGTTCCAATATACAAGCAGGCGATACCCTCAAGAACGTCGCAATGCTTACCAAAAGGAATGCACCAGTTACGGCTAACTATTTGCTAAGTGTATTTAGTGTAACAGTGATTAGAATGTACTGAAAGAGACTGGTTTTGGACAGTTGACTTGCTGAAGTAAACTAAATTGCATACGGGCATGACGAAGCTGAAATTGAGTAAGCGTCGATGCAAATACAGGAACCATCAGAATTGGTTGTTACAAGCTGAGGCATTGCGAGCTAATATTTTCAGTATGATTGCTGTTCGCCAAACTGTTATTTGTTATGTGAAACTTGATGATGATGTAGTGTTTAGCTGCACAGTGAGATTTGTAAATGCAGTTCAGTTTTATTGTTTACGAAGTTTGAATTCATTGACAAAGCGTGAACATTATGCCGTTGGTAAATTAAGAAATACAATTGCTCTATACTAAAATTTATATTGATGATTCCAATACTTGCCTGACAAATGCAGGTGTTGTTAGTTATCACAAAGAGTATGCTGCTGTCTGTTGAGAAGATAAGAAGGGCCTTTGCTACAAAACCCACCATGGGATACTTGGAAACACGGTGTGAATAAAAAATTCATAGCCTTTCTAAATCTTTTGAAGATCTTAGCCTAGCCAGCTAATTTTGATCTTTAAAAGAAGAATAACCATGTTTGAAGTATCCGACAACCCAACCAAAGTTTTTTTAAATGTTTTTTTTATAAATCTTAGAAGTTTTCGCAGAAATCAAGTTGGTTTGCAAAATCATTGGTTTACTGAATAAATTTCAGCAAAAGTGATGCTAAACATATCTGTAGACAACGAAATATTAGAATCTCCGTTAATTGTGTTGGATTACTTTCATGACAGCTGGAAACGTGCGCAATTGGATCAAATGGTTTTGCAGCAGTTGAAGGATCCACTGCTAAACACAAAGAAGCAAGACTATATCGGTTGACTGTGCTCTCTGTAAATTGCAGCTTTGACAAAGACGTCCATTATTAAGAAGTGTTTTAAAGTGAAATATGAGTGAAATATTGCACTATATCGATTTAGTTTTTAATGATACCTTTATGTACAAGTTGTCCGTGGAAGGCATAAATACCTGCAAAACAAACTATACCTTATTGTCTTTCGGAAAAAGATGTTCGAGCTATATAGCTTCATACGGAAAGCATAAAAGACATTTTGACCAGATCTGGTATCACAGTTTTGAAACTTCTTTGACTTCTGTGCTGCTTTTTCACATTATTGCGGTTTGGAAATGAGCTCAAGGTTTAGAAAAAAGCATCGCCATTGCGCAAATATGAATCCGATGTGCGATGCCCGTTGTCTTCAACAAAGCTTCGAATTAAACCACTAGTTTTCAAAAAATAGTTGCATTCTTGTCACTAAGCAGGCGTAATGGCAATTAAATTGTTGTTTCATTTTTTGCGTTTGATTTTGAGGTTAGGTGAGGCGCGGGTATCAATGACCAAAGGCAAAGGGGGCGCGACTGAAAAAGTGTAAGATAACTGTAATTAAATAACTTAGAAAAATGTTGCAGTCAAGGCATGCAATCATTTTTCTGGGATCCGAAACAACTGTACATGTGATAAACTTCTTATCTTTACCAGAATTAATTAATCGTTCAGTTTGTAGAATCTATTGCCCACTCAATGAAATATTTAGCGCAAAACCATGTTGTGCCAACTTAACAGACTGTCGTCAGCAAAACCAGAGAACAACCAGGTGCACCTAATTTTTCATAAATTTATGTGACGTAAAGCGACATGTAAATTGTTCTGAAATCAATTGGTAATGAGGATTACTTGCTGCGTGGAATGTTAGTAATGGTGGCAATTTTTAATAAATTAGTAAATACATTTTCAGGCATGCACTGGTTAAAACAAATCAGTACATACAAATTTAAGCACTAAATTTAAAGGTAATACAGCCAGAAGAAAATACAACTAGTATTAGTTTATTATGTCAAAGTACACCAGAATCGTAACTCACATATAGTAAGAATGGTGTAAGTTAAAGCATATTGCCAGTCTCTTTTGATGTGTCGCAAGAGTCTGATGAGCATAACGATCCCTTTTTTATCATGAAAGTCCCCTTAATCATATAGTACTTCCCATTCCCGCTTCTGCAGAACTCACCATGGGCGTAATTTGGTGAGGGACACGGGGGACGTGTCTCTCCCACTTTTTCAGACGGTGGGGATATATTGTGCCATGCCTCCCATTTTTTTTCTCTTTAGGTTTTGTATTTGGGGGGTTTCAAAAAAAACGTGATGCTTGTCACGTTTAGTGTGAAGACCTTTTCATATTAGATGGTAGGCCACATAGCCAAGCTGATGTTGAAACAGAGCTTGATGTGGTATCACTGATTCTGCAAGTTTATAAGTTTTAGCTTCCAATAAAATGATTTTTAGCATTTTTCTAAAGACCGCAAAAGATGGTTAACTGCGTCTGTCCAGCATTTTATCCTCTGTGGTATACTCTTAGAAAGGTTATTTTCTAAACGATTGGTTCTTAACCTTTTCTCCACCACGCCCCCCCTGAGTATTTCTCCTTTGTTTCATGCCCCCCCTGACTTTAAATAAGTTGTAAAAACAAATGTATTTTTTGGTAAATTTCTTTAATTTTTTTAATTTTAAGGTTTTGTGACAGACACGAAGTCCACAGAGTACAAATACACACAGTCTACACGATGCAGACTGATAAAAATAGAAAGAAGAGAACAATTAACAGCGACTTTGGATGTATAACAACAGGATTACAGACACCTTTTTGACACTATTTTGCGTTAACCCGTAACCCTTGGTACAACATTACATCCGGAGTAGGACACTGAGTGAGTCCAACCCTGGTCAAGACCAGGTAAAGTACGAAAGTATTGTGACATGCACACGACCTCAAACAAAAAACGTATCGTTCGAGCACTCAGTCGCAAAGTAAAATACGATTGTAGTGTTCA
>JGI24159J19872_10005824_pt1 | contig 15947 bp, 10 predicted proteins | sample Ectturendosymbi4_FD_19872 | JGI IMG/M metagenome (IMG submission 19872) | reverse complement strand
CGCCTCGTCCGACTGTACGGCGACGCGAAGGAGCTCGCTGAACGCGATCTTAAGTTAATTAGCAATCTTGTGACAGTCAGCCCCCCCCCCCCCCCCCCCCCCCCCCCCCCCCCCCCCCCCCCCCCCCCCCCCCCCCCCTACGCAACTCAACCATGCATGCATGAAGTCACGTGAACAGCTTAACACCTGAAAGCGAGTTCGTTCGTACGCGAACTTCTGATAGTGCAGCATCGCTTCGAGAACTTTCTTGTGGCCCCCGGGGACCAGGCAAACGGCGCCGAGGATCTCCAGGACGGCGATCTTGGTCCGCAAGCTGTCGCAGGACAAGCTCTGCGCGATCACGTTGATCGCGTCCGGATGCGCGAGAACGTTCGATCGTCCTTGCTGCAAACAGAGACAAAGAAAAAAATCTATGTGCGATCGAAACTTCCGTTCGCTACGGCGGCGGCAGGCTTCGCAAGCGATCACTGGACACAATTGGCAGGAAATTTTTCACGCGCCCTACTAGGGGGTGTTGACAGAAACTTTCTACACCTTGCTAAATAGCTTATCTCGAACAGACATTAAATGCAGCATGCTTTATCTGGACTGCTGCGACCACTTCCGTTCTCACATCCAACTCTAGTCAAGATTTTTCGATTAAATGACAAAAGACGCCAGGCAGGGTTGCTATCTTGCTTCGTTCAATTAAGGGTCGCCTTCCTGGCGATGCACAATCGACTACAACATCAGTTCAAATACTTTTTAAAAACTTTGATGAGGTATGCCAGTAAGTAATTCTGTAGGTAATCACCTAACTAAGTCTAATTTGCAGCTTTTCCCTTCTGCAACAACATCAAACGAAAACTGGAAACGACCAGACATTGTGTGATTTTACTTGAACGGCGCTAAACACATCTTCTGTTGATGGGGTGTTCAAGTACGGTTGGTAGATGTGCTTGTGACGAAGACTGACTGGGATAGGGATGTTAACGGCTAGGCTGGTCATTTTTTGTTACATTTCTCAAAAAGTTTTGGTGTAAAGTTCGTAAAATTTGAATAGTAACATGTTATTACATGGTTTTTATTTCAACACAGAAGCGATACAAGCTATAGTAGGATGAACGGATGTGGTAAAAAAACAAAGGTTAAAATTCCTTGAAGTGAAATCGAAAATGCCCTCACGTTCTGTGGAGAGGCAAATTTAACACAAGGCCACAGCAAAGCCGGTATTCCAAGCCTTCGACGCGGTGGAACTATCCTTAAAAAATATCGGACAGGACACAAATGCGATGGAACTGCAGCACATAACCACCCATGTTTGTTCAGAAGCCTCTGACAACGCCGTCGGTGTGCATACAAATTGCGATGAGCATGCAATGCCTGCAGCGACCGCGCCTGACCAAAACATCGTCACGACGCGCTGTGGGAAATCTCCACGTTGCAGAAACAAGTTCCAAACAATAAATCTTTCCCATGTGAGGAGTGCTGGCCGCAACACCGCGAAACCGTGAACGCAGGGCATCGACGGCATACTAACTGGCAGTTGGGCGAACTTCACCAGTCATAACAGGCCCGGATGAGAACGTGAGGACACTTATGACGCAGCTGCGCCATCGCCTAACCATCAATTAACCATGCGGTGACGTATACGATTTAAATCAGGGAACTGCACAACAAAGCGAGCCGGGTTTATCAGATCAACTTTTATATATTGAAATCGGGCAAAGAAAAAGTCGTTGGTGCAATTACAAACGAGGTGTGTTAAGTTATATGCCTTTGATGCAATTTCGAACGAGGTGTGCTAAGTGACATGCCTTAGCGCGAAGTACACTGCAAAGAATCGACCGCTTTTAGCAAGCGTAGGTATTACCAAACAAGAGGTCGAATTTTCAGGCCAACGAAATTACCGTGTTGTTCATCAGCGCTTTGACGCAACCAATGATGGACGTGTGAATGCGGCTCTCCCGCACTTCCTGTACCATGTTCTTTAAGAAGTTGAGAATGCATGTCAATCCATCCAACTCCGTGAATCGTATCACAAACCTGACGAAACAAAGGCTTTGTGCAAGCGCGTGTAGTCATGCATATCAGGAGACGCAAGGGCCTGAAACAATAGCTACATTGAATGTGCAGCTACGGTCAATGAACGGAGAATCCCCAAAACGATTCAACTTTTCGTAATTTTTATAATAGCAACAGCCAACAATAGCAAGTGGTTTCAATGACGAGTTAAACAACAGTAATACCTAAACGCAAACACGAGTGGTAGGCTAATGAATGGCAGTATTCGTGCATGGTTGTTCGAAACTGCTGAACCACCTGTTTTCTGCACGAGCAGGCTGATGGTTACCTCTAAGGACTCTTAAGCAAAACGACTTTAAAATGGATGCTAAGAATTGCATATATTCACTCCAAGTCCAATTTTAAAACGANTACACGCAGTTACCCGCGACAAAATGAATCGTGCATTGACGAGACAACCTAACGTGAATGTAGTAATTAATGCAAAGACAAGCATTGCGAATCCAGCTGCTACTTGTGTTTTAGGCTATCGTTATTATCTGTAACTGCTTTATTGTCTGCAAAAGTAAGGCGTTAGATATTCGGCACAAGCCGAAATATACACATACCGTTGTCATGCGTAACTTGACAAAAGACATAAAATGACAGCATAAAATGGGAAACGTAAAACTCTCTTAAGTTTAAAGGTGAGATTTAAAACCAGTGGCGCACGCACTTGAAAACCATCAAGGCAATACCATATTTGGCCACGGATCGTTAGACTTATCTGCCGACGGTTTCAGCGTACGGAACATGCCTTGTCTGGAGATTTGAGCCATAAACAGCAGTACTGAAAATTGCCAACAGGTGAGTTTATCGTCGACTCAGCCAGTCGCGGGTGGCAGAGAAAAACAACAGAGCTTCTACCAATCAAGCGACGGGCTCTATACCGCAGATGTGGCAGTGCACAAATTTTGATAAGCATGAAACCTGTACTTAATCAAATGTTTATGCAAACGTTGCTTCATAGCCTAAGTTAGTCATACCAGAAGATCTTTGACGAACGAGTGTACAGCAGTCGCACACTGTTTCCAAACATCTGGAATCCAACGAAGCGGAGCCTGGCGCGGGGTCCGCGTGCAACCACAGGCAACATCAACAGTTCATACGCTGCTGGAGAAATATCAAACAGTCTCACCTTACAGGCTGTGTGCGCAAGGCAGTTTTGAGCCCGTCCACGAGTTTCAGTCGCATTTCAATTTCTTCTTCGTCGTACATGAGAACCATAATCTAAACAACGAAGTGTTTGTTACGCATGCCAACGTTTTGTTTCGTAACAATCCTTTCAAACACACAATCTAACCACTTTGGCAGACAGGGGCGCCATAGCCTGTTCTGCCCTTAACGGTGTATGACAATCACGCCGCTTTTTCTAACATTAAAATGTAGCATGATACAGCTTCACACCAGCCGTCATTTTATAACTAGCACTGGTGGAGGTACTAACTTGCAAAATACAAACCAAGAGACACCTGTGTTCACGTCAACAGCAGAAAGCAAAACAACAATACACGCTGCCGAGCAACTGCAAGTTTTTTATGTCACTGACACAATGAGATGTCAAAGTACCACCCTAAAATGGTTTCACGAAAACGAAACAAGATGGTAAAAATTGCAACCTGACCACAACCAGCTGGTGACTGCCTGAAAAGCATGTGTAACAGGAAGCTTGAAAAGTTGATGGATTTAAAAGGTGAACTTCGATCTAAAGAACAGCACGGATGTATCCGTGGGGCCCTTCGCTGGTATGGTGAGAAGCATCTTGATATACTGCAGACATTTTCATCTGAGCAAAACTACGAATCTTCCTGTGTATGACGTGATATATTTTCCACCGTGTCGAAACTAACTTGCTGGATTAACCTGGCTAATATTCACCGGCACAACAGCAATCTTGTGGTAAATGCGTAAAATGTGACAAATCCCAGGTTTATACTCTCGCCTTCTGGCGGTTTCTACCACCCAAATGGGTTTTCGCATATAGTGGCATTATTTTAGTGCATGGCACTGCAAGCTTGCAGATATGCTAGCAAAACACTTGCAGGTGTCGATGTAGCAAATGTAAGTATTGCAGGAAATGAACAGGCACACAGCCGCAGCAGCGGCCGCACTGAACAACAAACTTTTCAAATCGTAAAGAACATTGTCACTATCAATCATCAGTGCGTTTACCCAGATCGCAAGAGGCGTGCGACAATTGTGTTAAAAGCATATTTAGTTTTAATTAGTTATTTTTGTAATCGGCAGTCCGCAGAGTTGAGACATCGATTTTCTTACAATTGCTTCTTTTCAAAGAGATATATTTGTTGCAGTCATCGGCGGGTCAGCTTCCTACAAGCACATGGCTTCAGCAGACAGCAAGTGATGTCATTAATGTAACCACTCTGCAAGTGGATGGGCCGATTAGAACAACACGAGCACCTCTTGGTAATAAGCTGAAATATGAAATCAACGCAACAAATTGCTTGGGCGCATTGGTATAAAAAATGAACTCAGGGATGCGCGCATTTTATGCATGGGTTAATACTGATAGTGTTGTGGTTCCCGCGCTACGCCAGAACGAAGAGATCGTTGAACACCGTACTGTTCTACGAGCTGTGCAACGTCATGGGCAAATCTGGTGCGCAAGGAAATGGCGTTTGCCACGCGAACTTTAACGATCGCAATGAGCATCACCTTCTGTACACACACAATGACAGACATTCAAAGTCAATACAAAGAGCAGAAGGCGGCGCTGATGGAAAAACTGACGTCTGTATGACAACACAGCGGGCGATTCAGCCTTTAGGCCGAACTTCAAAGAACTTCCGTCGGCGCTTTCACGTTTAAGAAGACCAGCGGTTAGAAACCAGTTCCGCAGACATTGAGCAGGTGTGCTGGCAAGAGGCAGCAGTGTGGTTTGCCAGTTTTCGCCTCGTTACGTGTTCCGTATCTATGCTGGCGCTAGAAGGACAAACTAGATGCATTTTAGGCTTGCGAAAGGTATCCTGCGGCACACGGCGAGTTGATTATAACCCGGAATGCCAGGTGCAAATGCACCAAACCAATAATACACATCGTCGGCTACGTCCTTCAAAGTCTCATTACGGAAACAACATTGTGGTTTCACAATGTCACAGGATTCAGCACAGCGATAAACTACGCATCCAACCTCGCAATTTAAATGCAAGTTGACGACACGTTGGCCTTGGCAGGCCGGCAAGCTACCTCGCAATGAAAATATTCTTGCTACGTGAGTGCGTGTCTCCGACAGCATCACAATTTCTTGAAGTCCCCTCGGAATAAGACGTGACTATTGCAAGACCGAGAGATTTTTCAATAAAACAAGATTTACGGCGAATCGAGTGATTGGTTACGTGCTGTTCAAGTAGGATAAAATGGGAACAGTGGGATTTGCGGGGCTTTACTGTGTGTCAATTTTGCATAAAAATAGATTCGAGCCACGTTCCCCCGCAATCATTTTCAACTGAGCGCAGAATGTCGGCGTCCAAGCCGTACATTGCCTTGCTTGAGCGGAACGAATCAAGGCAACGATATGAGACAAGAGCAAAATCGAAGCGCGATGCGCGGCTCTTGTAGTGACTGGATTCGTTACGACCTACGGTGGGGCGCCCTGGGGACTGTAGGACTCGAGGTTCCGTGTTGACCAAAGCTACGCAATACTTTCGTTAGAAAAATTACCTGCTTTGCTCAACAAAAAAAATTCCATTCCAGCGCTTTAAGCCTACGACCATGCGATTCTAACGGGCCGATAGATTCGCAACGTTAACTTCATTAATCTATCGCACCCTTCTACGTCTAACGAAGGTTTCAGAGGTCAACTCCACGCATGCGAGTGACTCAGGCGCCGAGTTTTTGTGCCCTGACGTTTTGGCTGCAAAGCATTCAACCTGTTTCTGAACGTCACCTATTACAATCACCCGTTTTGAATTCTGAAACAAAGACGAGTTTTTTGGAAAACCACGGGTCCGATTCATCAATGCTCAATCGTGTGATTATCAGGGACGCCAAATGGGGCTTTGAAGAACAAAAATTTTGCTGCTGCTCATGCACAAGCAACGTTAAGAAGGTACTGCTGCTTCGCACGCTACCCTTCCAAAGTGATCTGATGCATAGACAGACTTTTATAAATTGTGGTGCGTTGTAATGAAAAACGAATGCATTAAAATTGGGTCAAAGTATCAAATAAGTCTGACGTCGACTCCCGCCGCGATCGATTTCATGAATCTGCCACTGTCAGAAACCGAAACTGTTACAAGTTCGAACGATTCGTTGTGCTTTGAAAGTTGTGTCACCCTATCGGAGAGGACAGCATTTAGTTGGGAAGATCCCAACTTGTGAGGTTCACACGGTTCACTGAAGAATCTTTTGGTGAATGCCGCAGTGCCAAAAGCGTATCATGCAGCCATTAGCCCACTTTTCCGAAAATCCGCGACCCTGAGCAAAGACACCGAGCGCCGGACAGATATAGGATCTAAAAAGATAACGCGATTGCTCGTGAAAGGCTTGTGGAACCGCCCACCTTTTTAGCGGCGACGTCAGCCAAGTCCAAAAAGCCGCGTTTGTAAGAGATTTCATGCTTGGCTGCGTGTCACAAAACCAACGATGGTATACGAAGACCGAAAGGGTGAACGTGAGCCAATGGCGAACCGGTGGATATTCTTTCACTGGCGTGAAGCTATTTTCTTCTTCGCAATTACGTCTGACATAGAACTGCCAATCACGTGCGCAATAGGTCCTGGCTTATTAGCATTTTGCTATTCACGCCCGACCGTCGGCAATATGGGCGGCTTGACCTGAAAGGTAAATGAAAATGGCAACCTTATACGTAAGGATAAATAAGGAAACTAGCCACCGGGACGAACCTAGGATTTCACGAGATTATTCCTACGCTACGCTAAGGTAGTAAGGCATCTACTTTTGTAACAAAATCGCAAAAACCGGCAGCGGTGAGCTATAGCCTGCACTGAGGAAAACNGCAAGGAATTTCCAGGCGTTGGTCCACCCAGTATCATTACCCTTGCGGTTTTTAGGTAGTTGCCTTTAAATAAAACGACGCTGGAAGACGATTTCGACAAATTTGTTTTTGCGACGAAAACAACGCTGCAACTATCGCCTTTGAACTGTGTCACCTGAAACACCATGAGCACATTATCATTGTTGCACGTCATACAGAAAATTTACGTCACAAATTACTGGCTCGCTGGAATTTCGAAAACGCTTTTTCCACGGCGGCCAATTTCGCCATTTCGGCAAGCGCAGCTAGGCTGGCGCGGCATGCAGTTTTCACGTTCTGGAGAGTTGTTACGTCGCACACAACTGTTATCGCTTAAAGTCGGATGGAGCTTTTGCGTTTCCGATGAAGGCCGGGTAGATTTTCAGTATCAACTTNAAACGCTGCGGTTAAGTTTCCTGACAACCGTCATGCAACATGTTTTGCCAATGGCGTGGCGCTTCTGGTTTTCATGACCCTGCCGTGAATCATCGATGTTACCACGGAGGTTAATTTCATCACGATCAGGACAATAGCCTCATCATTCAGACCAGACGCGCAAGCAAAGTAGCTTTCCGATACTGTCCCGCGTATCACGTACTCGAACACAAGCAATAAATTATGATGTGGTTCTGGAAGATGATGCTAGAAACGAAAATAAATTCGAGCTACCGTAATCGACTGAAGTCTTTTTGGAGCATATTTAAACTTTAACACACAAAAAAACAACAACAAAACAACCCCAAACCTGCAGTGTGTTAAAGTTTGTCAAGTTTCTAGTAACAGCGTGGATTTTTAATACATACACTTGCCAGCGAACTACTAACAATGGTTTTCATTTGCGTAAGGTGAATCTACATCGCAGTTTCAAACAGAAAGAGGCGATGAAAAACGTTTCGCTTCAAACATCGCAATTACTCTCGAACTCAAGAATGTTGGATGGGCTTTCAGAACAAACGCCAGCAACCTCAGCCCTTAACGCATTTAATCAACGACACATATCACAAGCAAGGAAAGGAAGCCGCGTTTACAACAAACGCTTCTTACTTCAAAGAACAGATGAAAACGGTATCTTTTACTACCAAATACTGGAACCGACACATCAATTCACAAGCTTGTCAGTTAGGAATGATGTACAGCAGAGCACGATAATCTATTCGCGGAGTTTGTGAGCAAGATCGCGGAAAACAATACATTAACTTGGCCGCGTTTTTTCCGGGTAAGGTCTGGTCAAAATTATGTCGTATCGTGAAACAGCCCTTGCCACGTGTCGCCTGTCGCAGGCGACGACCAGACAAGGCACACACCACCCAGCCGCCAAGATCAACAACCAAGCTTCGGTCAGAAATTAACACCACAAACGGCACTGGAGATCCGACAGCTATTTACTTTTCTCTGGCAGACGAAGGAGCCGCTGCCAGAGGTGAAACAAAAGAGAAGCGAGTTTGAGAACTGAGACTCGTTTCATTGACAAAGCGCTCCGAAGCAACCAGAAAATCAATTACAAAAGGCGCGCAACGGACGAAAGTGATTAACTGATTCTAGTCCTTGAAAGAACGAGCATCGCTTCAAAGGTGAAGATTGGTAAGGTCGTTTAGTGATGGATTTCAACAACAGAACCGCTCGATAAGTGCGGAATAAGGAAGTTATGCCTAACTCCTGCATATCACAAATGCATCACCGAGAGGTCCTGCTCTGCACATCACAGATGCATCATCGAGAAACACATGCTGGGTATCAGCGACCGTCGGATATGAGAAATATAACGGCGGCACTAAGTTCGCGCTTCGTCTCTGGTGTATCATTTGTGCGTAGACCAGATTTGTGCTGTTTTACGACCCGCAGGCCGTATCCGGACCTTTGGTTGCCCCCGGCCTGCTTGAGGTCAATCGTAAATTTGACCTCAAAGGATATAGCGCTTCCTCGGTGCTCTTTGTTTTTAAAAGAGACCTTTGTTCAATGATACGTAAAGGCATAAGAGTGAATTTATGAGTCTTTAAGTGCACGCGATATGAAGTATTTTCGACTGTTGACACTGTGCAGACTGTACAGTACGTTAACAATGAGTAACTTAGTGTTCAACGTGATGTTAGTGGGGCTCCCCTATTACCGCAAAAGTTTTGTTGGCTGTTGGAGAAAACATCAGCAGTCGGGGTTGTGGTTCTTCTTGGCGCGCCACTGTTGACACCACAAAGGCGAGAGCTATGATCGTCTGGAAATTCACAACGTCATCGATATCAGAAAATAGTGGGTGATTCGTTTTTTAAGACTTCAACTACATAGTACAGATTAAAACCTATTTTCTAGATCTCTAAACACAGCGTAATACACAGGCCTCAGGGCTTTGCAATTATAACGCCGAGATTCACGGATACTGTACAAGTTTCTACTAGACCTTCTCAACAACACGAGTTGCTACAACAAAAAAGCGACAGCCAAGCGCCAACCAAACGTGGCAAAAAGCTTCAAGAACGTCTAAGAAACGCATACATGTGGACAAAAAATCGAAACATAGCTTGAAATTGACCGCTCGTCACCACAAACCTCACCGCAATCGAAAGTATTCGCAGTTGTAGCGAAAACTTAAGTAGTATGTTTAGCGACGTTTAAAAGTTCTAGGTTTGCTGCAAGCTTTCCAGCAATCAGCAGCCAACTGGTCTCTGCTTTCTCCGGTTTGCGATGATTCAAAACCGCGCATATCTGCATTCAAGTAACTCGTCTCCACCAAAATGACTGAGTTCAATCCTTTCGCAAGATTTTTAAGAAAACCAATGACACGACGCATCCTCAGTTACTAAAATCTTATTCCAATAGAATCTATTCAAATAGATGTGAATGAGATTTTAGGACTGGGGATGTGTAGTGTTACGTGAAATCGCTTTCCTATTCAAAAAAATTGCGAATGGATTCAACAAAGTCGCCTTGGCGGAGACTAGTTACTTGAATACAGTATGTTTAGCTACCGAGAGATGTTTTTGCATCATTGGCGGTTAAAGTGACCTACTCCAGCCATGTTTACTAAACCAGCTCACGTGATCATTTACGTCATTACGAAACAACCACAGGGAGAGAAGCTTCTATGTACAAACACGAAGGAGTGACAAGCGACTGAAGCGAAACAGGCGTTTGCACGGAGCAAAAAATCGCGACTGAGTGACAAACGACCCTGTGGGTGCCGCTCTTTCATACCCACGCAGACAACCGTGAGCCTAAAAATTTCAGAAACGGTAATAGTTTGTAAGCTAATGTCTGAACACTAGAAAATGTTTCTTGTTTTTGGCATTTTCTGCGACAGAGCGCAAGACATCACGTGGAACGACAGATCTGTTTAGCAAACAAAAACCAATGTAGCTGAGGGAGCTTTCAGTTAGTCTAGTTGAAAATGTGAAGTTGAGACAATTTGTTACCTCGAATTACAGCCGAGTAAGGTGTTTCGCGGGGCGACACAAGAACATTACGGCAAGAATAACATGACACCAGCATTTTGTCTATTTTTTGAGCAGTGCTGTGAGCAACCCTGTCTTGTTGGGATTCAACAATGATATCAAGCAAACGTTTGGATAATCACTGTGGAAAGATTGATGCAATGACAGAAGCACACTCAGGTGACCCGCTATACCTGATAACTAGCCTTTACAAAAAGAGTAGCTTCCTCACTGTAAACAAGAAAATCAGGTCGTTAGCAATGTTAACAGTGCCAGAAAAGTCAGGAATTTCCTGAGTAACTCGCATTGATCGAGGTCATTTAGCAACTGTAATCGAATTCGTATTGACAGGGGGCGGCTGAGAGCGGGGAAAGTCGGGAAACCACTGTCTATGCAAAATTTCTTCCACGAAACAAAAATGAATCAAGGAAATACAAACCCAAGCCATTCGTTAGGACTTGCGCAGAACAGCTGGAAGTCATTCGCGTAAAACAAGCGGACAAATGACAACGTCACATAGAGTTCAAAGAAGCCTTTTTACTTTGCTACGTAGCATTCAGGTCGAGATTGCAAATGTCCTGTGATCTTCACGGCAAGGGCGAAATATAGAAACGCTCGTCCCCGCGATTTCATAACCGAATTTCGAATTCGACATCGCACGCACCGTCACAAACGTGAAACCGAAGAACTACAGGCGAAAACGTTTGAAGTGTTCTGAAGAGTTCTCAAATGTACGAGTGAAGACAGCGAATGCGCGCATCTTCTGTAGCAAAAACCCACGCCACATACGTCTGTCTGTTATTGATGCCAGGATGGGTCTGTGCGCTGTTGCACAGTCATCTCAAAAAACATTACCCAACACCGGGTGGACGTATGAGTATTGCATGGCGCAGCAACGCACGAAAGTGAACATTTGAAAAGTTTTGAGTTTTAATACCTGCGCGTTGAAAGCATGCCAGTCTGAGTACCGTACTCGTACATCACAAGAAGTCCATTTTATCACCAACACATACAGCGTCCTGTTTGTCAACCCAGCAATCTTGCAGATTCATGGAAACTGCACGGCGGAGCCTTGCAGAAAGCAATTACTAAGCAAACGCGATTTGAACAATTTCAAAAAGGCTTGATATCTTTTGTCGCAGCTAACGGACAATGTTGCCATGCTTACACAGGAAACAAACTAAGGTGAGATCAGCAATAGCTCTGACATCAAATCCAACGCACCGAGCTTCATATTCATAATTTACAGGGCGCCAGATAAAAGTGATGCCATAACACTTCCCATAACACAATGTGTCTGTGGTTACATTAGGAAGAATAAACCTTTCAGGGAAATCAAGCTCCAACAGAGGATGAAACCTGATACGTCCAACGCTTATGTGAGGATCGCTACTGTATTTTGTAACAATAATTCAATTTACAAGGTGCGTTTTTGATCTTTTTTGTTTAGAGTTGAACAAAGCTAAACACTGGATGCTGCTGGCGTCGATAAAAACAGATATGTGACCAGTAATAGCTGTGAAGAGAACAAAGTCACAGCAAGCGTGTAAATGATGCCCAATGATCCTGCCAGCAATAGCAACGCAGATACATCAGCTTGTTAAGGTGCCGAGCTTCAAGCAGTCGAAACAACCTGTTGTCAAAAAAAGTAACGAACCTAACTGCACAGGTNAAAAACAACGGAGTTTCCNATTTTATGCGCAAACTTATGTTTTAAACTTTGATTAAATGCAANCTTGGATTAATTCTGTACAAGTATAAGGCAACAACGGAGCACAGGGTCGTCATCAAAGGACAGCACTGCATGCCAGATACTGGTAGAAGCTTCGCCACAGAGTTGGTTGATGAACTTGGTAATTCACAACCAAACAGGGCAATGCATAAAAAATTGCCAACCAAACCCATAAACTATACATGGAAAAAACATGTGTATTAAACGTCATGCACGATTCGCATTTTAAAAATAATTTCATCATAACCTGCTTAAATAGGAGAATTTTGTCCTGATGACAACACGTGCCTATATGCTTCTAAAATGTCCACTGAAATAAAAAGTGCTGCTCTTTAGTATGCTAGAAGAGCTTTGTCTTGATATTTTAAGCCTGGTGTATAAACTAGTAGTATGGACTTCCAAGGAAAGCATGTTCAATGCCAAATTGAAAGCAACTCTTCCATACCAATACAACAATAAGTCAAATACAATCATAATTAATCGCAACTTCGTGTACTTACATAGAGCATGTCACAGCTTTGGAACTATTCACAAAAATGTAATGTTGACAGCCACTTCAGCAAAATTTCACAGGTAAATGGAGTGAATAAAAATTTGATAGAAAACAATTAACTGCCTACTGCTGCATAATGTAAAACTTCGTTTTTGTATCAACAAGATGTGATTGTTTAAGAAAGCATACAAACTGAACCAGAATACAGCCTTTCCCATACATACAGTACCACCTTGTTCTTGACAATAAGCAATTAGAATTATTGAAGATGAACAATTCAAACATGACTATTTCATCACAATAAAATTGCACCTTACAAGGAGCAGTTATCAACATCATGGAATGCTTCACGTTCTCTTTGTCTGAATGTCACCAAGCGTAAGCTTATGACAAAAGAGCATGTGATGTTTTGCTACACAGACACCTTTTTGTTGATTGTAAAAAGACAGCATTAGAGCTCGATACATCAATGGGTCAATATAATTCAGCCAACATAATGATGGAGATGTATTGTATTGGCAAATTCTGCTGCTGATATATATCAGCAACATTTGCTCATGAAAGCAAGCTGTGATGCTCTTCTGTGGCTTCACAAAAAGCACAAATCTGAAAACATGTACAATTTTGCTTCACATCAGTCGAATGCTTGAGATGCATACTTACTGTACTCATAGAGTTGAGGCGATCTATATAATAATCTGGCCAGCTTGTTGCAAGTTTGTTTGGTGCCTCTTGTTCCTGCAAAGATGTTACCCACAACATTAGAAAGTTCAATCATTACTCACTAGAGCAGTGGTTACCAATCTGAGGTCGAAAATTGTAAGTCTCCTCTGCATGGTAACCATGATCCACAACATTTTTTTGAATCGGTTAAGGTAACAATCACACTGCTAAATGATTCCAGTGTGTGTATCTCAATTTATAATTAGATTTTTGCTATTCAGTTAAGTTTTTGATACATTGCATTTTCTTTAATGAGCACTTGGAGTTTGCAAGAAAAGAAGTAATGTCACTATGGATTCATACCAGTAAGTGGGAAAAGGTTGGAAACAGAGATCTATCGATATGGCTTTTTTGGGGCCGATACCGATATATCGGTCATTCATGGACCGATAGCCGATATTTCCAAAATTTGTAGATCTTGTTTTCTGCTTCATTATCAAAAATATGATGTATTCTATGCCTTACCTTTTTTTAAAAAAACTTCAAAAATCAGGATTAATGAGGTGAAATTTTTCAAATTGCAGCAATTTCAATATTTTGCTATGATTTTTAATTGATGATGATGCTTTTGTTTCTGCTGCAACAGCCAATGCGTGCTCCATGGTTCATCTCATCTGCTTGTTTATGAAAACGCACCTGCTAGCATCACTGCAAGACAACTGTCTTGACTTGGTTCGTTGTGCTTTCTTGCGCAAGTTGTCTGCATACGTGAGGAACATAACAGCGTTTTGTCAATACCTACTGATGCTGATAATATCTACCGATTTGGCCGATAGATCGGCAAAACCCAAATATCTGCCAGGCTGATATATCGGTCTATCTCTAGTTGGAAACCATTTCACTTCAGAATGTAAATCCCATATTCATGGAGTTAAAAATTCAAACAAAAAACTATTGGCGTTAAATACTGAGTTTTTGATTTGAAGTAGCTGAAGTAATCAACATTCACAATAAATACAGATAATGCTCTAGTCAGCTACAGCACAAGGCAGTAACATAACATGCAATGCAGACATCAACATACCTTTTTTTTGGTGCAATAAATTTGCCATTGTTTTTCAGGGGTGAGATTAAACATAGCTTGCCGGTGCGGGGCTGGCAGATCAAGCTCATCCTAAAACAAAACAGCTCAAAGGTAGTAAAACATAAATCTTACTTAAAGCAATATATATGTACTTCTGAAAATGGAGCTTAGCAAAGGAGCTACTGTGACATATGTGATAAATCTGTCATCTTAACCACTTTCACACAATTTCTTAGTTATGACAGATCAAATCTTCACACAGATCAGCAACATTACCAACCACATTATTCTGACCTTGGCAAGCAATGCATCACAAAACAAATAAACCCTCATCTCATTCGCCCTATGTGTTATCTGTAATTTAATGGTTCTAAACAGGCTTTTAAAGAGAGACTGTACTGTTCTAGATCAAATTATTGTAGGCCTCAGAAAATTCAAGCTTTTTCCACAAAAAAATATTCAAGCAAGTTTGGCGCTTTAAAATTAAATATGCTCTAACTATCCCAAATGTAACGACCTGAAAAGACAAGAAATTTGAGTTGAGGGGTGAAAATGTTTGCTTCCCCTGCAGCTTGTAACATCACCACCACAGCAAAGCACATCATGTTTCAATGATTTGCCAGGTTTATTTTAATAAATATGCTGATACAATTCAAATATCACAGATGTATATTTAAGTAATCTAAAAAGTAAAATTATTAAGCAGAAATAAATGCTAATTATTAGTATTAAATATCTTGCACAGGTGCAGTTACGTGCTGATATAGTTTTACAAGACTATATCAAAGTTTCAAAGTAGAAAAATTTGAAAGTTATGAATCAGTATGGTTGTTATAAGCCCCTTGCAAACATCATTAAATGTCTTAAGGATACTCAATTATGATTCTGACCTGAATCAACGTTAAGCTAAACTTTGCTACTTATACAATTTCTAGATCAGTGGTCTCTAACCATTTTTTTAACTGCAGATTGCTCAACGCTTGACAGTTTTATCATTGCCTGGGGTATTAATCCATGATGGTCGTTATTCTTCAATAGCTGAAATGAAGTTACCGAGTTTTCATTAACACTTTGAGAGCCGGCGTACGATGTATTTGTACTTCGATTTCGATTTCGGCCTAAAAATCAGCAGTTTTCAGTTGCCTTACCGACGCCCTAGCTCCTCTGCCAATTGTGCTAGAGCTCTGTTCAAGGGCTCAAACGGATCGGCCAGTCTAGTAGATTGCACTAGCAAAATTTTTTGGTTGGGGGTGTTGATTTTTTGTGACTGGCATCATAAGTGAAGTAGTTTTGGGGTCATTTCGGCTCATGTTGCCTGGTCTAGGGCCCAACCGCTAGGCCAAAGTGTTTCGCTAAAGTTTTCATTGGAAACTAGGCTCGAGTCCAAGTCTTTTGAGCCTTTGATCAACTTTCTAATGTTTCTGGTTCAAAAGTTATGATCTAAAATAAACAAATTAATTAATTATCTAATTAGTCAAATATTTTTACTAACTTACATCATAACTTCTGAACCC
>JGI24159J19872_10005822_pt1 | contig 15950 bp, 11 predicted proteins | sample Ectturendosymbi4_FD_19872 | JGI IMG/M metagenome (IMG submission 19872) | reverse complement strand
GAAAAGTCAGCTTTTGAGGATCAGTCAGAGGAAATTCAGTGTGAATATTAAAATGAACAACTTTGTTGGGAATATTCTGCAAAATAATTTTTACGCCTGCTGTTACATCTTGCTATCAGGTACATGCCCTAAACGCCGATGCACACCTACCTGCGACGCTGCTATGCTACTTTAGGTGTAAGTGATGCCGAACCCTCGCTGCTGTTAACTGCACACTGCACTGAATAGTCCTCACCCTATCCACGTTGCAGATGGGCATTACACTCGTAATAGTACGTAGTTTTATGGTTACAGCACAATCACAAAATCTCCATAAGCTACCACAAAAACGGATAGTCACTAGTCACCAATCCGTTGGCAGACGGTTTATTTTTATGTGCTTTGTAGTAAGAATATTTTGATGGAACCAGTTGGCTATCAACAGCGTACTTGGCTCTGTGTCAAAGATGGAATTCGTGGTTGGAACAATTTCGCTTTTATGTGAATTGTATTCACTTTCGTAGAGCTGTTTTCATTCATGTGGGTTGACACAACTGTGTACGGGAAATGGTGTTTCGTTTTCCATGTGTATTGCTGTGGAAGTTGCATGGTTAGCACAGAATATTCGACAAAGCAGTACACGTGTGTGATTGCATCTACAGTGGCGTTTAAGTGCCTCTGGTGAATAATAATGATAGTTCGTATTTAACGATATTCACAAGCCTGTGTTGGGTTTGATAGGGTTAATCATAGCAACTTAATCTTCAAAACAACGAAACATCACCATGCAAGATAAATATTTATGTTGGACCTCTTACTTTATCCTTGGCCCCGCAGTGCCCCCCACTTTTTTAAAATTCTAGAATCACCACTGTTTGATAGGTTTAATCATAGCAAATCAATCTTCATTACAACGGAAAATTACCATGCAGGAGAGACATTTATGTTGACCCTCCTACTTTTTTCCTTGGCCCCGCAGTAGCTCCCTCAGTTTTTTCATTCTAGAATCGCCACTGCAACCGAATCATACAAAATCAGCACAAACAGCCAGAAGATCAGTTACTACTAATGTCTGCGGACGGAGGAGCTCTTGCACACTTTTCCATTGGTTCCCACTTGCGCCAAAGCAGGCAATAGCGGTAGCGATAAAGTGGCGGTAGCTTGCTACCCAGTCAGTTATTTTTAAAAAGTAGCTGCGCTTCCTCAATCGCTACTAGAAACCTTACTCGCTACAGTAGCTACTATTTTATTAGCTCGCTACTGCCCGTCTCTGCCTACAGTATACCTCATAGTCATAACCTTTAGCACAGTTCATCGTTAGTTACAAGTTTAGCCCAGTGCTAACGAGTCGCTTTTGTTGTGTATTTGTTAATTTTGCTTAAATTTCGTGATCATGCCAGTCAGTCTCAAACTTTTACTTTGGATCCTATGCAAAGACGAAAGGATTTATGTTCTTCAACTCTAATCCAACAATTTTAGTTCAAAATCCAAGTATGAAAACCAAATCTTGTTTAAATCGAAAATCTCATCACTGTTATTAGGATAGCTCTAGGGGAAGGTGGGGCACAGTAGAACTAGGGCACAGTCGTCTTTTTTGATTTATTCAAAAAGTTGAAAACGTTGAACTTTAAAATTTCCATGGTGATTTAGTCTCATACCAACCGTAGTACTAAAGTGAATTTTTCGTTAATAGGCAGCCGTTGTTACGAGTTACAGAACAAGCTGTGTTTTTGCTACCCAAAAGTAATTTATAAAATCGCATTTAGATTTGGGTTTTGCCCACGTTAGTCAACATCTTCTGTTCTGACTTTTTGTGACGTTGTAGTCAAGGCAGCGCAATATTATTTGATAATGCCAGATTTTAAATTCTTTTTAAGCTGAGTTGCTACTTCTTCATTTTATTTTTTAGATATGCATGAGCACATCTGACAAAAAAATGGGGCACACTCAACACATTGCTACTAGGTCAGTCTAAACAAGGTAAAGCTTGAGTGGTTATATTGGAATTCAGTACAGATTAATTCTAATCTATGAGCATTTTTAGGTTTATTATGTGTTTAGAGGCACATTATATTTGTATGATAAAGCATGAACTTCAGCAAACTGCATTGGTTTCATTTAATGTTTGGTACTCACAAAAATTTGTTTTGCCATGCAGTGATAGTGGGTAATTAGAATGTGAAAAAAGTGGAGAGGCAGTAAGCAAGTGCCTATTTTACATGGCATATCACNTGAACATTAAGCAGTGCATGCAACCCAACTTTTTATTTACCGGTCAGGTGTACCCCATGCTNATGTCGAGTGTGCTTCAGGCATGGGNCACATTCGACAGAAAAAGTACCCTTTTTAAANTGATTGTAAATTTTTTTCTGAAGGGTGTTGTTTTCATGTTTTGGCACGATATTTTGNATATAGAGTTGCTTTATTGTGTGACAAATTTTGAGCTTGTTTGAACTTGAAATAAAAGTGATTGAAAATGAAAAAAGGTGTCGACTGTACCCACCTTCCCCTATATGTAATCCAAATCAAAAATCCAAAGACAAACAAATAGTTTGGAAACTAATTCCAGTTAACTTATGCTTTTCGTTTGACTCACAACATCATAATAATTGACTTGCAAAGACTTCAGAGTGATCACTGTTAACAGCAATGAGAAGCTCTGTTAAGCTCAGCAATACCGTACAAGATATCAATCCATAAGATCAAACCACGATATTATGTCCAATGTATTGTGCGCTGCTGACCTCTCAGTGATAAGCAAAAACTCAGCTTTACCTATGTGTTATGTGGAACACCTGAACCTTAAAATCTAGCATAGCACCACTAGGAGACACAGTCAAAACAGAAAATTTGCTCCAATATTAACCACGCGTCACTGAAGCAAAAACAGCTCATTTCTTTGTGTGCAAACTAACTGGGTTTGTCAGTAAGATGTTTGGAGATTTTGTAAAAATGACTCTGACTCGAGTCGAGTCTTCACAATCGTTTCTCAACGTGACTCGAGTCAAGTCATCAAAAATCGTGACTCGAGTCAAAACTATCACTGATATTTGCTAAAGATCATTATGCGCAAGATACTGATTTGTAATACTGACAATCTTTGTAAAACAAGAATTATTGGTTGTAATAATGAAATAACGCAATATTGTAAGTGACAATGCGCATCAAACTAAAATATAATAATCTCAAAACTCCAATAGGAATAAATTTACGAATTTTAAGCGACATGCGAAATGCAACAAGTTTTTTAAAATTTGAATGAGTGTGGGAGAACAATTACAGCTTGCTATCTACTAATACGTCTAAATACTTCACATATACTGCTCTCTGTAGTGACACGTTGTTAATGCGAACCAGGGTCCGAGTTTCTGGGGGCGGGGGTCAAAATATCTTTTGTCCCTCCAATTTGTGATAAAAATAATGTCGTTCTTTAAATTTTGTGTATACATTACTGTTGAAAACCACTAACACAAATCCTGGAAATAAATAAGAAAAATGGACATTATTATTGGATTACCTATGGACAGAGTGTGCAAATTTACTATGTAAACTGAATTACCATGATTGTTGGGGTTATCAAGGTTATCAAAGACTATCCAGAGCTACGTGACTCTGCCCTTGAAATACAATTGCCAATGTATGTTCATCACTACAAGAGATCGACTTTAGCTAGCTGGGCGCTTGAAGATATTCCGTGAAATGGAAGCAAATGTAAGGTGCATGTTTCTTGCAGTTGAGAAACTGCAGAGCCTGCTTTTAATATCACCTGCAAGCTCTTGTAAAGCAAAGCGATCCTTCAGAACCCCACGCAGGTTGAAAACGTGGCTCCGGTCTACCATGACCCATGTGCGCCTACATCATGTGCGCCTACACACCATGATTGTTGGGGTTATCAAGGTTATCAAAGACTATCCAGAGCTACGTGACTCTGCCCTTGAAATACAATTGCCAATGTATGTTCATCACTACAGAGAGCTGGGCGCTTGAAGATATTCCGTGAAATGGAAGCAAATGTAAGGTGCATGTTTCTTGCAGTTGAGAAACTGCAGAGCCTGCTTTTAATATCACCTTTTAATAGCAAGCTCTTGTAAAGCAAAGCGATCCTTCAGAACCCTACGCAGGTTGAAAACATGGCTCCGGTCTACCATGACCCATGTGCGCCTAAATCACGCCGTTATTTTTCATGCAAACCGGTATATATTTAGTGAATTATCCTGCAAAGATATTGCCAAGGAGTTTGTGAGGTTCATGATGCAAGATGTCGTGTGTTTGGCAAAATGTAGATTCTGTCCCGATGTACACGACAAACAACGGTGTGATTTAGGCGTCTTTTGGGTCATTATCGGACACAGCCATGCCAGTTAATGAAATCTCAGAGATACATGTACATAAATTCTACTTTTAATGTATTTTTTGTTTTTTAAAGAATACTTGAAGTGTTGTGTTTGTTTTGTCTACTTTGACAAAGAACTCTTGAAGTGCTAACACTGAAGTTTTGTGTACTTAGTAAAGAAGAAAATACCTATAGTAATTATTGTGAAGTACTAGCACAGTGCTATGCAACCATGGGCGTAATCCGTGGGACACTTGGGCCATGTTCCCCTAAATATATCATTTCCATGATTTGCTTCCCATTTTCCAATTTTACAAAAAGGTCGTACTAAGGTTGAGTGAACATGGGACGCAAAAAATAATATTATATTTGTGTGATATGCACAATAACATGCACACAAAGTTTTCTAGCAAACTCGGTCCCTGATACGAACATTAAGCGACTTCATAGGTATTTCATAGACATTGTCAATATGTACACAGATTTTTGAATAATTTATAGATGATTAAATTATGCACACTTTTCTGACCCATTCCATCTCATCTCGACACTCCCCCAAAACCACTCACGTCCATGCTTTGCACTTCTGTGGCAGGGGTGAAGGCCTGTCTACATTGAGGACGAGCCAGGAGTTCCCAGGTGCAATTCTTTGTTTGTTTTATTGCATCCAGGAGTTGCCATGACGAGCTGTGCACGGCGCAGAATTACCCGACGCAGAATTTATTCAGAAGAATGATATGCATCAAAATAACAATAAAAGACCGCAACTAAACTTAATGAGATTTTTGTTTTGGAAGAAGTGGTACACGTTGACAATACAGGGTGTCCAAGGGGTACGAGATCGTGAACAGATTTAGAAACCCCTGTGCTAGACCGTGCTGAGATGCGCTGCAGTCGAAATCTGCCTGCTGATGTTTTCACAGAAATATCTGATGTCTGATGTTTTAGCGACAAATCTGATATTGACTGGGCTGTTGTTTTGTTTTCCACATTTCCTCTCCTTTCAGGATGAAAATAAGTCAGATTCATGATTTTTAAGTGTCTTTCATCAATTTCTCACCCTCATGTGTGTTTGGTTATCGTTCCAAACTGAAGAAGCTTTCTTCACTGCGTTGAGAACAACAAAAAGGCGTACATTACCAATTACGCATAACCGACTTTTCCATTCAATGACGATACTTCGTTATGTTTCGGATTCAACGAGGTTAATCGCGCTTTGTTAGGTATCGGTAATAGAAGCAATTTGCATTGAAACTTAACGTAAAAATATGATGTTGTCTGATGTTTAAGAAAGCAACAATCTGATGTTGACAAGACTGACCCCAGTGGCAAGATTCACTGCACCAANCAGACAAGAGAAGTCAAATATAGGTAATAGGCGTTATTTGCTGCGTCACTGAGCNTNGGCGTCGGACCAGGCAATTTTTTGAGGGTGCAAAGGATATTTTGCCCAAATTTTCCCAAGCTTGCCCGAAAAACTTTTATGCAACCAACTTTCTCTTTACAGATTTTCTGTAGCTGTTGGTACATTTATTGTCCTCTACCATGTTGCCACAGACTTGAAAATAGAAAATTTGGTACTTGAAATTTGGTTCTTGATAACACAACTGAGAAAAAGTACGCTAGGCTACTCAAGAACATTGCCAGAAGCCAGCTGGCTCAGTAATCTTGAGCATCTGCCTTACAGTTCTGATGTTTTCTATTCACATTATAGCTGTTGCTGTCAGCAAGGAACCTCACACCTGGCTGAGGTAGACCGAAGTAAGCTGCTTCCTGCTTCCTTCTCTAAAGACATGTATGTGATACATTTATATTATGACTATGCCGTGAGTCTCACACGATTATCTGTTCAACTGCACACGATCGTATGCAACATGCAACAAATTGTATGGCAAAATGTGTTCGTCCAAACACTGTAATTTTTCTCAAATTGCCAGGTATGGACTCTAAAGTAGGTGCCCTGCAGCTGCAAACAATTGTAGAGCTTGCCAGATGCGAAAAGGACTACCTGGACAGAGTTTTATTTTTGCTGGGTTTATACTCCCTCTGCCACGCCCCGATTCGCAAGGATCTGAGCACCTGATCCACCGAGAGAGACCGGTTGCGACCCAGCACTCCCTGCGCAACTGTGTTGATCGTCTGGCAGCTCTTTCCCACGCATATGACTTCGATGTAAACTTGGCTTACTATAGACCTTATCCGCCAGTCAAAGAGCAGCGATTCGATAACCTTCCGTTTTTTTCGGTGCCCTGGCGCTTTTGCAATTGCTATGGTTTCTTTCTCGTGTTTGAAATTCTCAATTTTCGCCAAAATAAACTCTACTCAATGCAGTATACTCGATTCCCTACGTGTACAATTAATAAACCACATAAATTAAATAGCTTCTTTTGCTCAAACCCTAGAGTGAGAAGTTTACTCATCAACTCTCACGAAATAAAACATGAAATTACGAGAAACAGTAGGTTGATTTTAAAGGTGATTTCTATGACATAGTAAACTTTCATTTATACGCTCAGTAGCAAAAAAGTATAATTTCATTAACATTGATAAAAACGTCGAAGCTTCTTTGCCCATTTTTTTTGAAATTTTGCTTAAATTTTTGACAAATCAAAGCTTTTCGGGGTGCGCTTGCACCACCTGAACCCCCAGTGTCTACACCACTGCCACGGATACCTGTAGGTTCTGTGTTGACAAGAATGCGACGGAAGAGCTTGTTTCGCATTGTGTAGCAGAAGTCTAGTAACGAAGTCTGTCAGATTGAGGTTACAAAAATATGGAATAACATCAAAAAAGCTGACGATTTTCAAAAAAGAGGTGAATGTCTCAAAACCGCATTTAAAAATACTGCTATGAAAAATATTGGGAGGCTATTAAAGTTTTGGTCAAAACAAGCATCTTGTGCCTCAGAATAGAAGAGCAAATCATCTCGCCTCGATTCAGCGAAGGATAAACCTGTAAACCAGCGATCTGTAACGCATGAGTCGCTGCCTGAAAACAGGTCTGACGTAGTTGCACTTGCTAGAAATGCGCCAGTTCAATTGCAACTGCAGGTGAAGATGATGTTGCAAACTCTGATTTATAGAAGAGCAGCCATTGTTACTCAAAACAATAATAAATAGATATTGCTATGCACCGATTGGCTTCTCACCATCAACGACAGTCTAATATACATCGAAATCGAAGCATCAAAATTCAGACCCAGCTTACAAAACAGTTGAAAAACGATGAGTTTGTCATTAGCACAACTGCAGCATTGGAGTTTATCTTCGTCTTCAACCGAAACGCAGTTCGTCCCACCAAGGTAAACGCCATGTGTTGGCGGTACCAGGCACATTAATTGCAGCATAAAACGTTGCAAAGCATGTTGACGGGTAGTTTTGTGCAGCAACAATTGCATGCTTGGAAGAGTTTCGTCTTTCCTGGAACCAAATAATGTATGTTTTATTAGTCAAGATGGTAAATACCGCGTTCCTATTGGCTTGACAGCTCCAAAGCAGCAAAGCAACCTTGTTGATGTATGTTGAATATCGTATTAGTCTCCNAGATCACGACTGGGTGGTGGCTAATCAGTAATCAGCACAAGCTCATTCCATCGGTATATGCGGGAATTCGGATTGAATGTGATGGACTCGGAAACAACGAAGCAGTTGGTTATTTAGGTCCTACTTATATTGCGATAAGTTCGGGAAAACACTTGTCTTCAACTGCAGTGAGCCATGGCCTCGACTTCGAAACGCTATTGGCTTTGAAAGAAGTCGAAGACATTACTATAGAGGTAGAACTGATAGATCCTAAATCAGTTTTGTGTTACAACTGTTGATGGAGGCCCAGACGAAAATCCACGCAACCAAGAAGTTATAAAGGTTGACATTCATCACTTTGCCAAGCATAACCTTTATGCTTTGTTTATCGCAGCAAACACCCCTGGACGAAGCGCCTTTTAAAAGGGTTGAACGAAAAATAACACCATTAAGTCGGGAACTTTGATCCTTCCCCATGATAATTTTGGAAGCCGTTTAGACAAGAAAGGTTTTACCACTGATCCAGAACTTGAAAAAAGACTTTGGTTTCGCTGGGAAAACTTTGGTCTAAATCAAATGTCGACGACTTTTCAACTGATGCTGAATATATCGAACTCACCCAATCTCTAACTGAACAGCACCTTTTGATTCTAAATGAATAAGGACTTCGATATGTAACACACAAAACTAGTTTCTTTGTGCAAAGAAATTGCGATTTATTCGCTTGGTGTGGGTCACTGCTGTGTGACTTAACTATCATTGCTAAATGATGAGAACACGCTTGAATCATCGCAAGAAGATGGAACCAAGACCAGGCAGGAGATTCCCCAAACAGCTGGCTGCAAAGCTAGAGCTTGTGATTGTTGAACAGCACCTTGTTACAAAAGGTCAGCATTTGTGGGATAATCACGTCCGAACAAGTCGATATCTTACGCAGGTTGTGAAATGAAACAGCTGGAAGTGTTGTGCAAAACCAAGAAGTTCTTATTTTAGTGTGATTGCAGACAGATTTCTTTAGACGGAATCAGAGTGCCTGAAGGACTGATTGACGGCACTATGCACGAGTTTCCACCGCTGTTCTTGTGACTTTGAGTTTAAAAGCTGACAATATCCTTCACAGCTCAGCTGCAACATTTGTTTCTGTTCCGCATGATCTCTATTGCCCTTCGGTGCAGAAAGTTTTACGTGATAGAACATGCGAGACATGTTATCTGTATTTTGCTTCACTGGTGAAGTTGCGAAACCACAGGCTGCGCACAAGCAACAAACAGTGCAAACCAAATTTTTGCAACCGGTAGGAGTGGCTGCTCACCGCGAGATGATGGTGATAGCCGCAAATGTAGAAAATATGGTAAGTGCTGAATGGCAAGAAGAAGATCATCTGGATGTTACAGAGCAGACTCTTCCAGAAAAGGATTATCCCGCGATTCCAGACCCTGTGCACGGTATGTGTGATCAATTATCCTCGTCTTGGGGAAACGCATCGAGCGAAGTAATTCCTTAACCGAGTTTGGTTGCGTTGACCAGTATCGGACGCTCAATATCGTTTTAGGAGAAATAGGCACGGAGCAAATTTTTTGTTCGAAACGAGCAGTTACATCAACTTGTCTGTTGCTCTGAAAAAACAGGTTGGGATCAAACAGCATTGTGTGGGTTTAGGTTACGTGCTCCTCGTCTTACCAGTGGATCCAGATCTTGATGGAGACTGTTGAATAATGGCATGGTAACTTCGCTTTTCTCGTTTGCTGGTGTGCATTTTTATTTAACTTTCGTTTTGCTACTTCGGAGTGGTCCATAAATGAGGTCACGTTTTTTATCCTAAATATCAACCCTCCCCACTTTTCGTCACAAATGCCCATACCCCCATTTTGAAAGTAAAGTCACGGTTTTGCGCATCCCCTGCATTACACAACGGTGCGCTATCTGCTTCTATCGAAAGCGAACTTCCTATTCTTGGCCATGAAGGTTTTCCTTACTATACCTTCTGATTATAGTCTTTTACTCGTCAACTGGAGCACTTTTCTTCTTACCGCAGGTTGACCATACCCCTCGCCCCTCGCCGCAAATGACAGCCTATACTTAATCTTCGCCATGCATGACCACAAGTTGTATCTGCGACGCAAAAGCGGGCCCGTTCGTAGTGAATACTCGGCTACGGTAGCTCAAAAGAAGGTGAAAACGTATCCACTACGAAAGTATGGTGTAAGTAATGTAAAAGTTTCATTTCAGTTAAGTTTCGATCATAACTTGTTTTCGGTACAAATGAAAATTGTTGATTGTCGCTGAAATGTGTCTTTGTGTGTGGTGAAATAATGACAGCCCTAACCTTTGACTATATGTCTAATAACTGCAAAAACGTTAGTCTCCGGAAGAAACAAAGGAAAACTCGAAAAGTCCATCAAATTCAAAATGTTCACCGCCAAATTTAAGCTCTGCATAACACGGATGGGGCAAATCACGGAAATCGTTTCTCCAGGCACAAAGTTTCAAACGTCGCGAACTACCATTACGCAGATTGACAAGGGCCACCAGTTCTAACTGAAGCATTGTGCGTGTTTTCTGATAGTAATAATTACAAAAAACAAAAGCTAATCAACACTGTTATATGCCAAACACCACCCAAAAGTCTTTTGCAAAAACGTAGAAAGTACGAGTTTTTCCAGATCTGCCTCCTCGTCAAATCTGAAGTACATTGAAACATGTGAAACACACAACGAAACTACATAAATTAAATTTTCAGAAACCATTGTGCTCTTGATTTTGTCAGGTTTTCCATGAAAACTCAAAAAAGAAAAACAAGTACACTTTTATTTTGAAATCAATCTCCTCCCAAAAACACTCTTCAAACAATCGTTTTCTACACCCAACTGCGTCAGCGAAGGGGAGTATGATTTTCAAAGTGCAAACTTTGTTATATTTCGAAATCATGAAGAGGGCAGTGTTCACCGTTCTCGGCTTGTTATCAGTAGGCTTAAATTATTTCGCGAGGAACATGGAGCGAGACGGTTGAAGCTTAAAATTGTGAATCATCACGAATATGTCAATTTGGGCAAAACGCTTAGCGCAACAACTGATCGTGTTGCTCGAGAAACACAAGTGGATATCTGTTATCGCAAAGACTATGCTGCTCGCGATTAACCNATCCCTTAAAAAGCTACCGTTTTCTATTCAACTCTGCTCTGAACAACGCTTTTTGTTGCGCAAACCTGTTGTAACATGGGTGAAATTTTTTCTTNCTGGGCTTGTGACTGCACCTGAGGAAAAACTGGTACTGAAAAGAGACGACGCTGTTGCTGACCGTAGTTGAAAGTATTGTCATTAACCGTTTACAAAAACNCNAATTTTTCTTAAGATTAAAATGGTTTTATTTTGAAAAATGGAGACAGTATACTTGTTTGGAGTTTAGTTAATATATACCGAGACAAAATGCATAAGTATATGGTCACTGTGACTATGCTTACAAAGATAACGTTTTCACNAAGTAGCTGGGCCTCTGAAAGATACATTTTGCTATACACGCCTAAGAAAATGTAACACGCTTAATAAAATGAAACATGACTCATGAAATGTAGCATACCTAATAAAATGTAACTAACACGCCGAAAAAAAGATCGAGCGATCCAGAACAATAAGCGAGTTTTGTTTGCCAAGGTAAGGTACAAGAGGTTTTTCGTGTTGGTTTAAACGAAATGAAATATCCCTAGGTAGATTTCTAACAACAGTTTTGTCCAACATTAAAATGGCAATAGACTTGAATGTACTTGCAAAAAACAAACGATCCTCGGNNACAGANTCGATCCTGTTGCAAAACATGTTGTAACTCAGCAAGACAATTTGCTTGTGAGCGTGCCGTGAAACGNAATATGTGCCCCTGCTGGTTTTAGGACAACTGCCACCCAGGACAACTGGCACCTGAAATAGCCATTCAGGGCGNATTGAATTNTCTACGTTTATTACCATTAAAGTCATNTGAACTTCANAAGGTGCTGCTTTCATGTCAAACGCTTTGAAATCACAAATGTGTACAACAAAAGTTTCTTTCATCCTCCGACCACTTTAAAGAACCTTCACTTCAACTTTAATACTTTTGGGTGAAGAATATCGTATCATTGCCATTGCATCTTCATAAATATTCTTAAGTCAATGCAAACCTTAACTTTTATGAGCCTTTTAAAGTTTTTCACAGCTTTCACTCATGCACATTATTTTTTAGTGTTTATTTCACGCACTCATCAAACCCGTTTACCTCGGTGCATTTTAAATTCTGTTCATTGCTCATCATTTGTTATTTAGATGGCAGCAACAGCAATGTTGCAACTAACTTTTGTTGCACTATGCTGAAGCAGTAATGCTGTAGCACAATGGTTCCCAACCGCCGTGCAGCGAGAACTCTACGAGCTGCAACGCAGTAGTGTAAGCACAATTCGATAACTCGTATGTGATGTGCAAAACGCGTTATCCTAGGTGGCAGTTGTCCTAGGTGGCAGTTGTCCAGGTGGCAGTTGTCCGGGTGGCAGTTGTCCGGGTGGCAGTTGTTCGGGTGGCAGTTGTGCTGATACCGCCCCTGGTCAGAGACAAGAACTATTTCATCTGCTGCGCATTCGCAACTTGGGTTTGCAAAAACAATCGGTAACTTTGCTGTGTGTATGTCATGAAACAGATAATAGTTGGAACAGTTTTGGAACGACGACAAGAATTTTGACTTGTAAGTAAAGTTCCTAATGCAATAGGACTACTCAGGCAAGAAAATGTTTGCGTAATTCAAAGAGATTTTGCAGATTGTCAAATTTTCTCGGTGCCAGAATACATTCACAGTCTAGCGAAAAATACGCTGCAGATTTAAACGAAGCGCCAAGTCTTGTCAACACGTGCTTCTAGCCATGCATGCGATTGTCTTGTTGGTGGTTACAGAGATGCGAAGGTTTGTTAGGATAGCTTCACTTTTCAAAACATAACAAGGTTGTTGCGTGACTCATATTTACTGTAATAGAAACACACGGGAAAGGTTTGCAAATGGGTAAATTTAACGGCATTTTTGAGACTAAGTTGCTACGCTGTTTATCAATTTTGCATCCAGTAAAAATATCAGTTACGCTGAAATTATATTCGTTGCATTATTTGAAATTCGCGATAAGAAGATAGCACAATAGCTTTTCAAAACGTGTCAGAAATTTTTTGGCAAATGTTTCTGTCTCGGAAAAGAAAACATCACAGTGCTTTTCAAAAATGCTTGAGAAATTGTATTGGCAGTAGAATTACAATGGAAAATGTGACATGTTTTCATCGAAATTTTGAAAAATACGTAAAGGCATGCTAAACAAAAGTTGAGGCTCAGAAAAGCAAACACTCTATATGAGTAAGCACAGTATGCAAAGTCTATGACAAACTGTTGTTTACTTAGGGTACTTTACACACAACATGTGGTAATTTTGTGTTCAGCGCAACATGTTTGCTTGCAGTTGCTGCAACAATCAGCAGTCTTGCAATGGTTAATTGGAGAGCAAATGCAGCGTCTTCGTCTTTTCCATACTTAGACTTGTTCTACCTCACTAGTTTGCTGCTTCACCCAGCTGCTACCCACATTTTTTCAATGCATGTTTTATTTCTTTGTGGAGATTCGTAACGGCTGACAGAAGCTCCGTCAAAATACTACACTTGTGAATGATTTGCCGCTTGCGTTTGAGACTGACATTTTTCTAAGAGCTGCCGTGCACGTTTTTGATCTTTTACCCAAACAAGAACAAGTGACAAAATGCCACTGCTGATTGGATGTACGATTTTGCGTTATAACGAAGAATTGAAATGTTGGACACCAAGCTCATGTTTATTTTTAACTGAGTGAAAATGATTCTGGTCCGACTTACAAAAGCTGAATAATGTTAACTTTTTTCACAATTGGACAGTTTGAAAAATTACTTGGAAAAGTTGCAAGTAGTAAATTACGCAATGTTTTGTGTTTGGCTTTCACCAAAGTTGATTTTCAGTTATGTAAATGTAACACCATTTGCAAAATTAGAAATGATGTGCACATCTAGGATATACGTGTAAGTTCGTGTTAGACCGAAAAGTTTCATACTCAGCGAAGCAGAATTGTTGAATTGCGTTTTCGATTAAATTTGACGATGAACGTTTCAGAACTTGATATACTCGTAACTGTAAAACTGCATCAGGTCCGAGCTTCCACGATATCCATTTCCAATTGCTTGACGTTCGACGACTGGAAACAGGACAGGGCGACAGTGGCAAAAAGTAATATTTTGTTTGCTTTCCTTGAATTCAACAGTGGCATATTTCAGGGAAGGAGAGTTCCCGTGCATTTCAAAGCCAGCAAACCAGAATCGTTACACTATAACTTCGATAAAATTTGGCATTGTATAAATTGATACTCACAGCACTGCTACGCAGAGGTTCGGTAGATTAGATATTTGAAATGTTTTTGTTCAAATGTGAAAGAACAGCAGTCGCGTCCTTGATCAGATCCCGGAGAATAAAAAGTGTGAATGATAAAATTACACTGCTGATTAGATGTACGTTTTCACGTTTCTAACATTTTACAGTAAATGATTGCTACTTTCGAATAAGTTAAGCCGTAGAACTCAGAAGGTTAACGCTGACGTGATGGCAACAGGAAAACTGTGAATTTGTTACTTAAATATGAAAGAATGACTCGATTAGATTTACTTTGTTCAAGAACATGGTAAATCAAATTAGTTACACCGAAAGCAAAATGCACTGAGTTATCTGTGTAGTTTCTTTCTTTCAGGTTCTCTTCTAACCATGGTAATGAGTAGGTTTTGTTTGCATGTGTTGAACTGAATAGTTTTACTCAGTTTAAGGTAGTTTGCTTCGGAAGAGAATAGAATAAGTTAAATTATCAACACTACAGCAGCTACGAAATGTAGGCATTCATCTTTGAAGAGGTTTCGTTTTCCAGCCAGAGTGCACTCTGTTTTGGTACCCGGTTAGCTAAACATATGTTCAGTTTGATGAAAGAAAAATGATGTTGCGCCTTGAAACAATACAAACTAAAAGCAGAGATTTTTTAAAGTTGAAAAGCGCACGTGTGAGGACAAAGTTACGCAAAAGCTCTGATTAACACAGCAAAGTTACCCTGAAACATGAACTCCATTGGACGAACGCGACTTTCAATCGTGTTAGTTGCAACACGACGCAAAAACCCGACCTGCCCGGGCAAGCCCTTGGCAAAGCGCAACTTATGATGTATCGAGAAATGTCGGTTGCAGAAACTTGAAAAAAATATGAGAAAGTTTTTGCGTAAAATAGAACAATATAACCAGAACTTGCGTGCCTTGGCAAAACGCAGTTTACGACGTCACGACAAATATTATTTGCATAAACTTGATTTCATAAATCAAAAAAATGAAAAAAGAACGTTTCATAAATGAAAAAATGTTGCATAAACTTCCAAACATATTTTCAAAAAAACTTGACAAATTTTCCAAAAAGCATGTGGGTCAGAGTCTGGGTACCAGTAGGGGTTGGGGCATACTCCACCTGATCTATCTTTTCTTTCTGATGCCCTCGCAGAAATTCCTTTGAAAACCTTCCTCTATTACCGTTGGCAGTTTTCTGTGGTAAAACATAGTAAATACTGCACTGAAAAATCTTGCTTCAATATTTAAGTTGCCACCAATTAACGGATGGTATCGCGTCTTGCTGAAATGACTAAAACTTTGGAAAACTCAGTTTGACGAACCGAACAAACCTGCAAACCTGATTATCACGCACCACCGCATTTTTTATTATTTCAAACTCGTCACCGGCAAAAACCAGATTTGCATATGTAGGTGCTAAACGCAGGCCACGCGGCATTTTGAAAAAGCTGGACTTTTTTACAGGCACACACGTTCATTTTTTCCATTACTCCCCATTCCGTCGTCCTCAGCATTGTGATTGGGGTCCAAAATTCCTCAGACCCTATTATGGTTCTAATTTGGCTGCTTGGACTAGCGGGAAATGGAATGTTCTAATGTTTAATTTTTTTTCAATTTTCCTTCCCGATTTCTTTTATATAAACGCTTGCTTATGAGGTAGCCATGTTCATCGGTAAAATTTGTTATAAGCGTAAGGTGCGAATAGCTTGACTTAAGAGTAGG
>JGI24159J19872_10005821_pt1 | contig 15952 bp, 16 predicted proteins | sample Ectturendosymbi4_FD_19872 | JGI IMG/M metagenome (IMG submission 19872) | reverse complement strand
TACTCTCAAAATCGGAAACCAGGAACGCCACGAGATAGGAGCTCATGCGGACCGAAGTCTCGAACTCGTCGATTTCCAACCCGTTGTTCCCGTAGGCTCTGGTCGACTTGTGCGGCATGTTGAAGAGAGTGAAGTAGATCTTCTCTCGAATCATTGACAATGAAAAGTTTGCCTGAAACGAATACACGTCAACAAAATTTTTCCATCAGCANTTGCTTANTTAGCAAATAGGCAGCATGGAAAAACTAGTGCACTCTTAACACCACTGCGGATAGCTTATCAGTTCGCAATAAGAAGTGCTTNAAAAATAGGAATTTTCACCAGTTGGAAAATCTTTAGAATTTTGAAGGTTTTCACTCCAGACATTACTAAGTTCAGGCCAATCACCACTTGCAAGCAAAGCAAATGACGCCAGTGAAGGCAAGTTAGTGAAGCTCCATCAGAACGATAGCAAGTTACCAACGAAAGAGCGAATCCAGCAATCTCAGAAGCTGTTCGTGGCGACATAGCGGTGCACTTTGATCCGTTTTGATCGGAAAGGTTCACTATTTTCTCAAATATTAAGCGAAACTTGCTTATCTATTCAACGGATTACGTCGTTTGTTTTGGTAAACATGAAAACAGCGCATCTACCGCCCTTAACCAACAAGGTGCTGCAGCCCTTTTCACAATAGCTTATTTTTACGTTTGGTGTTTTAATTTTGCCTTTGGTGTTTCTCGAACCTTTGTTTTAAGAAAGAGACCTAGGGTAGAGGACAGGCCAGCTTGGGACGCCAAGAGAAGAGTTTTTTGAGAGGGGCTCAAATTTTTTACACTATGTCCAATAGATTTGAACTTTTTCCAAAACATTTTTCCAGGGGGGGATTTTTCTAGGGGGGATTTGCCACCCCTGCGTCCCCCCTGGTTACGGACCTGATAGAGGAGATTTAAAATACTGTAAGTTCGACTCTGAGCCCTACATACAGAATCATATCAGCCTATCCATGACCCAAAGAGTGAATAACAAGTTGTATATTTTCAAATTAACTGCTTTGGAGTCAATGTTAAAGAAAACATTTGATGCCTTACCTCAGGGGTCGGGAACCTTTTTGGCTAAGGAAGCCATGAAACCTACATATTTTGAATTGTATTTCCGTGAGAGCCATATATTATTTTTCAACACTTAATGCAACTAACTTACTAAATAAAGTGTGCATTTTTAAGCAAAATCAACTATTTTAAACAATGGTAAATGTCTGAATTTTCTCTTTGATAACATGCTTCTTACTGTTACTGCGACTTCTGGTGTTGCATGGTGATGCTGATGGCTTTGTAGGAAAATAACAGAAAAAGTTTCATCCCTAACAATCGTGTTAAGAAAATATCAAGCAAGCCAGATGCCGTCATCAAAAGAGCCACATCTGGCTCGGGAGCCATAGGTTCCCGACTCCTGCCTTACCTTGACCACCCCTCCCCCTAGTGGTAAAAAGGAAATATCTATACTTCACAACATCTCCTCTCTTTCAGCCATGGCTTACTTTTAAGGTGATAGTCGTTGCATTTTACAAAATGTGAGTTGTTTTCAGGTTAATCAGGTGCGGACCAGGGGCGTATCCAGAAATTTCAGTAGGGGGGTACAAATACCAGTTGATTCTCAAGATCGGAACATTAAATGCCCCACGTTTTTAAAACGTCATCAAGAAAAATGTAAATTGTCGGGCGTTTTTTTCTGAACAATTTTGTTCAGATTTAAGCCGGCAAGTAGAAACGTTTGTCTTTCCTTGAATTCACAAGTTTTAACAGTTCTCAAAATTTGTTTTTGGTATAGATCATGAAAATGGAAACACCTTTGAACTATTTACAGGTCGGGGTCTGAGTTCTTGACAAAGCTGAATTTTTACTAGCAGTAGCAGGCAAGTTAAAGCTCTAGGTTTGCTGCAAGCTTTCGAGGAATCAGCCGACTGGGCTCTGCTGGTGTTGCGTGAAATCGATTTGCTATTAAAAATCACAAATAGATTCCTTGCGGATCGCAACCGTGGAGAGTAGTTACTTGAATATCAGGCAAGTTAACTGGAAAAAGTTGCTGAAAACGCTGGTTCGACATATTTCTGACCGAAGGACCACAACACATGTACAATCATCACAACTGAATATCGCGAATGCATGCTATTGATGCTCAACAGTTACTACGGTCTTAAAAAGAAGAGTTTCAAATTGAATTGCTTTATAGCCAACGTTTGAACTTCAAGGCATGTAATATGCATATCACCGCTATATTCCTACCCTGAGTTTTAGAACTGTAAACACCAAAAATCTACATATTTCATAATAGGCTACTAGCTACAGCCGTCACTGTTAGGATTAATTTTATTTCGACCACGCCGACCAGAGTTGCCACAAAGGAATTTTTACAATGAGGCTCACGTCAGCATTACGAAGGATTGTTCCAGTTATCTGCATCGCCTTCATCTAATAAGGCAAGCGGAAGCGAAATATGCTAATTTGGAGAATTAAAGTAACAAGAAACCAATCAACAGCAGCAGAAATCACCCGAGAAGACCACTCTATTGAGGTTGCGTTTTGTAGGATGAGTGGATTTAAATCTTTCGCTTGTGGTGTCTTTCATAGTGACTTGTTACGTTTGGTCACCACTACTGGTGACCACTTATATTCACATTTACAGCAATCTCCAAGCCACCACACGATACAGGAAGCTGGTGCGCTAGCAGCTGCTGTGAAATTCGCCACGACTTGTTATTTTATTTTTATTTCCGGTTATGATTACAAGCGTTTAGATACAAGTTTGTATTTCACGATCACCAACTTCCACACGGAGTTTAGGTAAGGGTCAGCTATGATTTGAATTCCCTAACACTTACATTGTACACGCTTGAATGATCAGGAGGAATTGGTAAAACAACAACAGTTTCGATAGGCTTAGACTAAAAACTGAGGTAGGACAGGTTCCTTAAGCACTTTGTTGATTTGCACTTAGATCTTTCTTTGGGTTATATGAAGCAAAGGCTTAATCAACCTGAAAAATTTTGGTGCAACTTTATGGAAGTGGGAGGGCAATTCCCCCCACACTGGCAACACCATGTAGTTGCCAGTGTGGAGGAAATTGCCCTCCCAATTGGGCCCGCACAATACCATTTGGTTGATAATTAGCTACTGTAATGTCCACATAGGCGACGAAGCCGAATCAAACAGCAATTTCAAAAAAATAAGAAATCGCTTTCAGGAAACTCAACGCACTGATCATGAAATCTGAAAAGAAATGCTTGGGGGAAATGTTGAAGTGCAAGTGTAGAGAAAGCAATGCAAACTTAAGACTTAATGGAATAAACCAAATATAAGCTGTGTCAAGTAAAAACTGAAAAATGCGCCGTTCTGAAATAATTGCTTTCACTCAAACTGGCAAACTCTCTGACGCCGCGATTGCGAAGCGACAAAACCACAGCTACGGAATCGCGCCGCGGTGACTCAACACAATGCGTTGGTAGAATGTGCAAGCAGAAAAGCGGGTCGTAAGATTGGCAGATGTATTCAAGGAGCCTTTCAAATGCTAACCGTGGGTCGTGCTTTGAATATTATTTTGTGCGCTTGGTATGTTGAAACATTTATCTTCACAGGTACCCATAGAGTTAAAAACGGATAGTTCTACAAATGCAACAGTGTAAGAGTCACATACAGGTGTTTTTTTATGATGCCATGGGGACATTCTTTATTTCCGCGATAAGACAACTTAGTCGCTGTTATTCCCATTATCTGGTGTGTTCGAAGTACCTCGACGCGCTGACCATTTTGTGGAAAATATGTTTACTGTTTAACCAAGGTACTGCTGATTGCATATCACACAAGTCACCACGTAAATACCATACTTTGCAAAAGTTAGATTTTGGTTCAGCGGGAAAGTTTTTTTCGTTATTATCTGTGAAACACATGAAACCATGGATTTGCTGCGTTCTCCATAGCAACGACGAAATGCACATTGTTCGCAACGCCCTGACGAACCTTACGTTTGTTTTTGTGTCATATTTGAAGCAAGGTGCTTGTGGATCGTTACTTCATTCAATTGTGGTAGGTCCTTTTCAGGTAATCATTGCCTTCGTATTTAAATTTTTTTCTTTCTTTGTTAGAGTTAGCAGGTGAGGGAATGATGTAGAGTTAGCAGGTGGGGGAATGATGTAGAGTTAGCAGGTGGGGAAATGATGTAGCTCAAACCTGTGAGTCACCTTTCATGTCACATTTTAAAGGGTCCCATCTTTCTTCTAAATTTGATGTCATTGCTATCACGTCATTTGTCATGTGCAAAGGAGAGTTTGAACAGATCGTTTGTCTTCAAGTTGTTGAAGCTGGTGAAGTAATGTTATTTCTTTTGGGTGAGTTTATGCCTCAAACCATGAATGAGCTCAAGTTTAATGCTGCACAGAAAAGCAAGGCATACGATAGAGCTTTTCGTTTCTTCCTCATCAAACACATAATATACCTTAAAACTTGGTTCATCAAAGCATGGGAACGCTCTACGGGCGTACAAGGGCTCCATTAAGGTAGTTCCGATCACCATCTGGCTGCCATCCGGTTTTGTGTAATGGCTCAGATAGAACCCCAACAATGTATCCGTGAAGTTGTATGAGAAGTGGATTGTTAGTTGGTAAGCTTTGCCTACAACCAGCGGTTTGCTGAACTTGAAGGCAACGACTTCATTTTTCAAGCAGAAAAGGACCTGATTCGGTGCAACTGTGTGACCGAGGTTGTCCAATGCTGCCAATTTAACTTGACCTAATTTAACGTTCTGACCAACGTGCAGAACAATGATGCTCGTCTTTTGACGCACTTGCAAGTTGATTGTGACGGCACCCTGGCAGGTTTTTGTCGTGAAATTAGGATGCAGGAAGATGTGATACAACTCCGGTACAATCCAGGTAGGCAATCTACAAAACAGAACAGTTTCTAAAATGTACTGTAGGTGGGACTGGACAGGCCCGTAGCCATGTTTTAAGGTTTTGGGGGGAAAAACACATCTTTAATAGGGCAAAAATTTTGTTTTGGTTGTATATTTAACAAATTTTTCTGAGAACAAGAAAATTGGGGGGACACAAAAGACATTTTAGGGTGCAAGTACCCCTGTATGCCCCCCGTGGCTACGGGCCTGAGACAGGATGTCGGGTTTCAAAAACGCACGTAATTACAATGTGAAACTCTTACACAAAACCGTCATTATCAGCTGAATTCCAATACTAGTCACCCATGACAACATTGAGTTTGGCGAAATGTTTGTCTAGAACAGGTTGTGGGCGATGTACATCATCTAGTCTGAATAGCAAGGAAAAGCACGACTGACACATCGCCTCCACATTCACCGGCAGGGGCAGCTATGTGTCTCACCTGCCTATCATCTCCCCACCACTAGACTGATTGTGTTACATGCATGGACGCCGGAGAGTGGGGGGAATGGCGAGGGCATTGCTCCCCTGCCCCCTTCAAAAGAGGGGCAACGGGGTCGGAACGGGGGCCTTTTCATAACAATATCATTGGTCAGTTCATGGTTTATCAATACCGAATTGAAACAAATTTATTGCAGATATTCGCGCACCCAGAAAATTCGTTGTTGCTGAACAGAAACAAGCATATTTGGTAACGATTTTTTTGTTTCTTTCGTGAGTTTCCATTGGCCCCAACTCTGCTACTGCCCCCACTGCCCAATCGCTATTCCGGCATCCCATGACTGAAGAAAACGTGTGACATTACGGGTTACATGACCGAAGAAAACTCAGTCTGGTCTTTACCGAGCCCATTTGATCCACTGCTTGAGCTCTGTCAAGCCTCAGCGCGCCGAACCAGAGGAGGCAACACACAAGCGGGCGATAGCGAGATCAATAACGCGCCGCCAAAGAAAAGTCAAACCTTGCCGAGTGAATCGGTAGGGGGATGAGGTCGATTTGATTCACATTAATAATTAAGTAGGCCTAATTGCTTTTCGCGACTAGACAGCGTAAATCTTTCTGGACAATATCCGCGACTAAAGAGCATTATTTTGTGTCAAATCACAAAAACTGGGACTCGGCTCTTTCTGGTAAATGAATCAAATCCATTTGACTGGAGGTCGAAGTCTAACGCCGCGGATTCGACTTTGGCTCAAACACGTTCGACTCGGATTTAATTCGGAACCAAACGTTCGTGACTACCAATTTCAGAAAATACTGTCCAAGACTACAAGTTTCACATAAGGTGGGTGCAGATCACAGGAAATGAGACAGTATCAAACGTAAGTCAATTATAACCACCAATTACGTATATTTGACACTGCTAATCACAAAATGTAAGGACGGGTATTTGTGTCATTTCAATGGTTCAATTTTTGTAACCTGCGGTTGATAAAAATGAAGGGTTTATATTCTGCATGCAATAGCTTACCATAAATTATATCTCAGAATAATTTTTATGTACTCGCTTAGATAAAGTAAGACGTTTCAAAACACGTGAATGAAGGTGAGGAAATTGAAGAAAAGAGTTTCAAAACTTTGAGGGGTCTTTTCATTCTAAGCACAAGTAGTTCCTTCGCTATGGGCGGCTCAGAAAGCGCGGTACGTAGGGTTTTTAGATTAGGTGCGTTAAATACAGAAATTAGCTTTAAAGACACCATCTAAGCCTATTTTTTTCTTCATCATCAAGTCCAATCAATGGCGAGGAGGCGAAAGGCAAGTAAAGCAAAGTCACTGGAATTGTTTGCGCTCCATCCACTTCAACCTTGTAAGGATAACTTTTTAACTCCAATACGGCTTTTCATACTATCTCAACGAATGCGTGTAAAAGCACGAATCAAACACCAACAGAGCAGTAATTTTCTAAGTACCTGTACGATTGCCATGGAAAAACAAATCCGGTTTGATTGTCGTAACACACGGATGACTTCGCTGAAGATTTCGTTGGGAGTGCAGATGGCTTGGCAGCATCGTCTATGTGTAAACACACTAAAGTTAACTTCGTATGTCGACCACGTTCTTTACCGCAAGTCGATTTTTCTTCAGATGTTAACTTACGCCGGGTGATTGACAGTTGAGTGATAATTACACATTTCAAATCTTTTTTGTTTCGTCGTTCGCTCTTTCTCACCTGCTTTGAATTTGATATACAATGAAGCTAAAGCTTAGTATTCACCACACAAGAAGAAAATCGAGCAGAAACGAAAATTTAGAAAAGCCTGTGCTTCAAAGTTTTGCTTAATGCAGGCAGCGATGACAGCCTTTTGTCATTGGTGATATTTTTGTCAGTGGTAACAAATTTTTGTGGTTGGTGACAAAATTTTTTCAGTGGTCACTACTTGTTGCCAGTTGTGACAAATGTTTGTCAGTGGCGCCAAATTTTTGCCAGTGGTGACAAATGTTTGTCAGTGGAGCCAAATTTTTGCCAGTGGTGACAAATGTTTATGACAGTGATTCCCAACCTTTTGTATGTCGTGACCCACTTGCCGCTTTCGGCAGAACGTCGTGGCCCACCATCACAGAACAATAAAAAAATCTGCTTCCAGTCTTCATTTAGGTACAAATATGAGCAAACAAAATATGTCCTTTATTTTAATACATCGATTTTTATTTCATTTTTACATCAGCAACACTGAGCAGACTGCGAGATAGCTTCAGTGTGATTTTTGCTCTTGAGTGGCGTTTTCGACCAGATTGCCAATTCTTGGCTGCGTTGTGGAAAGAGCGCATCTAAGATAGTCTTNTCTAGAGTAAAGTCGAGTCGGTTTCCATTTTTTGCTTTCACGTGCAGAAGGATAGATATTCCAGATTCACATAAATATGTGCCGGGGAAGAGTAGTAACTTTTTGAGAGCTTCTTTTACAACATTTGAACAACTATCCGACACTTTCAGCCAAAACTCGCAGATTGTATTAGTATTTAGACCCAGAATCGTTCCAAAAGTCGATCATCATCTTGCGTGCATACTGCAACATTCTCGACTGGAACAACAAAACGATTTTTCACCAAAACCAAGCGGTTTTGATGAATTCGGGAAAGTGCAGCACAAATTCGTCACGATGCCCTCTAAGGTGTTGAACAAATTCTGATGCAAAATCAACATTCCCTGCAATACCAGCCGCCGTGGCACAACCTTGGACATAGAAAAATTTCCTGCTTGAGCTTTTCACTTCCGCTTGTCAAGTTTTCTACGAATGCACTGAGGGTGTCAATAAAATCGAAGATCGTCCTTCCCTTTCCTTGTAGTTTCAGATTAACTTTATTGAGTTGTTGAAATGTATCAGCTAGATATGCCAAGCGGAAAATAAAATAGTTATTTTCGAGACTGGATACTATTCCGTTTTCTCCTTGATCGCTGAGTGTTGATTTTAATTGTTACATACTGCGCGATGCGTGCATCGAGGTTGCATACTGCTCGATGCGTACATCTGAGCTTACTATCATAAATGCTGAATCTACCGTCATATGTTTGGCCATTCACAACGCACAGATAGATTGAAAGCTTGACAAATACCCGGCTTAACGACATTGCGTCGGCAGCGATATTTCAAGTTCGCGAGAAGTGCTTCAAACCACCACTCAGTGAATTTGGACATATCAAAATGCGAAATGGCGCCATGGCCCACCTAAAAACCGCCTGTGGCCCACCAGTGGGTCATGGCCCACCGGTTGGGAACCACTGGTTTATGAAAACGTGCAGGGGGCAAATCGGGTGAAGGTTTTCAAAGCAACATCGTGAACATGTTCTGTTTATAAAATAACTTTGAACTTACACAGGAAAAAACATTTCTCACCATGGCAATTATCATTTCTGCGATCAATACTATTAGATCTTCATTAAAACTGACTTACAGTCGCAACTTACTCTTGCTTTTGTGTTTGTGCGCACATAATCCCGATTGTGTCGTCATCAAGACCAGCCCCATCGCCAAAATAGATACCAGAATATGATTTCCATTAGTGATCGGTTGCTGGATGGAAGACATTCTGGAGTAGATTTCCCAAAAACTCTATGTCTGTCACTTTGGAAACAACAATATACTTTGAGTAAAGGACAGCAGTTCTGTTGAAATAAATTTCAAAAAACAAAGTTTTCGATGGCCTTTTTGCACCCCACATAGTTTTTGGTCTGAAAACGAAGAAAAGTATTGATTTAGAGCAGGGTCTCCAAACTACGGCCCGTGGGCCAAATCTCGCCCGTGAAGCCATTTCATCCAGCACGCGGAGACATTTTGCCAATAATGTAAAGAAAATATAATTACGAAAAATTTCTTGACTTGGTAGAATGTAACATATCCCGAAACAATCGCATTATGTAAGATGTCCCGCCCTCGGACTTGTTTAGTAACAGCTAATGTGGCCCTCCAACAAAAAAGTTTGGAGGCCCCCGATTTAGAGGACGAAAAACATATTATAAAAAAAACTCTTGTTTCTTATGACAACACAGTGCACAACCTTGTCTTTGCAGTAACTGTGCAATTTTAAACGATCTGTGCCGAGACGCAAAGCTTGTGTTAATGCAAGCGAAAAAAGAAATTTCTACAAACGATTTCTGCTTTGGACGACAACACAAGGTCGAATCCGCTTCCACTTAATTGTTGTTGTTTAACTCTGTTGCAACCAAGGGGCGTACCAAAGTCAGATGGCGCCCGGGGCACGAAACAAGTTTGGCGCCCACATGTGCGCCGCTTAAGGTCTTTCGGGAGCAAATATACTGTATTGAAGAAAGTATTTGGGAGATTGTTGAGACTTTTCGGCGCCCCCTAGTGATTCGTTGCCTGGGGCATTCTCCTCCACATTCCCCTTCGTACGACCCTGGTTGCATCAACTGTACATAACTATGCTCCCAATCCCAGGCATACATCGCTGATGACCTTTTCTGAAGTTGGCAGATGCACCACTTCACAGAAAAAGTGTAATTTTCATGATCAAATGTTGGGAATGATTTGGGCGCTGAGCTGTCCAAATGTAACCAGGGACTTTGTTAATGAATTCTGAGAAAACGTCTCTGAAGTTATCTGTCCTTTTTTAACTGAACAGTGCCTTTAGAGTCATACATATAGATCACATTTATTTTGCGGTTGCCATTTTGCAAAGACCTGACACCAAAACTGCAGATTACGGAGTTGAAACCTTGACTAGCTTCCGTTACAATAACGACAAAAAATCTTGACCAAAGCAGAACAAATTTTTAGCTGATGCTCAGTCATGAAGACGTTCACTGTTTTGTAAAACTACATGACCCACCGGAAGGTCCCATTCTTTCAATTTCAAAAAAACTGCATGCAGAACTAGTTAAAATCATGTACACTTGCCTCCAACAGATGCTAAGAGAATTCTCTGCAAAAAGTAGAATGCCATCTTCTCCTACAGGATCTCTATATCACAGCAACTCCCGCTTCGTGCAACTCGTCACCGTTTTGTTCATGACTCACGTTATAAACGCTGCCAAACTAGTGCGACTTGCAAACAGCTGTTTTGATATGAGGGCGCGGAATCCCAGACTACGCATACAGCGCAGTTTTTGAGAAATTTAAATATTTTAACCATAAAACCGTATGCACAACTTTTCGTTGAACTGATGATTAATGAATGCTGATTGTCAGAAGAAGCGCTGCTTGGCCTCTTAAAAAAATTAATCGAAATACCATGCTATTCTTGTTTGTGCATCAAGCACACATGTGTCTTTCATAAATAAAAACAACTTGCTGCTTTAATATGCACAATAAGCCCGCACTAAGGAGCCTTGGACAAAAATCAGAAAACATTTTGTTTGCAACGGAATATTGATTTCACTCAGGGTCTTGACTTGGAACAAAAAAAATAACGAAGTAATATTATGTGCAACTTTCCGTGTAATTGTCAGAAAGCACTTGGGGTTCGACCTCATCGCTAGGAACACTACACTCGCCAAAATCTTTCCAATGCAATGTCGAGGAATTAAGCGTTCATGTGAAATAGAGTTATCAGAAAAATCTATAGCAATGACAAAATTACAGGTTTATATGAATTGACCGCAGTGATCGGCAAACTTTCATTTGATGGCTCAAACAAACCACACTTTCAATCGCAATTAAAGACCAACGCTTGTTTTTGAAAACCCAGTTTCAAACTTGTTGCATTCAGTTACCTGTTACAAAACAATGCTGAATGTAATGTCATAAACCATATGATGACAACACAATGTTCCGTTATCGTCGAAAATCAATGTCCCATATTCGTTACAGTAATTTATATTTTAGTCCAGCAACTGGTACAGGATTGTAACTCTAAGTACCGCGCTGCCGACAATGGTAAGTGTTGCGCGGCCCAATAAAAAGTGCTAAAAAAGCTACAACTGGGCCGAAGCCCAAAGTTTGCCGATCACTACACTATCGTATTCCGAGTATGCCTTTGCTCCAAACTACCCTTTACAAGGTGACTGCAAAAACCTGGACTTCAAACGGTAGGCCTATGATCATATTTTTTCATTTCTTTGGATACATAGCCAAATAATTATTGCTTAGTCAATTACAATCTACTACGTAGAAATATCTGTTACTCTTCGCCACCGGTTCAGTCAAACAAAGATGCTTTTCCTCGTTAGAATTCCGGGGTAAATTTAGTTACAAAACCAAAAATATGCAAGGTTAAGACATTTTTTTAAACGAAAATATGTAACACATATTTTTCGTTAACTTTACAGTACTTCATGAAGTATAACACTTCAGCATTCACCGCAGTGGCGAAATAATCCAGATTACAGACAAATATTTTTCTCATCCTATTTCTTCAAATGGTTTCAAATTAAGTGATCAACTCTGGCAAGTGCATTTGTCCTAATTTTCCCAAAGGATTCACACAGCAAAGCGTTTTCCGTGTTGCAATTAATTTTTACACGATAGAAAAAACTGTAGCAACAAAATAAATGCTATATAGGCAAGATACAGACAGCCTTATTTCTTTACTGTATGAGTCTCCCCACTTTGGTTACTGGGCAAAAAATACGTCACGACAGCCTCCTTTTATTTTTCGGTCAGTTTACATTAAACTGCTGTGAATTGTGGAAACAAAAGCTGTAAAAATTGAAAAGAGAAAATTGGTAAAAACTGTAAAATTGGCGCAAACTCTCTTTGAACACTTGAATAGCCATATTTCGCAAACGCTGAGTTAATGATTGCCTTCTGTTGACCAGTTTCCTGGGATGTAAACTGAGACTTTGGATGTCCTGGTTGCCGAGATGTTTTGGGATAGTTTCCTCAGTACAAGTCTGATTATGGACAAAAAAAAGTTGACAAAAATGACGGAAATTGAAAAAATGGCAGTTGGTAAGCGTGCATGGCTCTTGTTCGATAAATAAGCACGAAATTTGATGAATACGAAATGTTTGAGGTTTTCGCATCTCGGTCTAGTACTTTGAGCCAAGTCTCGGCCTCAGAGTTTGCAATCTCCACTGCATCACTGGTATTTTCTGCTCAACCAAGTCGCACTGCAGAAAATGCGTTTTTCGACGACGTACGAAATAGTCAAGACGGGAAATATCCTGCTTTTATCTTGAGGCGTTATAATCCGAATTTCTGTGGAGGGATCATCTTGTATTGGAGTGAGTAGCAGATAATACATTGCACACTACGGCCAGTCTTGTGTTGCAGCCAAACACGGTTGCATACGAGCAGATTGATGTAATATGTGTAAAATTGCATTGCAAGCATCGTTAAGGAATGTATGTGTCGGCAAAAAAGCGAAAACACACTCGGCGACAAAGAACGAAAATTTGCATCGCATGTGTTTGTGTTTGCAAGACAAAGCTTTATGTGAAAATATGTTTTTAAAGGTATTTTTCACAAACGAAACGTTTCCTTTTGCAACGATCACACATTTGCGCCAAATTTTGTTTTTCGTATCAACATATTAAATGCACTTTTGAAAACAAACTGTACATTTGACGAACAGGAAGTACGAGGCACATTTCACCAAGGACCAGGTTTGTACCAAGAGTATATTCTTAGTGCAAAATACAAAAATAGAAACAATGCATTGTCTTCGAGCTGCTCACGCACCATATCTAACTACTGTAGCCTATTACTGTAGTAAAAATTTCATCATTCCTATTTTTCCACATCGGCGGCATCAACATTTGATTATTTACAGAAAGCGACGCTGTTATGAGGCAATAAAGGTTTCAGTAAAGGGTTCTTTTTCAAAGCACGCATCTTAAAACGAAGTTTTCTTCCCACCTAATCCAGTCTCACCATGTACAAATATTGAAGTTAAGTTTTTGAAACGTTTTAAATAACACATCACAAAATAACTATCCAGTGTCTTTTGTTATGACTTGTCTATTCTTGAACTTAAAATTAAACGAAAGTTTTGTTATAAACTTCTGCTTGTACTAAAATGAAGCACATGGCGCTGCACGTAGTTGCGCGTCAATTTCTCACGCCAGTCAATATCATCAGAGATTGCACGCTGTGACGCAACAATAGGAACTTTGTTGTGTGGAAACGCGTTTGTGTGGAATACACTTTGCAATGTAGAGGGTTGAGTGTCGGAAAGGATTTTTCCATGGGGAGGGCACGACGGGATTTTCCTAATTTTTTCTAGGGGGGCAAAAGTGGTGAAATGTGTTTTTTCCCACTCGAAACTAACAAAACATCTATTTTGCTGAAATTTTAAAAATCCAAGAGGTCACTCCTGCCCCCTCTTCCGACGCTCATGGGGGGGGATACCTAGGTTTGGAGGCGCCAGCACCAGATCGGCGCTAAAACAAAAATATGACTTCAAAAGGATAGATTCCGTATTATTGAGTTCCAGGCAACGACGATGCCTCGGATCCACAGAAGTGGGTTTATCTCTTTGGAGATGCGTTTGCAATAAGACCCCGGCGTCGTTCACAAACATCGCGCAGTACTGTTCTTGAAACGAAAGAAGAGAGAGAATCCGCACAGCAAGTTGTTGAAAGAACGTGACGGAAGAGTGCTTGCTCAAATGCGCTGGACAATGGCACAGCATGACGCTCTTGGGCGATTGATAATAATAGAATAATGGAGCACTTCACCTTCCTCTCGGACGAGACTTTCCACAAAACATCTACGGTTGGCGCCCACTACTGGTCAACGTGTCGCCAACTGAACAGTTCCAAGCTGTCCAGGACTTGCAATAAAAAAACAATCATTTCCAAGCATTACAAAGTTCATAGACCCAGTGTTTCATAGTGAGGAGTAATGATCTTGGTTGGCACTGAGCCAAGCCTTGACTTGGGGGAGGCGGTGTTGGGTCCAGTAGAGTCGGATCCAGGCAGACTCCAGGGCTTGGCCTATAAACTTCAAGTTGGCCACTCCCTTTGTTTTGTAGAAGTTCGTGGCGGCAATAATGTCGTCTTTATTGGTGAGAGCCACTGGTAAAACAATCCACGATAAATCAGCCAAGTAAAGAACCACTTCAAAGTAACTTTGCACAGCATCCTTTGGGGCTCACGCGATCCACTTATGTGACTCGGACACATGGTTCATAACTCGCCAACCGATTGAAGTAAAGAGCTAATCGAACCCCCTGAATATGCGGATAGTCTTCTATTGTCGATTTAAAAACATCCGGGCAGTTTTTGGTTTTGAACTTCAATGGAGCAGCGTGACGTCACGGCGACGTCATCGGGACCTGAGAAAAATTTTCAAGTGGCAATTTACTTATTTTTTCTTTGAAAATAAATCAGGTGAAAATCCGCATCTTCAGAGCCTTTGTCTAGACTTCTAACGTTAGCGGTTGGCAAGTTATGGCAAAAACCGAAATTTTTGGCAAAATGTAATATATTTAGATATTTTCTATTCGGGTAAAGATATTTAGACTACGGCAGTATTTCCCGGTAGCGTCACGTATAGAGATCATAGAGAAAGCCCTTTTAGTGCGAAGTTCTATTCGCAGCCAAAGTGCGGGTGGATTACAGCACGGTGAGAAATACAAGTGACTTCAATAGCTCCTGCGTTTGAACAATGCAAGCGGTCAACAAGGTTTTCACAACTTTAACCACGAACAGATTCGCAGCTGCTTCAGTAACACATGAGCACACGTGTTCCTTTACATATGAAACAAACAACTATTCCAATCCACTGCTGTCGTGGAGATTTTTTGTTTCCAACTTTTTGTACTTTGGGAAATTTCGACAAGCTCTTCTTAATGCAACGTTGATTCTGTAATAACAGTTAGATCTACTAGCCCTATGCCTCAGGGCTGCAACCATTTGATATTTTCGGGAGGAGGCAAAAAATGTTTGTAACATGTTGGTGTACCTCATAACTAAAAAAATTGGTGTTTTCACAATGTTTTTGAAAATTCGGTGGGGGCCATTCCCCGGTTGCGGCCCAGCTAAGACCAAACGCCCAGGCAAAGGCGACTACCAAAACTACTTTAGCAAACTCACCAACAGCGTCCTTAATCAATGAACGCATAGTAAAGCCGGACACAGGAGTGATCGCGGTCAGCTCCGACTATTTCTCGCGCATCAGTTTCCAGGTCAGGGTGGAACCAACCATTGTGGAAAACATCGGACCCAGCGCGTCGTTCAGATTCTGTTGAAATCAAGCAGTTGATGTGACTGAGTGGAAAAAGCATTACGTACATAGTCGAAACGTTTTTGCGTGATGGGGTTATCTTTCTAAATTACCGCGCACAAGGATCGACTCTTCAACCTGTCAATTGCGAGAACGGTATCAAGGGTCGGATCCAATGAGTACGTGCTCGTCCAAAGCAAAAGAGCTCACAATTTTTTTCAAAAACCAAACAAAATAACGACTTTCTACAGATTCAAGACAACACCAATTCGCCAAATCACTTCCAACATCAGCGTCAAGGATTCAAGCGACGAAAATTAAGTCGGAAGCAAAATCAGTTTTCACATCGAAACTGCCTTCAAAAGCGTCATCTGTGAGAGATAATTGACTTGAAGTCGAGTTGCATTTGATGCTTCATTGTTACCTGGCTCCTGATTGTGACGCCGGCGAGCGCCTGTTGTT
>JGI24159J19872_10005817_pt1 | contig 15956 bp, 10 predicted proteins | sample Ectturendosymbi4_FD_19872 | JGI IMG/M metagenome (IMG submission 19872) | reverse complement strand
TGCTACTCCATTCAATTCATACACTCGCAAATTTGGCTTTGAAAGAGACAGTGCCTCCCCAGTCACGAACCTCACCGCACGTCACTATAAAAAATATGTATTCAATACAGCGAATTCAGGGCACTCTGTTTTTCAGGGCAAGCGCAAGTTGCTCAAAAATCCTGAATGTAAAAAATATATTGAATACGATGAAAAATTTCAGGCAGAGTTGCTCAAAAATCTTGAATGGTAAGAAATATATTCAATACAGTGAAAATTTTGAGGGAAAACTCTCTTTTTCAAGGTAAGCGCAAGTTGCTCAAAAATCCTGAATAGTGAAAACATTTTCAATACAGTATATTCAGTGTATATTCACTTATGCAATCTTTAGTAGAAGCGGGCCGCACGGACGTGGAGATTGCTTGGCCCCTTTTAGTGTGCCGTGCGCGTCTTTAAGTGCCTTGCTCCAGCGCACAGCAACGATAACACAGGCAGGTGCAGGAGTCAGACCCTTCGATCAGGAACCGTCGCTTTTAACCTTTGCGTTGCGCCATTGATGTCGCGTATATATTTGCATCAGTAAAGGCGATTACCGTAAAGTTTTATGTCTGGGAGAACACAACATGCAAGGAACATCACCCCTTGAGTTAATAAGCAAGGCAAATACAGAATTTGCCTATAACAGCACCTCTAGGGGATTGCGTAAAGAACGTTATTGCCGAAATGACGTTATAAGCGAATAGAAATGCATGTAAAAAATGCCATCGGGACCGAACAAAATGTAACGTTATAGGCGAATTGACGCTACAGATGAAGCCGTTATAAATGAATTCAACCGTATAGAACAGATTTACAAGAGGTTTCAGGCCCCATTCGGATTAAACTAAAAAAGTTTCTTTCAGGGCAAATTGTTATTTTCAGTACAAATTTTTTCCGCCCCCCCAGTAAAATGCCTTCCCGTACGCCTATGCCCGGTATGGATCTATAGGGACCCGATTGTCTCTGATTTTAGGGACCCAATGATAATTTTATCTGATTCTAGGGACCCGATTTGAAATTCTGGGGACCCGAAACGGGTCCCTAAAACGCCTTAAAAAAACCTGGGCTACACCGATTTTTATTACATAATTTGTTTTTGCATGTAGCTCATAAAGCTGTGATATTGATCGTCATATTTTTGGTGCCCTATTTTTGCTGAAAGCATTCAACGAAAGTGGCATTTAAATTAAATTCTGTCTTTTTTCAAATATCGTCGATTCGTATTGCACCAAAGCACACTCTTCTATCTAACCACGTGTTGGCGCCCACACAGCGTAACTACCGACCTATCCGATACCTGTCAGTGATTTTTCATCATGCCGATCTGATTCTCTCGCGTGCTTGGTTGTGAAAAAGTCTGCGTGATCGGGGATGTCGTCTGAAATTTAAGTGCAGAATGGGTGCCGTGCGTGGCGGATTATGCTGATGGCAGCGGCGTTGTGGACGCAAGTGTTTGGTGGAACTGGAGATGTAGTAGCCCTACGAATTGGCAAAAATATTAGAGACGCTGAGGTGTTTATAAAGGTCGCACTGAAAGCAGTTCACGTCTACCCTTAGCTGTTGCTGTAGAGTTAGTTTTACAGTAATCCAATAAGTGTTTTTAGCAGTTTACACGCTGAAGTAGCCTGTGCGTTGTTGCTAAAAATCGAGCAATCCGATTAATTTCTTATGTTCTGTTGGATCCAGTGCGCGGTTTACGGATCGGTTAACTTGGTAAAGATTGATTTACGTTTTTTTCAGTCGAAGCTGCATTCTTGCTCTTCGAAATGAAATTAATTCTTGCCGTTATGACATGAAAAGACCACCTCTTTCATAGAAATTTAAGATATGCTTCAGAATTGGCTCACTTCAGTTGCACTAAGTGCTGGAGTTTTGTCGTAGATACTACAGTATTGTAAAAGTATTGGCGCAATGCCTCACCTAAGAAGATGATCTCAACCACCTGCAACTTCGCAAAATATGCGTTTGTTGTAAAAAAGTTTATCGAATTAAGTTACACCAGAAAGAACTTTCAGATCATGTCAAACATAATGTAGGCCAAGTGTTAATATAGCAATCTAAGAACATTCCTGATCGTGCAACATTTTAAAGCTGTTGGGGTGAGTCGTCTTTCTCACTCGCAAAAAGTTCATCCAGTCAGTTCAGAATTTTATTTAATGCCCTTTAAGCAGGTTATCGTGCTTCTTTTTAAGTAATTAAGCTCTGCTTTGAACCGCTCATTGCAATGCTGCTTGTATTCCACGCATTTTCATTGCGTGCACTTCAATGCTCACTTATTTAAATACCATCCTCACAGTTTGCATGTTCCCTGGACCATCTGGTGGCACAATACAAACTTGTTTTTGCTTCTCTCGCTCAGTGACAGGCTGCTAGGCTAATCTTGACCAACATCGGTCAATAAAAAACATTTATTTACTCTAAAGAAGACTGTTAACACCTGTTGTTTCTGTTAAAGGCATTTGTGATTAGTGTATTGCCACAAGATCCGAGCAGTTTATTGTGGCCAGAAGATTTTAACGAGGTGCTTGGAATACCATTGTTTGTTATCAGCTAGTCAGCAAAAGACTGCAGTGTGTGACTGTTGAATTTCCTGCCTTGTGTTCATCTTTGTATCCCGCGAAAACCCTTGGACTGAGTCAACGTGGATGTCGTGACTTTGGAAAATTCGAATCACTCTTGGCGATTGTTATTTTTACTCAGTAGACTTGTCATAGCCCGGTTGTTCCCTATACAGATGAGTGTTTTCACAGATTTTCTGTAGAGAGTATTCAGTACAACCTTCCCCGGATAGAAGTGAAAATCACTTTACAGAATACAGACTGCAAAAGACTCAAGCAAGACTCATTTCAATCTCTGTTAGTCGGCCGGGAAGAGAATTGGTGAAAAGTCAAAGCTGCAATCATGAAGACGAGTTGCGGCAAAAAGCCTGTACGAATTCATGTTCTCACGGGCGATTCTGTTCTTTTGGTGTTTGATGTAAGTTCATGTTTACGTTCGGCTAGAGCTGCACTAACATAATTAACTGGACATTAAGTCGTTCCCCAGGTGCATTCGTTTTTGCTTCATGTGCAAATTTACACGGTATGAGGTTGTTATCTTTTGCTCTACCACTGCTCCAGTTTCAACACATAGCGTGTAAACGCGTATATCACTTGCATTTGGTGCAGTTAACCACCTTTTTCTACTCGCTGTTAAGTGTAAAATGAATGGCAACCAGCAAGAAGCAGCTGCGTCAAACTCTAAAAACGAAATGAATGATGTAGTTCTCTAATACCGTGACTTGTTTTTGTGAAATAGAGTTTCGCCAATGTTTATGTGCATATAACTAATTTTGCAGCCGAAAGCAACCGTCAGAGAAGTTTTTGATCAAGTTTGTTCTTTTTATTCCATAAAAGAAAATCACTTCTTCGGTCTTTCGGCTGAAATTGGTGAGTGATCTCTACTGTGATGGATCACAAGGTGCCAGTGCAACGTAAGGTGCCAGTGCAACGTAAGACATACACAGTTGTGATTGTAATGAGGACGGTTGTTCCTAAGCGTACATAGCAAGGTTCACCAACCTTTTTGAAAGTTGGAGCTACTTCTTCGGTACCGATTAATGCGAAGGGCTACCAGTTTGATACATACTTCTGATAGGACTTTCCCATCCCATGGCAACTTGTGACTGTCCCATCACAACTCATGGGATTCCCACGAAACTAGTAATAAGAGGTGCATGGTATCCTGTGCATGTCAATTGTCTAGCATCTTCTACAGAGTCCAGGCTAAAACATCCGAAAACTTCCAATTAGGGGGACCAATAAAACTTGGATTTAGTTGTGTCCTCTTATAAGGGTCCAACAACAACCATATTTTCGTGAACCTCGCATCACTACGCCTTGGCATTAAGCCTGCCTGCACTACTTTAATACGGTAATGATATTCAATTTCGGAAAATTCCTTCTATATGACCTACGCTTACCAACGATGAGACGTTGGGCAAATTCCATTCCTATGGACAAGCTTGCTAACTCCATAATAAATTCATTAAACGAGTAAAAGGTGGTTGCTTTATTGCAGCAAACTTGTTCAGATATTTTGGATTTCTTCGTACTTTTAATATATTTACACACGTGAACTTTAGGGACTAAAGGAATGGCTCTAGGTTTTGTCGTGAGTTATATGCAAAGGTCTAGGCTCCAGGTGTGGACAAACTACGGCACAAGGTGGGCATACGGTCTGCTGACGATTTTTCGACCCTCGTATAGAAAATAAACACTTAGTATATTTTTTGTAATATAAAAACACAAGATATAAGTGTAATTTGTAGCAGCTGTCCCTTCGCTGGATACTGACAGAACAACGTGTACATCACTGAAAAAAGTATGCCTACCACTGGTAGGCGATTCACGGTTTCATATTACCTGTGAAAATGTTACGCAAAAACGATTAATCACCAGTAAGTTAGTTTGTCAGTATATCCTTGTGTTTAGTGATGCTTTCTGTGCCTAACTGTGGCTTTTTGCAGGGCTCTTATAGAAGCGCATATACTTATTCAAGTTGAATTGGTGATTTACTTGTTTTGCAGAAAATGAACCTAGATTTTTGGACCTTAAACAGCGACTAAGTAAATATGCACCAAAAGAATGGTGCAAAGAATTGCGAAGAAGGGTAAGCTTTGTTGCGACGTTGGACGTCGCTAAATTTACTAGTTCTTTGACTTGCCTCTAGCAAAAGTGAAAGCATGGATAAGTGTGCAGCACGACTTTCGCTGCAACTTCCTTGTATTTTGGGCATTGTTTAAAATCACTTACAGGCACTTTAAACGTTCTCATAACCGGGAAGTGTTTTAAGCGACAGCATGCCTGAAGAGTAGTGACCCTAGTCAAGCACCTAGATTGAATGACGGCAAGCTTTACGGCTGACACGATAACTCAGACACCGCCAGCCCCTAAGAGCTGTCATAGGCGAATGGAAAATGTTTAGATCATAGTCAAACTTCATAGCTGTGGTTTCCTTTTCCGCAACCCACTGAAGTTTGTTGCATGCACTTTTTCTGTCGTTTTGACTGCGGGGCCATGATCAGCTTGCAAAACACATACAAGGCCCTTGTTAACTTTTATTCACAATAAACGTTCAACAGTTGCATTCTTACTAATAGTATCATTGGAATAGTTTAGTAGTTTATGCTGTGGCAAATTTTGCCACCGTTCACAGTATTTTAATAACCGCCTCTGTAACCTGGTTTTATGAAGGAAGCAGCGAAATAGCCAGAATGTACTTCAGAATCGTTCTAGAAAGTTTTTATACCTCTTGTATCTTCATTTTTGCCAAACAAACTTTTTAATTGCTGCACATTTCAGCCCACAGCCAGGTGCCACAGGAACCACGGCTCTCATTCAAATTTCCATGCTGTAACATTGGTTCAAATATGGTGGTTTTGAGTGAACAAAGTATTTGAAATAGATATGCAGATAATTTTAAAATCAAGCCTAGAAGTTCATATTTTGGAGTCAAGCACATTTAAATTTGTGGGTTCAGATACTTTTAGATTGTGAAGCTATTTGTTGTGCTCAGGGTAATAGTACAGGCTACAATCTGGTATGCGCAAAACCGCAACTCTTTATCTCAGGCATGCCATTGCAGGGTTTAACAGTTAGGCGCTTGCGTAGTTTCTGTTGACATATTGACTTCATTACTCACATTAGGATGAGAGAAAAATTGTATAGCCTTTGAACGTTAACAGCATCTCCCATTTTACCCAATTTGTTTAGAATGCATCTGACTTTGTCAAGCTACAAAGTAGAGTGTGATTTGGTGTTTATTGGTTCTTTTGTGTGGTGTGCATCAGTGTTTGCCCTAAAGTAACACTTTATTTCTTATAGGACAGTGACCTGAGTGTTCAACCATCTTCCGTCTTCACTGTTCAGTTTCAAGTGCAATACTTCGTCGAGCATCCGAAGTTGATCCGGTAAGTATGTGACGGATGTGAATAAAAAACGATTGTTACGTAAATCATCTTAACCAGAACAGTCACGCCAGCTGTCAGCACCGAAAATTTTTTTTTTTCAATATTTTTTTAATCGTATATGCTAGGAAGACGTTTTTATGTTAACTGTCAGTTCCTCTAATCTAGGAATTCTGATGTCATTGTGCCTTTAACGCATCATTGCTGATTGGTACCTGTGTGTGCTTGAGTAGCCGTGAGTGTATTTGCGCTACTCCATGTAACGCGGTCAGTCTGTGCAGAAATTCTGCAGCCATTTCAAAGATCCGAATGCTTTGAGTGGATCGACCTCGATCCCTAAAGCCGGCACCAGCGGTGGCTTGTTGCTGTGGCTTTTGTGCTTGGATACGAGCCGCAAATGATTGAATGCCTGAAGGCGATGTCTCGCTGCATGCAAGCTGTTGTTATCGAGTTTTAGAAGACTGAGAATTTTGCTGCACCATCAATGTGACCGACACCGTGCGAAATTACGCTGAGAAACCTTACACCTGCCAGGCCATTGTTTCCATTGAAAGCGCAAAGTTACGCACTACTACGCCTATAAGTTGACTGGACGCGCTAGCTTCTGTTTTGGACAGCGACTCCTTTTGTGCAAGTTGTAAACTTTTGCCACCGCTCTTTGCTGACCCTTAAGATTGTGGCTTCCTCGCGCCACCATCCCGCAATACGTCACCACGTTCAAATAGTTTTGGCGTGACTCTTCGCCTACCTGCACTTTGTGGAGATTGGGGGCAAGTTGCCACGTGAGTCACGGTGGTGCTTGCGCAAAAAGCGAAGAATTCCTTAGCGCCACCCGCCTACTATCGCTCTTTGTCATTGATTCAGATTATTTGATGAGCCTTCTGCCTCCGCTGTCGTAGAATGTCTGTGGCGCAAACCGCGAACGCTTCTCGAGGTCAGTAAAACATATTTGAAGCCCTCCCACTGTCGCTGTCCTCGTTTCACACGCATTGTGCTAGGTATGCAGCAAAAATTCCTTAGAAGAACGTCGGGCGTCCTTTGCAGCGAATTCATCTCGTGACAGCATTTGTTTCCACACACCTTGACCAGGCGCTAAATTTCCGAAACGCTTTTCAGGTTTTTAATCGAGTCATCTTAAAGCGTTCTAAATTCCCTTGTGTTTAAGATCGAGTGCCATGAAATTTTTGTTCACTGGTGCGCACCCACACCACAATTTTTCAAGCGTGTCTCCGACATGTTTCAAAGAAGAAAGGTTCCCATTTCCCGTTCGCGGCAGTATCCTTGTCATAACAATGCGAAACTAACTGGCAGTAGTGAAGATGTCGGTGATTGCTGTATCTGTTTTATGTTTGCTCCCGGTGTTTTAACACAGAAGCGAGCGGCGCTGACGTGCGAGTAAGTCCCTTAATCTTTCAGCAGTACTTTGTGTTCCAAATTGCTTGTATTTCACACTGAGAAGAAGCCTGAAGGAAACGCGTAGTGCTGTTTCTTTGCTCGAAAGATCAACACGCTGTCCCTATTTTGGCAAATCCACTGCAACTAGGAGATCGATGCGCTGTGACTTCTGTTAGTCACTCGGTTTTCGCGGCCTTTGACGTAAAATGCTGATGTATTCTCGATACACGAGTCAGTATATTTAGTCCCTTCACTCAAACTCGCTCGTTTGTTTGCTTACCAAATACGTTCTCTGAACCTCAGGTATTAAACGCGTTCATGTGATGTCCCGATCCTACATGCCTGTCACTGGTTCCACCTACGGAAAGAGCAGGCGGTGGTTTGAGAAAGTGTGATACCACTACAGTGTCAAGTCTGTTTATCACCAAATCAACAACATTGTTTGACTCTAACATGTCTTGTTTTTGACACAAAAAGGCGAATGTTTTACAATCACATGTCTCATAATTTGTGCGAGCTTTTTTATCCCGAGTCTTCGTTTCAGACGATGTACATGTACACAATGGTCCAGTATGTACAGGAACTTCAAATTTTTCATTGCTGTTAGGTGGTGATTCAAGTCGTAAAACTCTGTTACGATCAGCTCGTGCATAGAAATCTATTGCAAGTGAAATTTTGTTTTTTATTGGGCACGTTCGGAGCAAGGAATATTACTCTCGTATTTCATGAAATTAAGACAGTTGCTTACATTTCATTTTATATATGATTGCATGCAGTGTAATATCGATGTGTCCGCAGAAGCTTTTGATCTTGCATTTTATAATAATGAAGTAATGAGTAGATAGAAAAACTGACCACTCGAAATTAGCAAGGTACCGGTCTGATGAGCGTAAACTGAACCTGAACAGCGCAACGATTTTAACGTAATTACTACCAGTAAGATATGCATTTTCTGCCATTTTGTGTTGCCTGGATAGGCACTTATGCCTGATTTTGATACAACTGGAATAGATAATTGCGAGCTGTGTGGTAGTACTTCTCCGCCAGCATAATTTCCGCTCATAAATGTGCGCATGATCGCGCTTGACACAGCGTGAATGGCGGCAGTGGAGTAAGCTCACCATGATTCTGTAATCTGTCATGAACAACGATCAGCAATCGACTTGTGATTAAGCGTTCGTTGGGACATCCGAATAGCGTTGATGTCCATCTAGCCATGAGTAATATACCAAACCAGCCGTTCCGACAATGCACGCAACTGCCCACCGGAACAAGGCATCCNCGAAATGGCATGCGCGAGATGAGTATAGCCTTGGTGATCAGATGGATGTGTTGATTTGTGAGAGAGCTCAGCTGCTGTGCGCAATGGGCATTAGTCAGTATTGTGATCCGTCAATCGTGTTGCAGGAACTGGAACCGCTGTGGAACTGGATGCAAGTTGATAATTTTTGTTCTGGCTCATGGCACGCGGCCAATCAGCAGTCGCGTCGTCGGTGCCAGTATATTGCCAGCATTTGGATTGCCCTGAGGTCTTTTTCCACAGCACGCACTGCGTGTGTGCAATTTACACTGACGCGAAACTGCGCAGAGACGTCGAGCAGCGCATTTAATAACGCGGATTGCGTGAAAAGCTGGTCGAAGCGCATAGATGTACGAGCGCACCGAAGCTTTTAGATCCTTTTCTGAGGTTTCATAAGTGATGTGTAACCGACTGCAAAAATGACCACAAGATTTTTCCCAACTATTAGGAAGCGAGTAAAAATTGAACCATATCGTAAAGTGATATCGTATCATGTTCAAGTTAGCTAACGTCAGAAACACACAGTAGCAAATGCGAAAGGCTTTCCTCTCACACTGAATAAACTTGAGATTTTAAGGCCGCTTGAGGTTACCGAACTAGCAGGAGTTTTGTCTCTTACGTGAGACTACCATTACCGAGGCCACCGTGTCTCTATAGGACAGTTATGTACAACCGAAATGCTGACTGAGCCAAAAATCATGTCATCTTAACCTGAGAGCCGCACATTGCATGACATTTTTCGGTGTAAGCTAATGCACTGAAAGCGTTCGAACCCTTCTGCAATGGTAACGACTGTTTGGCACCTATAACCACTCCTGAAGTGTGATTTCATAAGCAAGTTTAATGCCAGTGGAACAAGGGTAGAAACCAGAAAACTAGTAAAAAGTTTTGCACCAAGGTGTCAGTGGACATATGGAAATGTCCCAGCACGCAGTACGGACATGATGAAGTAACACTGAGGGCGACCTGCATCAAAAATGTCAAATTTAAGATAATTAAAATAACTGCAGGTTGTCAGCATGTAGGCTACATACATTACAGCGAAAATCTAGACTGGGCCGCAAAAAAATGGTGCCGCGGATTGGACATAGCTGCTGTAGACGGCCTTGACATTACATAGCGATACACCTCATCCTGTGGCCTCCTATGTGAGACTTGCGGCAAGCGGCCTGTGCATGTTCACTTCACACAACGATTGTTTACGCAGTTTTCTGTCGTAGTTGTGGTTGTCACTATTGTCGCTTCGTGGTACGAGATCCATTCAAGGGTCGGTGTAGTGACACTGCTGTGCTAATGCACTAGACCACGCTGATCATTACGTGCGAGCAAGACTCTGAAATGCGAGGCTACAATTCTCTGCGGATTTGCATCGTATATGATTACCAATCAGTCCCGTCGCCACGGGGGGGCTTTGGTGGGCTTAGCTCCCCAAACAAAGCTCCAAGACCCCCCAATTTAAATATGAAACACTAAATTAGTGGAATTTTTGTCATATTTGAATCTCAAGCCCCCCCTGCACGAATGTAAAGTCCCCCGCACAAACGTAAAGCCCCCCTACTGATGACCCTCTGGCGACGGTTCTGTTATCAATTAACTACGTTTTACTCTCAGCCGTGTTTCACTTATTTAATAAATCTTCCAGTTTTTTTAATGTTTTAATTTCTTCTCGTGAATTTAAAAAATATTGTAAAGCAGTACCTCGTTCTTTGCAGTGATCCCTGTTCAAGATACCACTATTACCTTCAGATGAAAAAAAACGTCTTACAGTCTAAAATCCGCGCTCAAGACGAACTGATCTTCACACTCGCGGCTACATCTTTACATCTGGACGTGGGAACGTTTGACTCAGAAACTCATAAAGGACATTACTTTGACCCATCAGACTATGTTCCTGCTTGGGTGAGTGCTTACGTGCGTCTCTCGTGTTCAGGAGTGGTAGACTGAGTCGCCGCTCGGTTGGTTTCATAAAACCCCAGACACGTAAGCAGAAAACTTGAATCATACTTTAAATAAAAAGCAAGGAAGATCTGTTTCAAATCAAAACAAAATCATGTTACGGTTCATCTATCTTGGCTGAACCCAAAGGTAATCACTGATATGATGAAAAGCACATTTTTAACCAATCAGTGAAAAAAATTGTGTTTCAGTACTGCCAAAGACATACTGCAACCTCAACATATCCCCTGTAATTGTATTTGTTGGTGCAACTTGCAGTTAACTCAAGTTTTCTTCCTCACAACTTGGCTTGCTGGTAGGCACCGTAGGCTTACAAAGACACCACGGGCCGAGGCATCCAGAAAAACAGTGTAGGGCTTGCTGTGCATTTGATATTTAATTTCAGCAGAAACAAAGCCATCTTTCGTGAATTTAAAAAAACTGAAAACGCAAAACGGGTAAAAACCATGATCTAGGTCAGTGTGGTCCAAATACAGGCCCGCGGACATATTTTTTAAGACCCACGAGCTTTCTCAGTATTGATTGTGTGCATGTTGCAGTAGGCAATTTTAATTAGAACAAGCATAACATCTGTTAATAATAATGTACAAGATTAACGGGGTTAGAGTTATGACTGTAGAGAGCTTCTAGAAAGTAGTCAGCAAAGATAGGTTTTCCAAACAGAAAGATTTCGCACTAAAATTCGCTTGATGTTTGGAAGCACATAAGTATGTGAGAGCACATTTTCTACGATGAAGTAAGTCAAATCTGAAAACAGAAATCGAATGGCAGACGAAAAATCGGACGATAGTCTCCGACTTGCTACCTCTAACATATTGGTATTGTTAAAGTTAAGGATTCAACCACAGGCATCGCACCGATAGAGATTTGTAATGTTTATTGATATTGTGCAATAATTTAAATGACACACCCACTGAACTCACCCATTTTCTATTTTCAATTTTAAATCTTCTGAATCTTTTGTTTCATACATCATTTTGTTGGAAGTGGCCCGCGAGTTGTCACGTCTTTGTAAAATGGCCCGCAGGCAAGGTGGATGCCCTGCTGTGGTTGTTGATTAATTCCGGCCAGCTTTATTTCCACCTTGCCCTACTGTGTTGGTGTGAAAGAATAATGGTGTTGCTCTATTAATATTGCTACACATACAGTAGTTTTGTAACCTTGATGAGCCTTCTAGTTCCTGTATGATCGATGTGTCGTGTAGTTTACCCACAAATGGAGCAACGAGTACCTGCGGTCGCACTTACCAACCATGCACGCTGAGCTCACCGCAACGTCACCATTCGAAGCGCAGGCAGATTATATACGGCAAGCATCATGCATCGACGATGTTCCTGTTCACTATTATAAACTTTACAAGGTAAGAAGATTTGTTTAACAGTTCCCACCAAGTATATATACACGTTTGCAGTTAATAAAGTACGTCATGAAAAGAGATCACGTTTGAGTCGAAGCGGTGAACTACGACGTGGAACTTGTTTACAACGTTCAACTCAAGGCTAACATCAAAGCGGTGTTTGGCAAAGGTTACGACTTACAAGGGTGGAATTGAATATTCAATGGTTTTTAGTAGCTTGTAAGCTTTCATGCGTCACACTGCAGGTTGCTTGCGGTGAACTCCTGCGAACGAAACTCGGGTGTTTTCACGTTTCAAGTGATTGAATGTAGCTGGGTCAAACTGCCATTTTTGCATGCTCGAGGTGGCGTTGGACGAGTGACTTAGAGGCATGTTTGCTCCGGGTCTATGAATCGTCAATTAAAGTATTTTGCCTTGGTTCGCTCGTGGATGTTTTCGTTTCTTTCGATTGCTCATCCGTTTACTACGGTTCGGTGATCTTAACTGGAGACGCAGAAGCAGTTTGTCGCCGGTTGATTTAACAAATCCGGTGTATCTGGTAATTGGGTGAAATCATTCCTGCCGACTGGTTAATCGAAGGGCGTGACAATTATTCAGTGCCGTCACGTGAATGACGCTTCCCTCCGTTGATGCGAAATCTGGCATTCGTCTATCTGCATGCTTTGTCATACTGAGAAATCTGGCGTGTGAGTTTTCAATCCCATATTTGAGGTTATTTGGCCGAGCGAGTTTTCAATAAATCGATACTTTGATGTTGGCTGTTTGTTGACCAGTGAGTAATACTTTCATCCAACTGCTGCATGTTTATCTTCCGATGCAGGTTAACATTGTGGTCTGTCATTTTTTCTAACAACTGTGACTAAATTCTTAACACCTTCCGTAACGAGAGGCTCTTCACTGAACGACGTGTAATGTTTGTTTTGCGGTGAAGCCACAACTGTCAGTAGAATTAAGTGCTTCGAAGGATTTTCGGAATCGTGTTTAGCAGCAAAAGCAGCCGCAGTCTCTGGGATTCTCGAATCAAAATGAATAGCGAAATGACGTATAATTGTATCGTATGTATAATTAAGCGTGGCCTGCATCCGCTGCCGTTTGACTTACCGGAGGAAAAGTTGCAGCAGTCATTGTAATGCAAAGTAGATGATGTTTTAGGTTCATTTAATGTCACCTAGGTTGTTTCTTCGAAAGTTGATTTGTTGGGCTGCTACAACCACTTCATCCTTTGCTTGGAGTTGTTATGATGTCGCACGATATGCTGCATGGACATTTATATAGTTACTCTAAAACTAAGCGCACTTTTTTTATACCAGGACTATCTGATGAAAAACGGTTGGACTTCACAGACGTACAGTTTTATGTAATTGATTCTTATGTTATTTCGTTTGCCAAAGTGGTTAATGACAAATTTTACTCAGCGGCGAAGCTTGCGTGAGTGAAAAATGTTACGGAGCGCTCGCGAAAACCTCGTTTGGCGTTTTATCTGAATTCCCTTATAATGGGTTTGTTTCCCACTCAGCTTCGCCTTTTTATTTACGAGTCCCCTTCCGTCGGTGGCTCGACGTGACGCGACACCAACTGTGTTGTAAAAGCGGGGTCTTACGCATGTTTACACACTAAATACTGCACTAACCGAAAAAGTTGGCCGACATGACTGCCCCACAATAAAACAGTTTGGTTGCCATCCAAATCTGTAGGTCAAATTATCGGTTCGTCCATGTTTTAGACACAGGTGGGCGTGTCTTATACGGAAGTATGACCAAGCGCGACTCCATGATTCATTCGGTTACAGAGCTGTAATCAGAACGCGCAAATGAAGAGATTTGGTCCCGCTTTGCTATTTCTCCTTATAGACTTTTAGCTATAAGTGGAAAAAATGCTGGGTGTCTGGGTTGTGTCAATTGCGGCTCTGTTCGCTGTCCGGACCTACGTATCGCTGCACACCGCTTTGCCATGCACAAAGCACTCTATGCCCTTCAAAGCAACCGCAAAGTGCTGAAGTTTTGAATAACTGTTGAAACGTTTTAGGTCTATCGCTGCAAAATACAGTAATCTTGAGTCTGCATGTCTTCGTATGGTAACGCAGTGGAATATGTTCGGGTTTATCGTGGTTAGAAACGGACCGGTGACAGCTTTTTCATAGCGCAATCACACGTTCTTGCGTGAATGTCATAGTGCTGGCAATACCCGGCGTGCATCACAAGCGTTTATGGTGAACTTGCTGCAGACATGTAGAGTCGACAATGTTGAAAATTGCCTTTCCGATGTTGCATACGTCTGAGGGTTATTTTGAAAGAACTGATGCATGCGTTGTCTACCATACATTAACTTGTGCATGCAGCCTTCGTATGCCCGTGTAAAAAATCTCTTCTATCACACAGCATTACACATTCAGTGGATTTTTGTATATAGCGTCATTTATGAATTTTGCACCGGTTTGTCGGCTGCATCAGCCAAGACTGAATAGTTTCTATAGCGTCAAAAACAGTTGTTGTGCAGTTAGAGAAACAGCCACTTGAATCCACTCAAATTTTGCGTGTTTTGTCTTTATGAGATATTTCAGATGGGAAATATTTTTCAAGATGAGCAATGATGTGAAAGCTGCTCGTCAAGAAACTGCTTAATTATGAAAAAGTTACTTGGTGTTTTTTGCTAAATCTTTTGAAGTATGAGATTTTTTCCAGTATGAAATATCCAACATGTTGGTATTTAGCTTGGAAAGACATCACCAACTCGAGTTGAACGAATGTTGGTTGTAGCAGATTTCAATTTGCTTTTGCATCGCATGGGCGATTGACGCACATTCGTTTATTAGCTGATGCTCCTCGGGTTTGCATTTGCTCCACTTCAAAGCGAAAGATCTTGGCAATGTGCCATTGTTCCACGTCGCGCCGTGTTTCTTTCTCAACGGACGTTATTTCAAAAAAGGTCCGCTCCAAAGTAACCGGACACTTCAACGACAATAAAAACTCTGACGCACGACCATCCGCTGAAAACATGTAGCAGTTTTTTGCTGCGCCATCTGATGCGCTACATTGCGAAGTTTTTGTGTTTTTGTTGTTGCCTTCATGATGCACAACTTTCCGCAATGCTCTGCTCTAGCCGTTAAATGCGGTGGCAAGCTTGCCAACATACAAACAGTATATTTTATGTTAGACGTATCAGTTTCCTTTTGTTGCCATCTGTCGCGTATAAGGTACTTACAAGTGGACCTTCTAGGGAAGGAAACCTGAATCTCTCAGATAGTTTCTTGCTTTGGGTGATGCAATGTTTGTAGGCCACTACTATTTGGTGTAGTGTTTGGTAAGCAAGTATTTGTTTGCAACTTACCGAGCTTTTCTATGCGTTTATTTGATTTTTACAAATGTTAATTCTTGTTTGTCTGTTTTCATTATTATGAGAAAGCTATTTTTGGGAGAAGCACACAGGCTGTCTTGAGAAACCAAACTGCATCAGGATTTATATTTTTGCAATGCATTTTATCATGTGTGCGTTTTCTTCCACTGCTGCTTGGAGCTCATATTTTTGTTGCGTGTTGCAGACCAAGAAAGAGTCAGATCCTTCCGTTGTTCTGGGAATATTTCACCAAGGTCTTCGAATCCACCACGTGACGAAGGATGGTACGCACTTGTTGGATTTCGAGTTTCCATGGGCGAAAGTCGGTCGCCTTTACTTCGCGGTAAATATATTTAGTGTTGTTGGTGTTTGTTGCTTGCAGCCTTCGTGATAGCTTGTAGGTTTGCCGCAAGATAACGCGTGGGAGGATATTTTGCATTAGCTGAGGGTTTGTGTACAACAAGCGGGCTTGATAAGTTTGAACTTCACGCCATGTGTACATCTCGTTTTTTTTCAAATTGCAACAACTTGTTCTTAATGTATTTGCGTAACTACTGTTTGATGTTCGAGACTGGATTTGCGGGATTCAGCGACATGCTTGATACTAACTTCAAATTTGAACAACTGCCATGGCATTGTTTTGAGGGTGA